>Ga0209060_10001578_pt1 | contig 24330 bp, 26 predicted proteins | sample Coa_R1_8_FD_187155 | JGI IMG/M metagenome (GOLD analysis project Ga0209060, IMG submission 187155) | Surface soil microbial communities from Centralia Pennsylvania, which are recovering from an underground coalmine fire - Coalmine... | ecosystem: Environmental > Terrestrial > Soil >...
GATCGTTTCGCTCATAAGGATATTGTGCCATCTGCCAGCTTTTCTGTCAAGCGAAAGGAGGGGGTGCCTTCCTCCCACGGCTAAAGCCTGTGGGTATCCGCACCCAAAATCTCATGAACAGGTGGCGACATGCATAGCGCAGAACATCGCCACACGTGAGACGTGCCCTGGTGGCTAGACATGCGCTTTCCGCCACCGCCCGCTGCGGAAGCGCCAGCAGGACAACGCCGCCTGCATCCAGTAATCCGCTGCCATTGCCAGGCGCGCTCCAGGCAGACCTAGCCAGGGAATCAAGAGCAGTGCCAAAGGCATACGCAGCCCCCAGGTGCCAGCAGCGCGTACCGCGACGGGAAAGGTAGTATCGCCAGCCCCGCGCAAAGAACCATTGCAGATGAAGCTAATCGCCATCGCGGGCAGCGTCAGCAGCGAACATCGCAAGGCCAACGCTCCAGCCTGTACCACGCTGGTATCAGCAACAAACAAACTGAGCAGCAATTGGGGCAGCAGCAGGCAACAGAGGCCCATGCTGAGCATCAAGATGAAGCAGGGTCGCAGCGCTGCCCAGGCCGAGCGCCTTGCCAATTCAGGGTCTTTGGCCCCCAATGCCTGGCCGACCAGCGTCGTCGCGGCGACAGCAAATCCCAGCCCTGGCAGAGTGCCGATGCTTTCGATCGTGCTGATGGTGAGATTGGCCGCATAGGCCACATCACCCAGGCCAACGACAACGCGGCTGAAGGCCACAATTCCAAACTGAAGCACAAACAACTCTGCTGCGGAGGGCAACCCGATGCGCAGCACGCGCCACATGACCGCGCGATCTGGCTTGAATGCCCCCGGGGTCAGCTTGGGGCTGGCTGGGTGCTGACGGCTCAGAAAGCACAGCGCCAGCCCAGCACCCATCGTCCAGCCTGCGGCGCCGCCGCAGGCCGAACCAATGACGCCCAATGCGGGAATGCCCAGAGCTGGGATGCCATTCATTAAGAGCCAGGAAGCTGCGATGTTGGTCCCATTGACCAGTATCATGACGATCAAGGGGCGGCGGGTGTCGCCTGCGCCGCGCATGGCCGCATTGGCTGCGTAGGTGATGCCAACCCCAGGCAAACCCAGCGAGAAGATACGCAGAAACGCTGCCGCAAGACTCGCAACCGTTCCCTCCACGCCCAGCCCATCCGTGATGGCATGAACCATCGGCAGCGCCAGCACTGCCAGGAGCATACCCGCCAGCAGCCCCAGGAGCATGCCCTGCGCGGACCCTTCTGGCTGAACGCTTGATCGTGCGCGCCCACCGCGCGGGCGACCAGGGCGGTGACACCCACTCCTACGGCAAAAAAGAGCGTGAGTACCACCCAGACGGTGGTCGCGCCGACGCCAACGGCAGCTACTGCGTCGGCGCGACCATAGCCAAGCTGAGCGATGGCCTGCGTGCTTAAGTGGCCGGTCAGAAAGGTGTCCGAAAGCCCAACGACTAAGGCGAATACTTGCTCGCCTATTGCCGGTAATGCCAGCGCCCAGACGCGCTTTTGTAACGGTGCCTGGGAATTCTCACCCTTCCCTGTGTTCAGGCTGGCTTTCGGCTTTGCAATGACCAGCCCGCTGCCACTCCATGCCCGCGCTGAAATGAGGGAACGTATGAAGCAGGATGCCGCCCCAAAAGAGCGCGCCAGTCTCCGCGCCTGGGAAAACCACTTGCTAAACATGCCGCGCCTCTAGTTCTTTTCACCACCTGAAACAGCGTTGGCTCTCCTGACACTCCCGATGCATCGGGCTAGCTGTTGAAATGCCCGGCATTAATTGCGATAAACCGCTTCCACTTTTCCGGCACATCCTCGAGGGCAAAGATCGCCTGCACCGGACAAGCGGACTCACAGGCCCCGCAGTCAATGCACTCGACGGGGTCGATATAGAGCTGCCTGACGATTGCAAAGGCTGGCTCATCCTTTGTGGGATGAATGCAATCGACCGGACACGCATCGACACAGGCAGTATCTTTGTAGCCAAGGCAGGGTGCGGTGATGACATAGGCCATGTCGGGCCCTTTCCCTTTCCAAGGTTGCTTCCAGCGAACCTGCCACCGCGCGTTATTCAGTCGGCCTCTGTTGTCAAGGAATGCAGCATGCAGCCATTGACCTGCGAAATGTAGGTCGTCATGGCTCCTCACCTCCCCTCTCCCTCAACCGTGACGGCTTTGGTCAGCACGACGATCTTTTCAGCCTCTACTTCGCCGGACTGCCCCAGTATGCCCGAAGCGCGCAAAATGGCCTCTTGCTCAAACTGTGCGGTCGTACCCATCACCACCTTGGTATCGTCGCTCCAGCGAAAGCGCAAGGGGTGGTCGGTGCGCCGGTACGCGCGCAGAAACGAACCCTCCACCGGCTCCGCAAGGACGCCTTCGAGCAGATGTTCTGCTGGCGGGACAGTCACAACCATGGTGACATCCACCCTTGTGCTGACCGTCGCCGCGCTGAATTGTGTCCAGGTGAAGGGATCGGAAGGGGCAGGTGGTTGGGGTGTACCACCGGTCTCCAGACCGGCAGGGGCGGCTTCTTCGGGCGCCTCGCTTCGCAACGGGCGGTCCTGCTCGTAGTGAACGCGAACGCCCAGACGCAGGGCTGATTCGGCCTTGGCAAGCTCGCCTCCCAGATAGCCTGCGTGGCTGAGCTGTGAAACCAGCCCCTCGCGCAGCAGCCCCAGCAGCATCGTCTCTGCCCCACGCCCGCGCATCTCGTGGGCGGGCGTGTGATCAGGCAAATAATGGCGCAGGACGATCTGCCCGGCAGCGCGGGAAAGCGAGATCACAAAGTAGCCTTTGGGGTCATAGATCAGCGGCTCACGCTGCCCACCGGGCTGAAGAGGTGTGAACGTCGGGCCTGCGCTGACGGCACTGGCTGCAGCATCGCCCTCTTGCAGCGCGATCGACAGCCTGCCAGGGTCCCGCGCGGCCAGGCTGGCAACACGCTCGCGCAGCGCATCAAGATCGCGCTCGCCCACCCAATCGACCAGTTCCACCTGGCGCCGAAAGAGGTCGATCTGCGGGCGTGGCAGCGTGCGCAGGACCGGTTCATAGCCTTCCGCGCCCAGAATGCGTCCGGCATCATCCACTCCGTTTTCTATCAATGCGCCCAGCGATTGCCCCTGGCGAAACAGGCGCGAATCTTTGCCGCAGAGCAGCAGAAAGCGGATGGCTGGATTGGTCGTCACATTGCGGACGATCCGCTCAATGCCCAGATTGGCCGTCTGCACCTCGCCAGCAATGGCTACCCCTGGCGTGAGCGCGAGGGGCGCCAGCAGTTCATCGCTGGTCAAGACACAGACGGCGACCGGCGCTTGCGGATCGCCGACGCGATAAGAGCCGTCCACGACCGGCCAGGAAATCCCATCAGGCGATTGTTCTCTGGTGGTACTCGCATCAAGTCCCATGTGTTTGCACCTCACGTCTGCTGAAATCGTTCTGCCCATTGGCTGCTGCGCAATTCATCCAGTGTGTGATCCGTCCAGACAAGCTCGGCATCCAGCAGGCAGAGCAGGTGATCGCGGGCAATGCGCTGCGTTGGCCGATGGATCGTCTCCTCACTCATCTCTGCCGCTATCCGGTTCCGCTGCTCGGAAATGGTCTGACGGCGCTCCTCAAGCAGGCTCAGTGCCTCGGCCTGGGTCAACTGACCCAGAAACATCACCGCGACATCGACCCCCGTATGCACGGTGTCATGCGAGCGCAGCACCTCGCGCAGCAGTTCATCGAACCGCGCCCGGCCCAGGTCGGTCAGCGTATACATCAGACGTTCCCCGCGCGGGCCGCGTGCCCCCGCCTCTGCCTGCACATGCAGGTAGCCGTCGGCGGCCAGGCGGTCGAGCAGGTAATAGACGTTCGCCTTCTTCAGATCGGCAGAGACGGCACCATGTGCGCGCACAAAGCGATGCAGGTCATAGCCGCTCATCGGCCCCTGGCGCAGCAGGCCCAGCAGCATTAACAACTTATGCATGTGTGAACTCCTGCGAGAGCAGTGAATCGCCCAGCACCGTGCACCTTATCAACGCATCTATCCTCATTGGATAGTCAGTCCTGACCGTCAGGACTGACTAAACTATAGCACTCCATCAAGGGATACGTCAAGAGGGAATCTGGCAAGGATTCCTGCTCAAAACAGCCATATGGCTTGAGTCTGGCTCGCTCTGGCTTCAACACGAAGCATCCGGTTGACCCCTGGCAGCTATAAGGGGAGGGTGGAGGCACCTCCTCCAGGTGAAGTGCCAACGGCGGAAATGGAAGTGTACAGTTGACCAGGGCGGAAAGTTGCGGGACAAATACCGCCAGGGGCAGCTTGTGCGCAGCAGTAAAACACTACGTTCAGGATTGTGCGGAATTCATGGATGCGTGGCCTGTCCCGTCTGGGGCTACGGGGAGGTAGGGCTGGAAGGCTGCCCATTCGGCATCAAGTCAAGTCGCCTGGATAGTGGGGGTGTATGCCAGACAGGGCAGGGAGTGACCATGCGCTTGACCAAGCAGGTTATGATCACTGCGATAGTTAGATGAGATATGCTGGGCGGTTGCTATTCCGTCGGCCACATATGCGCCAGGCCCGCCGCATCGGAGGAGGCAACCTTTGACCCATCGGACGGCCAGGCAAAGGAGTGAAGACGAACTCCAAGTTGGTTACAGTAAACAGGGCCATGGTGCGATACTCCTTTCTGTTTGCCGCTGTTGCTGGCCGCCAGCAAAGGGATACACTTCTCTATAAAAAGAAGTCGTGGCTCTGGTGCTCATACATATTCTTTTGCACCCGGATAGGGTCAAGTACCCCCGCCTAAAGGCGGGAGCTTGTAACTAACTGGCCCGAAGGCCAGTTGCTACCATAGGCGGCTTGACAGCAGCCCTGGAGATATTCATCGCCGCGTTTACGTCGGCGTTCATCTGCCTGCCACAGCGCTGGCAGTGGAAAGAGGCTTGGCTTTGACGGTTCGCTTTCTCACAGTGCCCACAGGCAGAACAGGTTCGGCTCGTGTTGCGGGGGTCCACCAGGACCAGGCGTACACCTGCCCATGCCGCTTTGTAGGCGAGAAAGCTCCGCAATTGGAAGAAGGCCCAGGAATGCCGCTCGTAGCGCTGTGCCCGACGGACCGTTCCTCGCTGTCTGATACCGGTGAGGTCTTCCAGAGCGAGTGCCTTGCGGGTAGAAGCGGCTTTCTTGACGAGGGCCTTGCTGATGCAATGGTTCGTATCGCGCATAAAGCGCTGTTCGCGCCCGCTGTTCTGTTTCAAGCGGCGCTTGGCCGACTTCGTGCCGACCTTCTGAAGTATCTGGCGGCGGCGGTGGTACCGCTTGCGGGACTTCCTAACCAGTTCGCCAGAAAAGGTCTGCCCGTCGCTATCAGTAGCCAGGTTGACGATGCCCAGGTCAACACCCAGGTGGGTGCCATCGTCGGTGGGCACATCCGGCGCTTCCTGGCTTTGGGTGACGTGCAGATAATACGTGCGACGCTTCCAGACCAGATCAGCGCCGCCGATGGTCCAGGTTGGGTCTACCAGCATCTCATGCTGGCGTGGGCCAGGCATCAGTCGGCAGATCACCCGGCCAGCGAGGGTATTGAGCGAAACACGGTCCAGACTCATCAGGCGATACGTGCGGGCATCGTAGCGAATGGAGCCACGCGGGCCAAACGTCGGACAGGTTTCCTTGCCGTTCGTCTTCACCGCCTTGATGGCCTCAACGGCTTTGGCTCTGGCACAGACCGCGAGTTGCGCACCCAAGCCAAAGCGCGAACGGGTTTCTCCATAGACGCGATGGTGGGCGGTGTTGGTGTTGGTAATGCCTTCGCGCCAGCATACATCCGCTATCCAGGTAGCCGCTTCGTTAAAGGCGTTCTGGGTAGCGGCAAGGCTGGCCTCATGGCCGTCTATATCGAGCTTGATGCAGATGGTTCTTATGAGCGTTTCGTTCATAAGAACAGTATACCATCTGCCAGCTTTTCTGTCAAGCGAAAGGAGGGGGCGCTTCCTCCCATGCCTGAAGAGCATGGGTATCCGCGCCCAAAATCTCATGAAGTAACCAGGACAAAATAAGCGGTCACCCAGCAATATTCTCCTGAAAGATGACTTTGGCTGGCGTGAGGCGCACCAACAATTCACCTGGCACGCCATTGCGCTTTCCATACTCTTCTGCCCGCATTTCTCCCATATAGCGCCCGCCGATACGAGTTGCCCAGTGTAAAAGCTCCCCTAAATCCTCGCCCATGCTGACAGTACCTTCCAGCAGCACGTAGGCATAGGGAGGGGTCTCATCATCTACGCAGAGCGAAACCCGCGCATCCCGCCGCATATTCGCTGCTTTGACCGATGAACTTCCTGTGGTAAAAACGACGGTGTCCCCGTCCAGTACAAACCAGATGGGGACCACATGTGGGCGGCCATCAGCGCGCACTGTTGCCAGCTTGCCGGTACGCGTCCCTTCCAGGAGGAAGGCGCGACACCGAGGGGTGAGGGTTCCCATGCTTTTTCCTTTCCAGTGCTTCATATGGATGGGTAGGGTGCTTGTAGTACCAGGCAGCGTTCGCAGTACTCTTGTTGCCAACGGTTATGGCGTAGTAAGATGCCAACCCTTTCCACTCGCAGAAAGTTGCCCGCTCCGTAGGTTTGAAGTATGAACCGAGCTGCACATCTTCTGGTGGAAAGTAGTAGGCAGGCGGATGGCTCGTTTCTAAGATGCGGAGAGGGCGCTAAGAATCAGTGATGACGACCCCGTTGAAAATCACCTGAACATGTTTGTCACTCTGCTCAAGCCTGGGAGGGCGCGGATAGTCCCAAACGGATTCCTCACCTGGGCCAGGCTCAATGCGACGATGGGGATTGAACACGCCGCTTTCCTTTCGCTCCGATCAGTGGCAGCGCTGGAAGGCACCCACGTTGGCTTCACGCATGAAATTTTCGTTCACCCGCTCGGATGGGCACGGGCAGGCGATTCTCATTGGGCGCCAGCGGGCAGACCCATCGAGCGTCATAGGCGCATGAGGGGTTATAGGCGTAGTTAAAATCAAGCAGCACGCGCCCACCGGCATAGCCGTAGGATGCGTTGGCTTCTCCCGACGGCGAAATGAGCGACTCTCTCTGAAGGAAATCGCTGCCCTTTACCGTGTCAAAGAGATACCGTCCACCACCATAGCTCTCCTCACTGCAAGAAGTATCCCGGAAAGGAAGAAACAGGCTGCCGCCATAGACGTCAATCCAATAGACCCACAAGGCAAGCGGTGTTGTCCCCACGGAGAATGAGAGACGGCCAGCCCGTTGAAAGCGCATGTGATGGGGGCCGCTGGCTTCCAGGTTCAGATCTTCCTCAGCAGGTTCAGGTGTCAGTATGGCTTCCACCCGCAGCAGCGGATCGTAAGGGAAATAAGACAGGCCAGTGAAGTAGCGGCGATCTTCGGGACTGAGCGGCGATTGAGGGTGATGGGCAAAGAGCGCGTCTTTCTGAGCACGAAACCGTTGCACTACCACCTGTTCATCTGCCCCACTGAGGAGCGCTTCCTCCCGCTGCTGATACATGGCTGCCACGTGGCGGCGATAATCATACAAATCGAGCCAGGTTGCCTGTGGCCTGCTATCTTCGTCTCCCATCTTGCTCCTTTGTTCTGGCCGGAATGGTATTCGTTCGCGCAAGCAAGCATACTGCCATACATCGCTAATTAGCTGGAAACTTCTGCCGACACCTGATAGGTAGCTTTCACCCCAGCAGGCGTGACGAGACGCTGCACGATGGCGAATGACACCTCAACCAGGATGGCAAGCAGCGCCACTGGAAGCGCTCCGGCCAGAATCTGTGTGGTATCCAGTTGGTAAATGCCGCTCAGAATATACTCCCCCCAACCACCACCGCCAATAATCGCAGCGAGGGTGGCTGTTGCCACAATCTGCACAGCAGCAGTGCGCACTCCCGCAGCAATCACTGGTAAGATCAGTGGAAGCTGAATACGCCAGAGAATCTGGAGTGTCCGCATACCCATACCTTTGGCGGCATCAATGGCCGCTACATCAACACTTTGCAACCCGGCGATGGTATTGAGCAGAATAGGGGGGATACCAAGGATGATGAGGGCAATAGCAGACGGCCTGAAGCCAACCCCAAGATAAGGCAGAGCAGCGGCAAGAAAAGCCAGGCTGGGAATAGCGCGCGCCAGGCCGCTCAGATTCGTAGCCAAAAAAGCAATGAACGGGCGGCGCGCCACGAGAATTCCCAGTGGGAGCGCGATCACCAGCGCCACCGCAGTAGCCACAGCGCAAAGCTCGGTATAGTCGAGCGAATGCTGGGCATACCCGTTTTGTGGATCGCTGATAAAATGCAGCAGTTTCTCAAGCATCGGCTGGCGACCCTTTCTTCCTGCGCATCACGAATTGTATCCCCAAGGCAAAGCTACTCCAGCTTCCGATGCCTGTCCCGCGCTCCCGATTCAGCGCTGTCTGAAGCGCCAACAGCACAAAGTCAGCCAAGAGAGCAAACGCGGTGATCAGAATCGCTCCCGCGAGCACCTGATCTTTATAGTTGTTGGCAATGCCCGTAAAGATCAGATCACCCAGGTCGTTTGCTCCGACCAGCGACCCAACGGTGGCTATGCCAATCGTGGTCACCGTTGCCACGCGAATCCCCGCGATAATGACCGGGAGGGCCAATGGGAATACGACACGCAGTTGCACTTGCAGGTTGCTCATCCCCATTGCCCGCCCCACCTCAATCAGCGCCGGATCAACCCCGGTGATGGCTGTCACCGTATTGCGAATCAGGACCAACTGAGCATACGCAATCAGGGGAATAATGATGGTGGTTGCGTCAAGGCCGGTTAAGGGGACCAGAAAACCAACCAGAACCAGACTGGGGATCGTGTACGTAATGCCAGCGATGCTAATAATCGGCAAATAGAATCTTCGGAAACGGGCGAGCAGAAAACTCAAGGGCAGGGCAATTGCCAGCGCGATTCCCAGGCTCACCACCGTGATATACAGGTGATCCAAAAGCAAATTAGGGATACTTTCGGGGTCAAACCACTCCCAATTGAACCGATTGAAGAGATAACTCATCGTTCCCGCGCTTTCTTCGGCCCTTCATCTTAACTCTGAGGGGAGGGAATCGACACCTCAGCGTCAGGCTGCTCTTCGCCCGCATGCTGGCGTCGCCCGGTCTGAAGACCTTCATAAATGCTCGAGAGGGTGATCTGGCCGAGCATCTGATGCTCATCCTCTACGGTGAGCGATTCGGCTTGCGTTTCGATCAACTTGAGCAACGCCTGAAGCAAGGTGGCATCCGGCCCGATGCTGCGTTCGGTCTTTCCGTCGGACGGCTTGATTGCCAGCGTAGCTGGCAAATATTCCAGTTGTCGCAAGATGTTATCGGCGCCCACCAGCCGACGCACAAACGCTGTGGCAGGTTTCGACAACAGTTCTACCGGTGTGCCAACTTGCACCAGTTTGCCCTCGGAGAGCACAGCAATCTGATCGCCCAGTTTGAAAGCTTCTTCCACATCATGGGTGACAAACAGAATGGTCTTGCGGACGCCGCGCTGGATGCGCAGCAGTTCGCCTTGCATGCGTTCGCGCGTAATGGCATCCAGCGCGCCGAAAGGTTCATCCATCAAGAGCACCTGTGGGTCAGCCGCCAAGGCGCGTGCCAAACCCACACGCTGCTGCTGCCCACCACTCAACTGGCGAGGATAACGCTTGCGATATTCCTTGGGGTCCAGGCCCACCAGCTTGAGGAGTTCATCTACCCGCCCAGCCGTCTGCCGGGGCGACTGTCCAAGAATCGAGGGAACAACCCGAACATTTTCTGCAATGGTGAGATGAGGAAAGAGACCAATCTGTTGAATGACATAGCCAATGCTGCGACGCAGCGCAATGGGGTTCTGCTCGGTGGTTGGCACACCGTCAATGATAATCTGGCCGGAGGTCGGATCAATCAGCCGGTTGACCATGCGTAAGAGTGTGGTTTTCCCCGAGCCAGATGTGCCCAATAAAATGCAGATGGCCCCTTCACGAACGGTAAAACTGACCCCGTCCACAGCGGCCTGAGTGCTGCCAGGAAAATGTTTTGTCACAGCGGCGAATTCGATCTGCGCCATAGGCCCATTTCCCTCTCATAGAGCAAGTGAGCGCAAGAAGATGAGCGCTGCCCCTTTTATCATCAGCAGCGCTCACCCTCATTCCCATTCACCAGCCCATCGGTGTTGTGGTACGGCTGCGGTCCTTCAGTATATCCCCTGTTATTGAGGAAGCAATCCCTGCTGTTGGAGAAACGTCGTCGCCACCTGTGTCACCGACAGATTCTGCACGTCCACCTGCGCGTTGAGGCCGGTAATCACCGCCGTCGTCAGCTTGGGAGCCAACGCATTGAGGACACCAGCGATGCCGGGAACCTCCTTGAGCAGTTGATCGCGCACAATCGGAGCAGGGTTATAGATGGGGAAGAGGCTCTTGTCATCGTCAAGCAGGACAAAGTTATCTGCCGAAATCAGACCATTGGTCGTATAGCAGATGTTGAAATCGGCGCTGCCCTGCTGCACGGTCTGGAAGGTCACGTTTTCGTCCTGCACAATTTCTTGCTTGAAAGTAATGCCGTAGGTGGTTGCCAGACCTGGCAGGACATTGGGGTCACTCTTCCCATCGGGGGGCGTAGCGATGATCTCATTCTTGGCGATGGGAATCAGGTCCGAGACTTTCGACACGTTCAACTGCTGGGCCTTGGCTTTGGTGGTGCAGACCCCGTAGGTATCGTTCATGGGGGCGGCATCCAGCCAGGTAATCTGGTACTTCTGCTCGTAGCCTGCCTTGACCATTTGATAATCCTGCTGGGCGTTGTGGGTGGTTGTCAGGCCCAACTGAGCCAGCCCCGTCGCCGTAAATTCGGGATACAGATCAATCTGGCCGCTGGTGATGGCCTTGAAGACGATGTCGTTGGTACCAAGACGCGCCTTCTCAGTGACATTACACCCGGCATTGCTCAGGAGCAACGTATACATCTTGGTCAACAACTGCGCTTCGGTATCCAACTTGCCACCTACGGTGACCTTGGTACCTTTACAAACACTGTTGGTGCTGCCGCCAGTGCTCGTAGAACCACAGCCCGCCAGGGCCAAGAGAAGAAGCAGCGGCACCACCCAGAATGCCTTGGTAAGCAAAGACCGATTCATCATGACCTCCCTTTCAGTGAGGGCGAGGAGAGCCTAGGCTCTCCTTGGGATCAGGCGCCTTTGGCGAGCGTAGCGTTCGAGTCACATCAAAAACCCGTTGTCTCGCTCCAATGTGAACAATCATAGCGCGCTTTCTACACTTCTGCAAATGATTGCACGTGCAAAAGCAGGCAAATCATATATGAGCAAAGCCAAGCATTGGATTACTCGCCGATTTCCTCCGTAAGAACAAAAACCTCTTGTTTGGAAATACACAAATAAAACAGACGTTCCATATCGGACAGCATACCACCTTTGATCTGTTCAGTCAAAATACCCCGAGTTCAGCCCCCTTATGACCCGGCCAACGAAGAACAAGAAATCCACCTCGAGAGAGAGTCCTTCTACCGAAGAGAATGTTACAGTATCACAATCATTAGCGAACTAGTGATTGGTTGGTATGGCTCCCGCTGCCGCCAGCGCCCTTGGCTGGACTGACCAGGCAAACGTGACCCATACAGGCCGAACTGCTCTGACGGCCTCTATCCCATCGGCATCAAAGGCGTTTGGGAGTGCTTTGCGCAAAATGTTGGCGGACCCGTTCACATCCGCATTGAGCGTGCGCCCATCTTTGGCCTGATACAAGCCCCGCTTGATGCGCTTGCCACTGAAGACGTATCGGCTTTCCTGCTTCGGGTCGTAGGTGGGGATGGCATCGCCGTCCAGCGCACTGGCTTTGCTGGTATAGGACTCTTCTTGCAGCACAAAGCATATCCCTGCCAGCTTTGCCTTGTACTCCAGCATGGCGATGAAGCGGGCGTGTGGCAAGCCAACGAAATGCTGATTGTTCACCCGTCCCAATTCGGCCTCCTGCTTCCATCCGACATTCTTGCCCACCACCAGCGTGCCAATGCCCTCTTGCACCAGCAGAGCGATGATCGCCTTGCTCGCCGTGTGCAAGTAGTGGTTGATACGCCTTGTGCGCTTGGTCGTGAGGCGTTCCATGCGCGCCGTTGTGCCAGGATGGCCGAGCGCCTCCTGCAAGTCCGCTCTGCGCTTATTGTAGAACTGGTTCGTAGACTTGATCGGACGCCCGTTAACGAGTCTGGGCACAAAGCCCGCTTTGTTTGAGGTTAGCGCCGCGAGGTTGTCCACGCCAATATCTACTGAGGCATACAAAGCTGGATTGCCAGAGGGAGCAGCCTCCTGCTGCTCATACACAATTTCCACGACAAAGAAGCCGATACGGGGCACGATACGCGCCTGCTTCACCTGGCGGTGAGCGGTCTGGACTTCAATAGCCAGGCCAGAGGGGGCGAGTATCCCCCGCGCCAGTGCTCTACGCGAAATCGCTTGCCTATCATAGATCAGCAAGCAACGACCCTTGGTTTTGTCCTTGTACCTGGGCACCTTTGGGCGGCCTGCGAACTTGGACGGATGGTCCCGATAGGCTTCACAAGCGGCAAAGAGGGCCCGCCAGTTCTTATCAAGCTGGCGCAAAATATCATTGGACACTTTGCGCGGGAGAGCCGTGTAGGCTTCATGGTGTTTGAGCAGATGGAAGAGTTCTGCATAGCCTCCATATCGATGCTCGAAGATGAAGGCTTGCCGAACGAGATAATTCGCCGCGTTGTACAGGTTCTTCGCTTTGAAGGCTGCTGCGTCAATCACGGCAAAACGTGGATCAGCCTGGTCAATGACATGCTGCTCAACCAGTTGCATCATCGGCCTCCCCGGCTTCAAGCTGGCGTACCAACGCCTCCGTTTTCCGCTTTGCCCGGCGTTGCCCATACAGACGAGCGCAGAACGAGTAAATAATGCTCGTCAGGTCTGCCACCAAGTCTTCCGTCTCATTCTCTGCTTCATTCACGACTTCCAACGCCCGTCCCTGGCCGCGCAAGAGTGTATCCAGGTAGCGGAAACCGAAGCGCGTCAAGCGGTCCTTGTGTTCGACGACCATGAGGGTGATGCTTTGGTCTTCCAGCAGGGCGAGCAGTTTAGGGCGACTGTCGTTGACGCCGGAGGCAATCTCTTTGACCACCTTCTGCACCTGATAGCCTTTGGCAGCGCAGTAAGCAATAAGCCGGTCTGCCTGTCGGTCCAGGTTGGCTTGATGCTCATGGGAAGAGACGCGGGCATAAATCGCCACGCGCTTCGGTTTCCCTTCTTCGGGCGGGCGTTCGCCTTCGGTGATGATGATGGTGTGCGGCCCGATACGCTGCCCCTGGATTTTCCCATCCCGAAACCAGCGCCAGGCCGTCTCATAGCGCACGCCCACCTGTTTGGCATAATCAGCTAACTTCATAGATCTATTCTAGCACAACCTTACAAAGTTAATCAAGGATACGCTAGAATAGATAATAAATCCTGCGAACGGTTTCAACACCCAGAAAGGATGTGGTATAAGCCTTGCGTGACAGAGCGGCAGGAAAGAACAAGAAAGAGGAGAAAATCAGCACATGACGACCTACGATGCCATCATCCTGGGGTCAGGGCAGGCTGGAGGGCCACTTTCCACGACGCTGGCCGGAGCGGGTTGGAAAATAGCGCTCATTGAATGTGAGCATGTTGGCGGCACGTGTATCAACGAAGGCTGCACCCCTACCAAAACGATGGTTGCCAGCGCTCGCGTCGCCTATCTGGCAAAACGCGGCGCGGATTATGGCGTGCATACCGGGCCGATCAGCATTGATATGGCCCGTGTCAGGCAGCGCAAGCGCGACATCGTGGAAAGCTTCCGCAGCGGCAGCGAGCGGCGCATCACCGGGGCGAAGGGCGTAGAATTGCTGATGGGCGCAGCGCGCTTCATTGGCCCCAAAACGCTTGAGGTGCACATGCATACTGGTGAATCGCGGCAGATCACTGCGCCAACCATCTTTCTTAATACGGGCGCGCGCCCATCAGCGCCAGATATTGCCGGAATAGAGAGCGTACCTGCCCTGAATTCAACCACCATCATGGAAGTAGATGTAGTTCCCGAACATCTGCTGATAGTTGGCGGCGGGTATATTGGGCTGGAATTTGGGCAGATGTTCCGACGCTTCGGCAGCCAGGTATCCATCATCCATCGAGGAAAACAGTTGCTGGTGCGCGAAGATGCTGATGTGGCCGAGGCGATAGCAGCGCTCTTGCGTGAAGATGGCATTACCCTCTATCTGAAGGCTTCTCCGTTGCGGGTTGAGCAAGTGGACGACGGCAATATCCAGATGAGCGTGCAAACAGCGGCAGGAGAACAGACCCTGAGCGGCACGCATCTCTTGATGGCTGCTGGGCGAACCCCCAACGCTGATGAGCTGAACCTGGAGGCAGCCGGGGTAGAAGTTGACTCCAAGGGCTTTATCAAGACCAACGAGCAGCTAGAAACAAACGTTCCCGGCATCTATGCTTTGGGAGATGTGAAAGGTGGGCCAGCCTTTACCCACATCTCGTATGATGATTTCCGCATTATCCGCACGAATCTGCTTGAACACGGAAACGCCAGCATCTATGATCGGTTGGTGCCCTATACGGTTTTTATTGACCCGCAGCTTGGAAGAGTTGGCATGAGCGAAACTGAAGCGCGCGAACAAGGGCGCAACATTCAGGTCGCCAAAATGCCCATGGACTATGTTGCCAGGGCCTTAGAGGTCGACGAGTCGCGCGGCTTTATGAAAGCCATTGTGGATGCTGACACCCAGCTCATTCTTGGCTGTGCCATCCTTGGCATCGAGGGCGGCGAGATTATGGCAATGCTGCAAATGGCGATGTTGGGCAAACTTCCCTACACTGTGCTGCGTGAGGCCGTATTCGCCCATCCGACACTGGCCGAGTCGCTGAACAACTTGTTCGGGTCCTTCGTCTAGAAATGGATGCGCTAGTCGGGGGAACGCTGTAGGTCTTTCCACTGGGCCAGCATCTTCTGCGTTTGCGCGATGTGCTCGTTATAGTGGTCAGCCAACCAACCGAGCATATCGCGCGCAGAGGTAGGATACGGCGCAGTCCCGGCAGAATAGATGACTTCAGCCCGCCGCTCAAATGTCGCCTCATCAACGGAAGCGAAGCGGGAGTGAGCCTCCTGGTGACTGGTGGCAAGCTCATGGAGTATGGCAGGTCGATCAGCAGCGCCAGGTCGTTGTGCCACTAAGAACTGATGGCGGCTCGCCTGGTTCTCCTCTCGCTTCGCATCTCTGCCGAGGTCGATTTGAGCGAATTGGGTAGCGAGCATCTGCTTCAGCAGTCCGGCATAGTTTTGCAGGGAATCCTGGAGGTGCAACGGCAAGACACCCAGCGTGTACTCGTCTCCTTCTGGAAAGAACGAAAGCGCCTCATCTGGAACCTCGCGAAAGACGGCTAAAAACGCCTCATACGTTTGCCCGAAGGTCATCAGCGCTTGCTGCTGGGTTTCAGGTCCTGATTGATTGCTCATGTCCCCTCCTGAGTTAGTATCCTGGGAGATAACGGCACGCAGTTCACGCAGAAGTTCGATACATCGTTAGACCATGATGTTATCAATATAACACCAGCGCCAATGCTCGCCCGGTTGAAAGGACTGCATAATCGGGTGGTTTGTTGCATGAAAATGCTTGGTCGCGTGTTTGTTTTTGGAAGAATCGCAACAGCCAACATGCCCGCAGATGAGGCAAAGGCGGAGGTGAACCCACGTATCTCCGCTTGCAAGGCATTCCTCGCACCCATTGGCGCTTGGGGTAACCGGTTGTATCTGATCAAGATGATTACACGTTTTGGTCATTTCCCTCTCCGGTAGAGAACCAGGACACAAGGCACACAAAGATAGTGTACACGATCTCTATCTTCAGTTTGCCATCTGTTGGTCCTTAGCGCCAGGCGTCTTCCCAGAGACCAGTATCCCGGCGGCAACCGCCGAAGCCCCAGCCAGCCCGGCGCAGATCAGCATAACAATCCGAAACCCCATCAAAAATGAGTCCGTAATCGCCTGTTGAAGAGCGACCCGAAGCGAGGCTGACACCCCAGCGGGCACTTGCGCTCCAGCAAGTTTTACCCGCTCTCCATCAAGCAGGTGGCGCGTTGCCGATGGAACATGCAGCAATACAAGCTGGCTATCAAGCGCGCCATTAAAAACCGCCAGGATGATAATACCAAGAATCGCAACAGCCAGCAGACTGGCAGTGCGTGCAACAGCATTATTGACTCCGGAGGCGATGCCCGCATAGTCTGGACCAGCCGCGCTCATCACGGTTGTGGTCAATGGCGCAACGGCAATAGACATGCCCAGTCCCAGCACGATCATGGCTGGAAAGAAGGTGGTCCAATAGCTTCCGCCGATTCCAGGGACGGCGAAGAGGAGAAATCCTAGAGCGGCAATCAGAGGGCCGACCACTAAAGGCAGCTTCGCTCCAAAGCGACCCACCAGGCCGCCTGACCAGCGAGAAAGCAAAAACATCAGCAAGATAAACGGGAGAAATGCCGCGCCTGCCGCTGTGGCCGAATAGCCCTGGGCGCGAATCAGGTTAAAAGGCACAAAGAAGGTGGTCGCCCCAGTCGCGGCATAGAGCAATAACGTGAGCAGATTGACACCGCTGAAGGTCCGCGAGCGAAAGAGGGGAAGCGGAAGCATCGGCGCCAGACTGCGTGCCTCAACAATCAGGAAAGCGCCAAGTGCCAGGATGCCTACACCGAGCGGGAGCAGCACTTCAGGCGAACCCAGACCAACAGTTGAAGATGTGATGAGTCCATAGACCAGAGCGCCTAAACCAAGCGTTGCCAGGACTGCGCCAGGCCAATCCAGGTGATGATTCGTCTGCTGGGCACGGCTCTCAGGTACTCGCCAGATCAAGATACTCAAGACCACGATGGCAAGCGGCCCATTGAGAAAGAAAATCAGACGCCACGAGCCGTATTGGACAAGCCAACCTCCCAGAACTGGCCCCAATGCTGAGGTAATCGAAGTAAAGCCTGACCACGTGCCGATAGCACGTCCTCGCTCGGCGCCGCTGAAGGAAGCGCTGATAAGCGCGAGGCTCCCAGGTGTAAGGAGCGCGGCTCCGATGCCCTGAACGGCGCGGGCGAAAATAAGAACGGATATAGTTGGAGACAACCCACAGCCAAGTGAGGCAAGGGTAAAGAGCGCTATTCCAATGGCAAATAGGCGTTTTCTTCCAAATCGATCACCAAGGGAACCACCAACGAGAATCAAGGCCGCCAGAAAGAGGGCATAGGCTTCGACGACCCATTGAACGTCGGCAACGGTGGCATGGAGGTCTTCTTGGAGGACAGGCAGCGCAACGTTCACCACCGTTCCATCAATAAATGCCATACTCGATCCGAGGATGGTAGCAAGAAGCACCCAAAGGCGTCTCTCTTGCGCCTTCTCTGGCACATCTGCTGGACTCGCTCGCAATACGCCGACATCGCAGGGTGGTTTTAGCACATTCGTCATGATCTAGCAGGACCTTTCAGCCAAAAGAGCAGCAGACAGAGCAGAAGGCTTACGCCCATGAAGGAGGATAGAAGATCAGGGGCACCTTTGCAACCAGGTTCCATTGGCATTATCTGACAGGCTTACCCTATGATTAACATAGCACATAGATTTGGACGAACTGTATACTCAGGAGGAACCCAATGCGCCCTGATATCGTTCCTGGAGGCAAGTTCCCAGATTACGAACTGACAGATCATACGCGAGTCCGCCGTCGCCTGAGCGAATTACAAGGAAACGACCCGCTGATTTTGGTGCTGTCGCGCGGGCATTATTGCCCCAAGGATCACCAGCAGCATCTGTCGCTTGCTGCTTTTTATCCCAAAATCGCCGTCTCCTATACGCGGATCGTGACTATTTCTACTGACAACATTCTTGAGACGAACGAATTCCGAGACGCAGTGGGCGCGCAGTGGACCTTTCTGTCTGATAGCGGGCGTAAGATTCAGAAGGACCTGGATATTCAAGAATATACCGACCCGCATCATAACCCCATGATTCCCCATACCTTTGTGCTGGAGCCAGGTCTGGTGATCTACAAGATCTACAACGGCTACTGGTTCTGGGGCAGGCCGTCACCTGATGACCTCTGGCACGATTTACGGGAAGTCTCACGGAAGATCCGCCCGGATTGGGATTTAGGAGCGCCAGGTCTCCGCGAAAATTGGGAGGGTGACAAGTCTCTCCATTGGCCCTATAAAGATCATGCTTCCCATTTTCAGGCGATTACTGAATCCGGCGAATGAGCCGGCATGAAACCGTGGTCCCATCTAGGGGTGAACGCGCGCATCTGGTCTCCTGAGAGCACGTGCCTGGCCTCGGCGAGCGTTGATTGCACGGTGCAGTTTGGCAAATAGCGGCAAGCAGGCGCCTTTCGGACTCGCGAACAAACCAACGCGACGAATCCGCGCGAGAGCAATTATGCTTGTGCTTCTGTGACTGGGGGAGCTTTTGAGTCCAGCGCCTTTGACCAGCCGCAGCAGGAGCGACGACCTGGCGCTTTCCAGTCGCGCAGCCTGGCGGAGTGATCACCCAGGTCTCGACACCCAAAGGCCGCCTGCCTCACTCCGGCTCCCGAGCCGCCGATTTCTTGGTCAGTTGATAGTGCTGGATGGAGCGCGCTCGATTCATGCAGGCCGAACTACACCAGCGGCGGGTTCCACTTTTGGTGGTATCATAGAAGAACATAATACAGCGGTCATGTTTGCACTGATGGAGCCGTCGCCAATCAGCCTCCGTGAAGAGCTGCATCGCAGAGCGGGCGATGGGCACCAGGATACTCCCTTGCTCAGGATCACGCACATGCATCACCGCTTTGATGTTGCCCTCTCCCGTGCGTTCGAGCGCGGTATAGGCCAGCTTCAGGATCACATTGACAGGCTGGAGATCCTCCACCTCGACCGCCTGATGTTCGACCACATGCTGTAAGAGGGTTCGCAGTGCCATCCGCAGCGCCTTGACAGCAGCAAACAGCTCGCTCGTCCGGACGATCGGCGCTTCTGCTCCCGCGATGACACACTGATCGGGAGAGCGCGTGCAGACCTCTGCCCACCACCGCGCCAGGGCCTCGGGCGAAGCAAGCGCATCGTGCTGCTTCCCGCGATCGAGCGTCTGGGTATTGATCAACTCCAACGCCAGGGATCCCCGCTGCACCACGGCCTCATGCACCGATGGGGAGGGTGAAGAAGTGTATCGTAGATCGGCTGCTCTGACCATCAAAGCGCCTCCTTTCTTTGCGCTGCTGGCGCTGACCGCACCTGATGCTCTTCACATTCATTATATAGGTCTATGTTCCTCTTGACAAGTAGAATATCTCAGGTATACTCTCTCCATATACTGGTCAATATCGTTTTAGATATGTATAAGGATGTGTCCTCACGGGTTCTGCGATTGATGGACATGTGGGCAACCTTGCCAGACGTTTGAGCGGGACGCGTTCACCTGGAGGCTTTTCCCAAAGGCGGAGAAGAAACACTATACTACCAACATCACTGTACGTATGGAATCAGTCAATGTCGGGTGTCCCCGAGCCGTACTCTGGGTCGTGACCGAATCCCGCATGCCCAGCTACAAGCTCGCCCTCAAGTTCGGACGCGATGATATCCTCAAGCGCTTCTTTCTTCATCGGTGGGGGTGGCAAGCAACTGCTCGCGCTGGCGGCGCGCGAGGCCGACATCATTGGCGTGGAAGCCAGGCACCAAGATGACCAGGGCACCGCCGCTCCCGGCGAGCGCACGGAGGCGGCGCTTGGGCAAAAGGTGGCGATGCTGCGGGAGGTCGCGGGAGAGCGCTTCGCTGCTATCGAATTGAATTATGGGTTCCGCACGGTCATCCTCACCGAGGACCGGCAGCAGGCGGCAGAGCAGCAAGCACACAAACGCGGGACCGGGGTAACAGCCGAACAGGTCTTAGCCGACCCCTATCTGCTCATCGGTACAGTGGAGCACATGGCGGAAACCCTCGAGCGGCGGCGCGAGCAGTTTGGCATTTCGTATCTGCAGGTGTTCTTTCAAGACATCGATGCGTTCGGGCCCGTGGTGGCGCGCCTGGCAGGCAAATAAACGAGTAGGCAGGTGGTCCTCTGCGCCGAGCCAGACCTTCTCGCTGAGTATTTCCTTGCCGCCGGACGCCAGGTCCACCGCGCAGGGCAAAACGGGCTGGCACCTATTATACAGAGACCCAGGGCGACCCGCTCGCTCTCGTCGAAACCGAACTGAACACCAGCCCATCCCGGGTCTCTGTGTCACCTGCGTGCCTCTCACTGCGCGATATGTATTGACCTACCGGGACGAGATTCAGGGTGGTAGCTTAACCTGCGGTCCATCCCAGCCCTTTCACGAGCAGCGCCGGAGAAGAAGCGCTATCGCCACCAGAACGTGACCATGCCGAAGGGCCGTACGAGCACCGCCAGGATAGCCAGCGCTCCGGTGAGGGGATTGCCGCTCCCTCCCACACCGTCATGACCAGTTCGCGCGATCATACGCAACTGCTCAAAGCCCAGTATCTGCACGGCGCTTTCGTTCATCTCGAGCGCGTCGCGCGAAGGCCAGCGCCTCCTTCAAGTATTCGGCCAGCCCCGACTCATCCACTATCAGTCCGCCCGGTTTGTTCTTGAACAATTCAAGCCCCAGCAGAAGGATTGTTGGGCGTCGGTACGAAGTAGGGGCGTGGCTCTCGACGGCTCAGTATTCAGCAACTGCGCTGTATGACCCTTGACAAACTCATCCTTAGGCCCTATCATGTCCGTTTGGAGCAGGACGATATTGGATTTCCAAAAGGAGACAGCCGATGTCAAGCAGCGCCCAGCCGTTTGGCCAGCCGGGTGAAGAGAAGGAACCGATGCTCCTTCTCGATACGACAGGATCGATGAATTTCCCAACCGAGGAAGGCGGGCAGACCAAGCGCCGCGAAACCATCCAGGAAGCCATCAAGCTGATCGTGGCGGAACTGGCGAAAGAGGATAGCCAGGCTGCCAGCGAAGAGGGCGGGGGCGGCCTGCGCACCGTGACGTTCGCCGGTGGGGAAGCGTATGACATTGAAGATTTGAACCCCGACAACCTCCACGACAAATGGAGTCAGATTCGGTGGGGTGGCGGCACCTATATCATGCCGGGGTTCGAGAAGCTGCTCGAGGTCTATAAAGATGAGTTTGGCGCGCGGCCCGCGAACGAACGGCCGACGCTGCTGGCCCTGATCGTCACCGATGGCGAGGCGGAAGATACGAACGAGTTCGCTCACGCCATCGAGCGAGTCGGAGGCAGCATCTACGTCGCCCTGGCGATTTTAGGCTTTGGCGCCGAGCATGATCGCGCCCTGCGCGCGTACCAGCAAATCGAGGCCAGGAACAAGCACGTCAAGGTGATCACCTTCGGCTCTGAAACCGATCCAGGGGTGATTGCCACCGGCCTGCTGCGGATGATCGAATAAGCTTCCCCGCTTGCCAGAAACGCGGGCGCGGGCGAGCGATTTCTGTTCCCCAGGGACCGCTCGCTCGCGTATCCGTGTACACTATAATGGCAGTGTATCTCCGATATCGTGAGCGAAAGGCAAAGGGAGGATACATGCACTTTTTCCGCAATGAGGTCAGCAGCGAAGCGATACGAGGATACCTGCGCCTGGGGACGCAAATCGAGCAGGTCTGGCAGCAGCTTGATGACAAAGTGACTGAACTCACCCTGAAGGGATTGGCACCCTGGGAGGCGTACAGCAGTATGGGCTACGCGCTGGCCTTCGTGCGCGCGTGCCGGTTGAATGTCTTGTTCGTGCAGAAACTCCTGGAGGGAGCCGATCCTGCCAACTCCGGCTTCATCCCCCGGCCAACTTATGACCAGGCTCAGGCGCTTGGCGAGCTATTCGAGCCATATCTGGAGGAAGCCATCAGGCTCCTCGATGCACGCTATGCCACCAGACAGCGCGTCCCGCTTCAGCTTCGGCGCGTGCGGCACGAAGGCCAATACGCGACCGCTCATTTCCTGGGGCTGATGGCGGCTGTCCGTGAAACGCGAGAGTGGGCAGCAGGGCTGCTGGCGCAGTATGAGCTTGCCATAGCTGCCCCCAAGCTGCCCATTCCCCAACCGATCAGCACGCATCTGGAAGCAATGAAAAGCCAGCTTGCTCTGGGTGACTTTCATTTGGAGTCCGGCTCACAGGTGCTTGGCGATCTCAGGACTGGAAAGCAAGTCCCAGATACCTTGTGCGCGCAAGGGGAAGATTTGCTCTGGGAGGCAATGGAAAGCTTCTATCGAATCAGCCAGCTTCTCGCCTATCCCGGCGCAGCGCCCCAACTGGCGCCAGCTAGGCCAGCTCCCACTCCTCAACCCCAGCCCTCCAGCGGATTTACTCCGGCAGCGCCCCCGGGGAGCAAACGAGTTCAAACATCTGCACATGTGGCTGATATGCTGGGCCAGCTCAATCAGGCGCATCCAGCCAGCAATCCGACCTCATCCCCATCTGGTGCGTCAGATCTCCTGAGAGAGCTTCAGATGAACGCATCCACTGGAGTGCCTGACCAGCCAGTACCCGATGCCTCTACCCTCCTCGATCAACTCCAACCCGCGTCTCCTCCGGGGAAGCCGTCCTCTGAAGCCTCACCAACCGACCAGCAGAAATCGAGTCAGGAACCTGCGTCGACTGACAAGAAGGTCGCCGATTTGCTCTCAGATTTAGGCGGGGAACGGCCAAACCGCAAGTAATCTGGAGCGCGGTCGACAATTTGCCAATGGTTTCGAAGCGAGCTGGGGCGCCATTTTCAATCCGCGAGATGGTCGCTTGACGCATGGAGCGCACCTCTGCTATGCTGTGCTCACGAAGCGCGCGGGCAGCGCGCCAGAGGAGAGCACGAAAGCGATGCAGGCAGGCGATCAGATAGGAGATTATCGTCTGGTGCGCGAGGTTGGGCGCGGATCGTTTGGCGTGGTCTATCAGGCCGAGCAGGTCTATCTAGTAGTCAGTCCAGTTTGAGTTTTGGGGCAGGATAGAGATCATGCATCTGCGCACGAGCCTCGGCACAAGTAAAGCGCCAATGCATACGACAACCCTGCGCATTGCGCTCAGCCGCCAGGGTCAGAATGTGTTGCCACAGGTGCTCCAGGCTCTTCACGCGTTTGGACAAGCAGCCGCGCTCAAAAATGCTGATCTCGATCTCCGCCATGTTCAGCCAACTCCCATGTTTGGGCGTGTAATGTACCTCCAGGCGGTGCCAGATGCGCTGCGCTTCCTCCGGAGGAAACGCCTCGTAGAGGCTAGCCGCCGTATGCGTGTTGAGGTTATCCATCACCAGGCGGATCACCCGCGCCTCGGGATAGACCTCATCGACCAGCCAGCGGATGGTCTGCGCAAAATCCAGCCGAGTGCGCTGCTGGGTCAGCTCGACACAGCGGCGCCCAGCCAGCGGTTCGACGAACACAAACAGGTTGGCCGTCCCCAAGCGTTCATATTCACTGTCCTGGCGCTGCGGATGCCCCGGCTTGACCGGCAGCGGCTCGCGGACCTCCCCATGGACCACCAGCGGCTTTTCGTCAAAACAGACCTGTGGAGCAGTGGGGTCATACGGCTGGGCATACAGATCCAGCACGTCCTCCATCGCTGCCACAAAGTCGGCATCCACGTCGGGAATACACCACTGCTCGTGTTGCCAGGGCTTCAACGCATTTTTTTGAGCAGTTGGCGCACCGTTTCTGGCGAGATGCGGCGCACATATCCCAACTCGACCGCTTTACCTGCCAGCATACGCACCGTCCAATGGTCATGTCCATCAGGCACCTTGCTACAGGTCACCGCGATCAGATGGGCGGCCTGCTCATCTGTCAGGGCTTGGCGTCGGCGTGCTTGCCGTTTGTCGGTCAGCACGGCCTCGACCCCTCCCGCACGAAAGCGCTGGCGAATATTGCGGATCGCCTGTTCGGAGATGTCCAGCGCCTCGGCGATGCGGGCATCCGTCCAGCCCTCGTCGCTTTTCAACAGCACTCTCGCCCGCGTCAGCGTGCGGGCATTGGCTTTCCCGCGGCGCACAAAGACGTGTAGATGGTCGCGTTCATCGTCGCTGAGGTACATTGGAGCTGGTCGTCCCATCAGCCTTCTCCCGTTTTCCCTCAGCTTATCATAACTATCAAACTGGACTGACTACTAAGTGCAATCAGGTAACGATTTGAGCATGTGAGCCGATAATCGAGAGGACCCGATACGGCGCTTGATTGTAGCGATCGAAGAACTCCCTGGCAGCTGCCAAGAGGGCTTTGACCGTCGGAAAG
>Ga0209060_10001580_pt1 | contig 24307 bp, 26 predicted proteins | sample Coa_R1_8_FD_187155 | JGI IMG/M metagenome (GOLD analysis project Ga0209060, IMG submission 187155) | Surface soil microbial communities from Centralia Pennsylvania, which are recovering from an underground coalmine fire - Coalmine... | ecosystem: Environmental > Terrestrial > Soil >...
CTTGCCGCAAACCCTGGCGGTATTGCATTTCCTGGCCTTTGCTATCTTGCTGCTGCATCGGTTCATCCATCTGGTCGTTCATTGTCTCTGAAGTTCATAACAGACTCTAGGAGGCCGGGTGAAAGAAGGCGAAAAAGAAGAAGAGGAAAAGGAGGCCGGAGAGCAGCGCTGCGCCAAGCGTAATATAGCCCAGCACCAGCCCGGCGATTGCCATTCCTCTGCCGCCTTGCTGGCCGTTGCTTCGGTCAATCTCTTTCAGGGCTATGTGCCCGAGGACGACGGCGGGGATGCCTGTGCCAAGACCGGCGACAAAGCCGATAGGAATCACCACAGAGAAGAAGGTGCACATGGTCAAAACAAGGCAGATGCCCAGCACCATCGAGGCGATGGCTTTGCCGTTCGTTGGGCGATTTACGATGATGACCGGCTGTACCATGTAAGCGCCGCCCCAGGGCTGTTGATAGGGCTGAGCATATTGCGGCGGCTGAAACGGCTGCGCATAGTGGGGTGGCGGATAGGTTGGTTCTTGATACGCTGATTCCTGATACGCTGGCTCTTCATAGGGATTGTAGGTGTCGCCAGGATATGGATTGCTCATAGGAACCTTCTTCATAGATGTCCATAGGCAAAGCTACATATGCTCTGCTGAAGGTTTTGTTTGCTCCCTTCTTTATTTTACCAGCATTCCTGCAAGTGTGCCATTCGCTGTTGAGCTTAAAACGGCTGCGGGCAACATATATGCTGCACTGCACAACGTCACTGAGGGAAATTGTGAGAGTATGGTATGCTTATCGTGAGTATCATAGTATGTCGTGGGATATATGCTGGGACGCCTGCCCGCTAGAATGGAGCAAGCAGTGACACATACGATCACGATTCCTGATGAAACGTACCAACGCTTAGAACAGATGGCTGCTTCGCAACACGAGGCTGTCGCTGATTTGCTTCTTCATATGATCGCAAGTTTGCTTCGTCAAGAGTCTCCTGTAACCCCTGGCAGCGCTGACGAACAAATGGCTGAGGTGTTGCGTGGGCTGGGTCTGGATGAAGAATTGGTGGCCCATGTCCTGGCAGCGCCAACGGAGAAGCGGCCCCAAGAGCTTCGCCTGGCCTTGCAGGCGCTGGATGATGAACAAGGTGGACCACCGCGTCAGCAGACCTTTGAGGAGTTCTTTCACGATCTGGGTATGACAAACCAACAGATTGCTGATGCTAAACGCCGGGCAGAAGATCATGCCGACGTATGAGCGCTGGCCTGGGTTTGTGCGTGAATATCTGCGCTTGACTGAGGAAAAACGGGCCTTATTCATGGAAGCCGTGGCTAAGATGGTGGAAGACATGAAGGCGGGTCGCCCGTTCCGGCCAGAACTGCGCGTACATCAGGTCAACAAGGTGGCGGGTGTGTGGGAAATGACCTGGGCTGCCAATGGCCGGGCCACCTTCATGTGCGGAGAAGGCAAGCAGGAGGGCGAGCGGCATATCATCTGGCGGCGCATCGGAGGGCATGAGATTCTGGAGCGGCCATAGCCCTGAGCCAAACGTCCCAAACGCTTGACAGGTGTGGAAGCAATAGGCTAGTATAGGAGCAGGCGTTCCCTGATGGGACGCCGCAGCACATTTCCAGCATGAAACGGCTGATGCGGCCAGTGTCATAGCACTGCCGCATCATACCCCAGACCTGGGCACACCAGGAGATGGGGCTAGGCGGATTGTACCATGTTGCCGGTTCGATCTTCTTAGCGGCCACCTCCTGGACAGGTTGGGTTGCCACGTGCCGGGTGTGCGGGAGCAGGCGCTGTGTTGGGGCAAAGCCTCGATGCAGCGCTTATCCTCCTTGCGCGCTCGCGGCGGTGGTGGCGCGTGCCTGCGTGGGGGTGGCCGCTTGTGCATTGGCGATGTCTGCTGAGTTGTAGACAGAGCAGTGTAAAAGGAGATCGACCCATGTGTATGGCATTTGTGGAGCGCTGGCGGGTGTTTGTGGTCTGGCTGGGTGTGGGCGTGTCGGGCATCTTGCCGAATGAACTGCGGCAGATGTTGGGGCCGGTGCGGGCCATGCTGCCGCTGGCGCGGCGGGTGGCGGAAGCGCTTGGCCCGTGGCTGGCGGCGCTGCTGGCCGAGCGGCAGCGGCAGGGCCTGACAGGAGAGGAGCGGCACTGGCTGACGGGAGCGCTGGAGCAAGAGACGCGACCGCGCCCGCTGGAGCGGGGCGCAGACCGAAGCAGCGCAGGCTGGCTGAAGTGGATGCTGGAAGCAGAACTGCGGCGGCTGGTGCGGCTGGCGGAAGCGCCAGAACAGGCGATGCGGCGGCGTGGCTGGCTGGCCTGGGAGGTGCGCTATTGGGCGCTGGCGGTGAGCCTGGCGCGCATCGGGCAGTTATATGCTGCCCTGGAACGCAAGCGGGAGCCTGAGCAGGCAGAGCGGCTCTTCAAGGGAGCGCTGGCGCTGGTCTGGCATCAAGCGCTGCGGGCGGAACGAACCGCCTGAGCCAGCCATGCCTCAGCCTGGCGCTGGCTTGCGCCAGGCTGGGGCATTATTATGGACGTTCGTTTGCTTGGGCCGGGTCGGTTGACTTTTGTGGCCTGCAATGCTATCGTGAGAAGGCGGCTTGCGCAAGGTGATTTGCTGCCTGGACGTCTGTGGTGTGTACCAGGCGCGTATATACTAGTAAGCCGGGTCAGAGAGATGACAAACCAGGAACCTGAGATGCTGGCGTCTGATGCTGGGCAGGAGCCTGACGAGGCCAGACGACAGGCGCTGCGTGAAAATGCGAAGCGCGTTTTGCAAGAAAGTGGCTGTGCCGCGATGCTGCGCATCTTGAACCGGGAGCAGTTGAAGGGGCGCGGCTTCTTTGACGAATATGATTCCGGGGTAATCTTCAAGTGGGGGGCGTGGTCCACGCGACGGCATGTCTGGGTGGACATCCAGGGAGACGCCATTCGTTTTCGGCTGCTGCCGCACCGCAAATGCCAGGCTGCTGTTCCCATCTGCGATGGGGAATATCACACACTGCTGCGCGAGCACTGGCAGGACCGAGAAATTCTCAAAGAGGAACTGGCAAAGAACTTTGCCAGGCCCGTGGCCGAGCCATCTGCCGATTAATTGACCAACGACACTTTCCATACAGGAAGGACGATGTATGGCAACAAAGCACCCGTTGAGTTTTGGTATCAAGACCGCGCCGATGCACACCACCTATGAAGATATGCTGGTGGTCTGGCGCGAGGCAGACGCGCTGCCGATTTTCGAGCACGCCTGGTTCTTCGATCATTTTATGCCGATTGTGGGCGATTCGGCTGGGCCGTGCCTGGAGGGCTGGACGTTGCTGGCGGCCTATGCTGCGCAGACCGAGCGCCTGCGCGTCGGTTTGATGGTGACGGGCAACACCTATCGCCATCCAGCCGTGCTGGCGAATATGGGCGCGACGGTGGATATTATCTCGCGTGGGCGATTGGATTTTGGCATCGGCGCGGGCTGGAACGAGTTGGAGCATACGGCCTATGGCATTCCGCTCTATAAGCCGGGCGAGCGTATTGCCCGCTTTGCTGAAGCCTGCGAAGTCATCAAACTGATGTGGACAGAGGAAGCGCCGGATTTCGACGGGCGTTACTATCAGCTTCAGGGGGCCAGGTGCGAGCCAAAGCCCATCCAGAAACCCTATCCGCCGTTTGTGATCGGCGGCAGCGGCGAACAGAAGACGCTGCGTGTCGTTGCTCAATATGCCGACATCTGGAACTTTGGTGGTGGCTCGGTGGAAGAGTTTACGCATAAGAGCCAGGTGCTGGATGAGCACTGCGCCGCGATTGGCCGCGACCCGGCCAGCATTGTGCGCTCGGTGCAATATCGCGTGGCCCCTGACGGCGATTTCGGCGCGGCGCGTGACGCGCTGCGCGGCTATATAGAAGCTGGGGCAACGCATATTGTCCCCTATCTGACGCCGCCGTTCGCGGCAGGCTTTGCCCGCCGCGTGGCGAGCGAGATAGCTGAGCCGCTGCACGCGGAGTTCGCTGATCGCTAAAGCCCTGCAAGGGCACAGCGGCTCTGGCACAGAGCGTATTCTTGCCAACGTATCTATACTAGAGGAAGCGCGATAGATGGCGACACCACGCCGATTGAGTTTTGGCATCAAGACGTCACCGCAGCAGACGACGTATGAGGACATGCTGGTGGTCTGGCGCGAGGCAGATGCCATTCCTGTTTTTGAGCATGCCTGGCTCTTCGATCACTTTATGCCCCTGGGCAATGACCCGACTGGTCCCTGCCTGGAAGGCTGGACCTTGCTGGCGGCCTATGCTGCGCAGATCGAGCGGCTGCGTGTCGGCTTGATGGTGACGGGCAACACCTATCGCCATCCGGCGGTGCTGGCGAATATGGGCGCAACGGTGGATGTGATTTCGCATGGGCGGCTGGACTTCGGCATTGGGGCGGGCTGGAACGAGTTAGAGCATACCGCGTATGGCATTCCGCTCCCCAGGCCAGGCGAACGGATTGCGCGGTTGGCCGAAGCCTGCGAAGTCATCAAGCTGATGTGGACAGAGGAAGCGCCAGATTTTGCAGGCAAGTATTATCAGCTTCAGGGCGCGCGTTGCGAGCCAAAGCCGGTGCAGAAGCCCTATCCGCCGTTTATGATCGGCGGCGGCGGCGAGCAGAAAACGCTGCGCGTAGTGGCGCAGTACGCCGACCTGTGGAACTTTGCCGGGGGGCCAGTGGAGGATTTTCGCCACAAGAATCAGGTGCTGGATGAGCACTGCGCTGCGGTTGGACGCGACCCGGCCAGCATCCAGCGCTCGGTGCAGGTCCGGGTCGATTCAGCGAATCCGGCTGGCGCGCGGGAAACGCTGCGCGGCTATATCGAAGCAGGGGCAACGCATCTGGTGTGCATTCTGATGCCGCCTTATCCTGCGGATATTGTTCGCCGGGTGGCAAGCGAGGTGGCCGAGCCGCTGCGTGCGGAGTTTGCAGACCGCTGAAGGCCAGCAGAAGACAGGTAGAGCGTGAGATCACGATAGAACAAGCGAAAGGCGCAGTATGAGCCGAGGAATCACCGCTGAAGATTTGTACCGCTGGAAGTGGGTCAACGACCCGCAGATTTCGCCAGATGGCAAACGCATTGCCTATACGCTGAAGACCGTGGACCAGGAGGCGGGCGAATATCGCAACGCCATCTGGATGGTGCCGACGGATGGCACGATTGGCGATGCGCGCCGCTTCACCACCGGCCCCAAGAGCGATCATTCGCCGCGCTGGTCGCCCGATGGGAAGTGGCTGGCCTTTGTTTCAGACCGCGAGGGCCAGGGCGGCAAAGACAGCAAGGAGGACAAAGAGCGCGGCAAGGGCAAGCCGCAAATCTGGCTGATTCCAGCAAACGGCGGTGAGGCGCGCCAGTTGACCTTTTTGAAGCACGGCGCGGGCAATCCTGTGTGGTCGCCGGATGGGCGCACCATCGCCTTCACGGCGCAGACGGGCGGCGAAGATGAGCCGGAAGAGCGCGACGGCAAGAAAACACCCAGGGCGCGCAAGATTGATCGCCTGGCCTCAAAGCTGGATGGGACCGGCTGGGTCTATGAGCGGCGCACGCATATCTTCTTGATTGCGTCGGGAGGCGGCGAGCCGCGCCAGTTGACTGATGGCGATTGGGATGATGGCGAGGTGGCCTGGTCGCCGGATGGGCAGTTGATCGCCTTTGCCTCAGATCGCACTGAAGATCGCTGGGAGCTTCCCGCGGGCGACATCTGGGTCATGCCGGTGGCGAGCGGCGAAGCCGAGGCATACTGCCTGACAGATGACGGCACCATCCATGCAGGCGCGCCGGGCTGGTCGCCGGATGGCACGACGCTTGCATTTCTGGGCAGCCTTCAGCGAAAATCGGGCGGGCATAACGATGTCTATACCGTGCCCGTCCAGCGGGACGCCGGCGCGCCGCCGCAGTATCGCTTGCTGACCGCCGACTTTATTGGCAACTGCGCTGATGCGATTGGCGACGATATGCGCGAGGGGCATGGTAGGCCCGCGCCACGGTGGTCGCCGGATGGCAGCACACTCTATTTCCTGGCAGAGACGCAGGGCAGCAGCCACGTGTTTGCCATGCCCGCAGCGGGCGGAGCGCCCAGGCAGATCACCCAGGGCGAGCAGCATCTGCTCGATTTCACGCTTGACGCAGCCTGCCAGCGGCTTGGCCTGGCAATTGCCGAATATAATCATCCTGGCGATATTTTCACGCTGACACTTGAGCAACCAGAGAAACGGCGGCTGACCGAGGTCAATGCGGAGTTTCTGAGCGAGATATACATTGCCAAACCGGAGCGGTTGGAGTTCAAGGGCGCGGATGGCTGGACAGTGGAGGGCTGGATTCTCAAGCCGCCGGGCTTCGACCCGTCGAAGAAATACCCGATGATTCTGGAGATTCACGGCGGGCCAAACACGGCCTATGGCTACACGTTCCATCAAGAGTTCCAGATGCACTGTGGCCGGGGCTATGTCGTGCTCTACACCAACCCACGCGGCAGCACCGGCTATGGCCGCGAGTTCAGCGTGGCGGTGCGCGGCAAGTGGGGCGAGGGCGATTATATCGACGTGATGAGCGGTGTCGACGCATTGATTGCGCAAGGCTACATCGATGAGTCGCGCCTGGGCGTGACCGGCGGCAGCTATGGTGGCTTTATGACCAACTGGATTGTCGGCCATACGGACCGCTTCAAAGCGGCGGTGACCCAGCGCAGCGTCACCAATCTGGTATCGATGTTTGGCACGTCGGATATTGGCTGGGATTTCTGCGACGGGCATTTCGATACGACGCCCTGGGATGATCCGGAGCGCTATGTGTTCCATTCGCCGATCACCTACGTTAAGGATATGAAGACGCCGCTTCTGATTCTGCACAGCGAGCAAGATTTGCGCTGCCCGATTGAGCAGGCAGAACAACTCTGGACAGCGCTCAAGTACCTGAAGCGCGAGGTGGAGTTTGTGCGCTTCGAGGGGCAGAGTCATGGGTTGTCGCGCTTCGGGCATCCGAAGCTGCGCGTGGAGCGTCTGAACCTGATCGCTGGCTGGTTCGAGAAGCATATGCCAGCCTGAACATCTTGTTCTGGAGGTCGTTATGGCGGATGGGGCCGAACCGCGCGAGGGGCCGCGTGAAGCCGTGGCCGGTGTGGCACATGAGCCTGAAGAAAGCGCAGCGCTTGTCGGTGGTGCTGCTGTGTCCAAGCCGTCCTTGAATGAGGCGGCTCCGGCAGCGCCGGAAGATCGGGCGAATGAAGTAACGCAGCAGCCTACCCAGCCGATGTTGCCCGCAGTGGAAGGTGATACGGCAGAGGGTGACCTGGGCCGGACCCTGCCGGATGCCCGCATGCGCCAACTGCGCGAACAGGCGGAGGAAGAAGCACGCTTGCTGCGGCAGGTTCTGGGCGAGCGCCTGGGGACGCCAGACCGCTCGCAAGATGAGTTATCGCAGGTGGTCTCGCGCGAGACAGTGCTGCGGCTGCTGGGCGAGCGTGTAGCACAGGCGCTGCCCCCAGCGCTGCTGGCTATCTGGCGGCACGAGGTGCTGATGGCGCACTGGCGCGCGTTTGGCGGGCTGGACGAGTGGTCCGCGCCGGTCAATCGCGCCTGGGAGCGCACTGAGCAGCAGCTTGAGGGGCTGTTCGAGCAATTGGAGCGCTGGCTGCCAGACCATCCTTATGTCGATGAAGTCATCAATCTGGCTGAAGATGTCCACAGCCCGCCGCGCTGGTTTCGGCGCTTCTTGCTGAAGAGCGAGCGTTCTTTCACCCGCTGGTTGCAGCCGGTGGTGGAAAGCGAAGAGGTGGTGGTGGATGTCGTCGCGCTGACCCGCTATGCCACCGATGAACTGGAGCACGCGGTGCCCTGGTTTACCCTGCAACGCGCAGTCGTGGAGACGGAGATTCAGCCCGATCAGGCGCAGTTGATCGAATTGCTGGGGGGCGTGCGCGCCATTGCCGATCTTGTCCGCGAGGCGTTCGGGGGACACAAGAAGGAGATTCGCGTGCTGGCCCTGTCGTCGGGCGCGTCGGGTGGGGGGCGCATGGAGCTTGAACTGGTGCGCCGCCTGGGCAAAGAGTGGCATGTGCAGATGCAGGCGACCGACCCCGATTCGCTGACGGTGCTGCGTTCTCTGGCGGGCGCGCGGGTGGCGTTTCGGCGGGCGCAGGCGCGCGGCGAGGTGGCGGCAGAATCCACGTTCCAGGTGTCTGAGACGCGGCCCGCCGACCTGGCAGCCTGGGAGGCTGGGACGTTCGATCTGGTGGTAATGGTCGGCGGCTTACATCATTTGCGCATGACCGAGCAGGCGCGCTGCTTGAATGAGGCGCAGCGTGTGGGGCGGCTGGTGATGCTGCTGGAGCCGGTGTATGGGGAAGAGGAGCGCATGGAGGTGTTTTGTCGCCAACTGGTGCATGCGGGCGAGGCTGAACCAGCGGCGCGGGCACTGCTTTCCGGCTGGGTGCGGCGCACCCGCAGCAAGAGCCTGGAGCGCGCGCTGCTGCATGCCACCGGGGCCTCTGATGCGCGGGTATCGTGCGCGCGAGCGCTAAGCGTCGAGGAGATGCAGCGGCTGGTGGCTGCCAGCGGCGCTCACTATGCGGTGCGGCTGCTGGATGAGGGCAAGCAGGCTGGCCGTCCGCAGTGGCTGGCCGTGGTAGGCAGCGCGGGCTAATTATTGATATTGATGTTGATGTTCAACTGCCTGGCCGCTTTCGATTCGCGGCGCACGGCTTTTCCGGCGCGCAGGCTGCGGGCGTTGGCGCGGTCTTTCTGCGCTTCCAGATGCACCAGCGGGAAAGGGCGGCTGTAACGCGCTTCGCTGTCTTTGGCCCACTGCTCGGATTGCGCGGCGCGCGTCTCGTAAGCGCTGGCAAGGATGTCGCGCTTCTCCTGGTCGGGCAGGCGGCTTTCGAGCAGATAAGCCAGCACGAACTCCGGCTTGCCCTTCTCGCTGTAGACCTGGGCCAGGTCCGTCGGGTCGGCTCCGCCATCGATGGCCTTCTGCACCAGTTCGCGGAAGGTCTCTTTCACCAGGGCACGGTGCTGGTCGTCGAAGCTGGCCGCTGGCGTGGGTTTTGGTAGATCAGGCATAAGATGTTCCCCTTGTATTTGCTAGTCTCTTTCTTGATCATATCGCATGTACGAGAGTGGGTGCAAAGAGATATTTCGTATAGCTTGAAAGGGGATCATAATGGCCCAATGGGTGGTGCTTCTGGATGATGGTGGGGTGATGAACGATAACCGTTTGCGCGGCCCGCAGTGGCAACGGCTTGTGGCTGAGTTCTTTGCGCCCCGGCTTGGCGGGGCCTCCGAAGCCTGGGCAAAAGCCAATCGGGCGGTTATCAAGGCGATGCTCGAACCGTCGGCCTGGCAGAAACGCCTCCAGTCGGCCCAGAATTTTCACTATTTTGATAGAACCTATCAGCTTGATTGGCTGAAGGACATGTGTACACTGGTTGGTGTGGTGGCTCCAGATGATGATGCCTGCTATGAATTGGCGCGCCAGGCGACAGCCCTCATCATCCCGCAGATTCGTTCAGCCTTCCCTGGGGCAGTAGAGGCTATTCGTACCCTGTTTCGGCGCGGCTATCAGTTGTATACGGCTTCTAGTGGCACATCCACTGATTTAGCAGGCTATCTGGATGGAATGGGTGTGCGCGATTGCTTTCAGCGACTCTATGGACCAGACCTGATTAACACCCTCAAAAATGGGTCAGATTTCTACGAACGTCTTTTTGCCGATGCGGGTGTTACTCCTGCTGAGGCGCTGGTCGTTGATGATAGCCCTCAGGCTGTTGAGTGGGCCACACGAGCAGGCGCGCGTGCTGTTCTGGTCGGGCAGGCGTCCGCTGCCTTGGATGATGCGGTTCTGTGCATCGCCAGCCTGGCAGAATTGCCGGGAATCTTACAAGACATTGAACCCTATCCACTGGATATGGACAACCCATGAATCTTATGAAACCCTGTCTGCATCTGCCGCATGGCGTGGTGCAGCTTCCGGCTTATTTGCCGGATGCCACGCTGGGCGTGGTGCGCGGCGTGGACAGCATCGACCTGGAGGCTTGCGGCATCGAGGCGCTGGTGATGAACGGCTTTCACCTGATGCAGCGCCCCGGCTCTTCGACGGTGCAGGCATTGGGCGGCCTGCATCGCATGGCTGGCTGGCAGCGCCCGATTGTGACCGATTCGGGCGGCTTCCAGGCGTATTCGCTCATTCGCCAGAACCCTAAATATGGCTCACTGAACGATAAGGGCATCACCTTCCAGCCGGATGGCGCGGCGCGCAAGTTCTTTTTTTCGCCAGAAAAGACCATCCAACTGCAACTGAGCTATGGCTCGGATGTGGTCATCTGCCTGGATGATTGCACGCATGTGGATGACGCGTTGGCGGAACAAACGCTGTCGGTGCAGCGCACCATTGCCTGGGCAGGGCGCTGCAAGCAGGAGTTTGAGCGCCTCGTCGCGCAAAAGGGGCTGACGCCCGCCGAGCGCCCGCTGCTCTTTGGCGTGATTCAGGGTGGCGGCTCGTTGGAACTGCGCAAGCGCTGCGCCAGCGAACTGTTGGAGATTGGCTTCGACGGCTTTGGCTTTGGCGGCTGGCCGCTGGATGACAAGGGCAACCTGCTCAGTGACATCATTGCCTATACGCGGGAACTGGTGCCTTCATCTCTGCCGATGCACGCGCTGGGCGTGGGGCATCCAGCGAATGTTGTTGCGTGCTTCCGGCTTGGGTATGATCTCTTCGACAGCGCCATGCCCACGCGCGACGCCCGGCATGGGCGGCTCTATCGCTTCGAGGGTGCGGCGCTCTCCACTGCGCAGCCGCTGGCGGGCAAGTGGTTTTCGTATATCTACATCAATGACGAGCAGCACATCAAAAGCGATCAGCCGATTTCTCCCATCTGCGATTGCCTGTGTTGCACGCGCTATTCGCGGGGCTATCTGCACCACCTGTTCAAGATTGGCGACGGCCTCTTTATCCGGCTTGCCACCATCCATAACCTGCGCTTCATGGCGCAACTGATGAAACGATTGCAAACGCATGCCCAAATCGCTTGACTCCGCCAGCCAGTTGGATGCGCTGACCCAGGCGGTGCTTGGCAGCCCCAGGTATCGCGGCGTCTGTTTGGAAGTGGTGCAAGACATCGGCGCGCGCGAACTGGCGAAACGCCGCAATCTGGCGGAAGCGATCAAGGCCACCAAGAGCAAACTGCACCAAATTGGCGGCGCGTATCTTGCCAGCAGAGACTACGCGCGCTGGCTGGAAGCGCTGACGCACGCAGCCGAGACGGGCGGCGCGCCCGCGCTCAGAGAGGCATGTCAGCAGGTGATGGGCTATCACTCATCGACGCGCGAGCGTCTGCCCATCCTTGAGCAGTTCTATGCCCGCGCGCTGGCCGATATCCCTCCGGCGCGCGTGGTGCTTGATCTGGCCTGCGGGCTGAATCCGCTGGCGCTGGCCTGGATGCCGCTGGCGGCGGATGTCGAATACTACGCCTTTGATCTTTATCAGGATATGGCCGATTTTCTGAACGGCTTTCTGGCGCTGGCACACGTGCGCGGTCAGGCGGAGGCGCGCGATGTGCTGAGCCGCTGCCCCAATCGAGCCGCTGATCTGGCGCTGCTGCTGAAGGCGCTGCCCTGCCTGGAGCAGCTAGACGCGAGTGCGAGCCTGCGGCTGCTGGAGGCGATCAACGCCCGGCATGTGCTGGTGTCGTTTCCGGCGCAGAGCCTGGGCGGCAAGCAGAAAGGCATGGCGCAGAACTACGAGGCGCGTTTTCGCCAACTGGTGGCGGGCAAGCCCTGGGCGGTCACGCGCTTCGCGTTTCCAACCGAGATAGCTTTTCTTGTCGAGAAGCAGCATGCGTAAAGAGGAAGTGGACAATTCACAAGCGCTTGCTGGCTTTCAGCATTGACGTATGGCCGCCTGAGCGGGTATAATAGGTGACATGAAATTTCCTCTATCTCTCCGCTATCATTATCATCAATTCCACGCCTGGGGTGAGGCGCAGGCGACGACAGCACGCTGTACAGCGTGCTGATAATGCCATGTGCTCACCCGCTTCTTTCTTCTTTCTTCGTGTTTCCTGCAATTCCCTGGCAATTTTCTGCCCGCTCAGCCGGGCGGGCGTGTAACTTTTGAAGCTGACCTGATACTGTACATATAAGGGAGTGGGATTTATGGCGAGCTATAAAGCGGTGGCCGGTACACAGGATATCTTGCCGGACGAACAGCCGTACTGGCGGATGGTGGAGCAAACGGTGGAGGAGGTGGCGCGGCTGTATGGATACCAGAAGATTGTGACGCCAACGTTCGAGGCCACAGCCGTCTTTCAGCGCGGTGTGGGCGAGGGCACAGATATTGTCGAGAAGGAGATGTACTCTTTCGAGGATCGCGGCGGCGACACGCTGACGCTGCGCCCGGAGGGCACGGCAGGCGTGGTGCGGGCGTATCTGGAGAATGGGCTATTTATGAAGCCCCAGCCGGTAAAGCTCTATTATGTCGAGCCGATGTTTCGCTATGAGCGCCAGCAGCGCGGGCGTTACCGCGAGTTCAACCAGTTCGGCTACGAGGCGCTGGGCGAGACCGACCCTGCCGTCGATGCCGAAATTATCGCGCTGCTGATGCAGATTTACGCGCGGCTGGGGCTGCGCGGGCTGGAACTGCACCTGAACAGCATCGGTGACCGCGTGTGTCGCCCGCGCTATGTGCAGGCGCTGGTCGACTATTATCGGCCTCTTTACGATGAACTCTGTCAGGACTGCAAGGTGCGCTTCAATAAGAATCCGCTGCGCTTGCTCGACTGCAAGGAGCCGCAAGATCAGCCGAAGATTAAAGGTGCGCCCAAGATCACGGAATATCTGGACGAGGCGTGCGCCGCCCATTTTGCCGAGGTGCGTCGGCTGCTGGACGCCGCCGACGTATCCTATGTGCTGGACCCGCTGCTGGTGCGCGGGCTGGATTATTACTCGCGCACGGCCTTTGAGGTGATGCCTGTGGCTGGCGCGAGCCGTCGGCAGAGCGTGGTTGGCGCGGGCGGGCGCTATGATGGGCTGGCGGAACTGCTGGGTGGGCGTGCCACGCCGGGCATTGGCTTTGCTGCCGGAATGGAGCGCATTATCGAGTTGATGCAGGAGCAGAAGGTCGAGCCGCCCGCCGCGCCAGGGGCGCTGGCCTATGTGGCCTATGTGGGCGCGGAGGCGAAAGCAGAGGCGGTGCGGCTGACGGCTGAACTGCGGCGCGCTGGGGTGGGCACCCTGCTGGCGCTGGGTGACCGCACGCTGAAGGCGCAGATGAAGCAGGCCAACGCCAGCGGGGCGCGCTACGCGCTGCTGATTGGCGAGGGGGAACTGGAGCGCGGCGAGGTGACGGTGCGTGACCTGGCCGCGCCCGAAGAGGCCGAGGAGCGCAAACAGATCAGCGTGAAGCGTGCTGAGGTGCTGGCGTTTGTCCATCCAGGCGCGTCACGCTAATTGGCGGCAGATGCTGCCGGGATAGGAAAGGGACGGTGACCATGGCGTTTATCGAGAGCCAGACACATGAGACGCTCGCCGGTCAGGAGCGGCCAGGCGACCCGGAGGCACCTCCCCGGCTGCTGCGCAGCGTGGAAAGCGATGGGCCGCCAAGGCCGCGTGACGGCAAGCGACGCTTTCGCTGGCCGGATGCCGTTGATGTGATCTTCGAGAAAGACCCGGCTGCCGTCAACATCTTTGAGGTCTTGCTCTATCAAGGGCTGCACGCGGTATTCTACCATCGTGTGGCCCACGCGCTGTATCGGGCGCATATCCCGATTGTGCCGCGTTTGATTTCGCAGATTGGGCGTTTTCTCACGGGCGGCATCGAGATTCATCCGGGCGCGCAGATCGGCAAGCGCTTCTTCATCGATCATGGCTCCGGCGTGGTGATTGGCGAAACGGCGGAAATCGGCGATAACGTCATGCTCTACCACCAGGTGACGCTGGGTGCGACCGGTTGGTGGAAGAATATGGGGCCACATCGGCGGGTGAAACGGCATCCAACGATCGAGGACAACGTGACGATTGGCGTAGGCGCGTCCATCCTGGGGCCGGTGACCATCGGGCGCAACAGCAAAATCGGCGCGATGGCCCTCGTGCTGGAGGATGTGCCGCCCCATTCCGTCGTGGTGGCAAAGCCCGCCGAACTCTTGATGCTGCGCGGCAAGGCTCTGCCGCAGCACCAGGAATTGACGCAGGGCTGGGAACCAGAATATCAGATTTAACCAGGGGCGCATGGCCCCACACAAGGAGCAAGACTCACATGGCATGGGCAAACGACGCAACGGAGTTGATCGGGCGCACACCGCTGGTGCGGCTGAATCGCGTGACAGATGGCGCGCAAGCAACGGTGCTGGCGAAGATCGAAGCCTTTCAGCCGGGCTATAGTGTGAAGGACCGTATTGCCGTCAGCATGATTCGCGAAGCCGAAAAAGAAGGTTTGCTGACGCCGGGCACCAGCGTGATTGTCGAGCCGACCAGCGGCAACACTGGCATTGGCCTGGCCTGGGTGGCAGCGGCGCGCGGCTATCGCTGCATTCTGGTGATGCCCGATACGATGAGCCTGGAGCGGCGCATGGTGCTGGCGCATTATGGCGCGCAGATTGAACTGACGCCGGGCGCGCAGGGCATGAAGGGCGCGATTGCCCGCGCCGAAGAGATTCTGGCGTCAACGCCCAATGCCTGGATGCCTCAGCAATTCCAGAATCCGGCGAACCCCAAGATTCACCGAGAAACCACCGCCGAAGAAATCTGGAACGATACCGAGGGGCAGGTGGATATCCTGGTGGCTGGCGTGGGCACGGGCGGCACGATTACCGGCGTGACTGAGGTGATCAAACAGCGCAAGCCATCATTTCAGGCAATTGCCGTTGAGCCGACCGCCTCGCCTGTGCTTTCTGGCGGGCAGCCGAATCCTCCGAATCGCATTCAAGGCATCGGCGCGGGCTTTGTGCCCGATGTGCTGCGCACCGACTTGCTAGATGATATCGTGACGGTGGGCAACGAGGACGCCATCAACATGGCGCGCCGCATGGCGCGTGAGGAAGGGCTGCTGGTGGGCATTAGCGCTGGCGCGGCAGCGCACGCGGCGGTGCAGGTGGCGAAGCGTCCCGAAAACGCAGGCAAGGTGATTGTGGTGGTACTGCCCGATCTGGGCGAGCGCTATGTCAGCACGATGCTCTTTGACCACGTGCGCGAATAGTACGGCGCAGCCATACTTCTTTCTTCGTACAAATTGAAGGTGCCTCGCAGGCATGTATCCCATGGATGTATGGGGATGTGTGCCTGCGAGATTGTGTTTGCAAGGGGCAACGATGGAGACAGCGCAGAGTGACGACTTGCTCGCCCGGCTGGCGGCAAATCCTGGGCGCGTGGCCTCGGCGGTGACCGGCTGGAGCGAGGAACAGCTTAATGCGCCTTCAGCAGATGGCGGCTGGTCGGTGGCACAGATTTTTGCCCATATGCGCGCGGCTGATGATATCTGGACGCCGCGCATTTTTATGGTCCTGGTGCGCGATCAGCCCTTGCTGGCGGGATTCGATGAGCGCCGCTGGGAAGAGGTGGCAGGCTACGCCCAGGTGGATTTTCAGCTTTCTTTGCAGACATTCACGCTGCGCCGGGCTGAATTGGTGAGCGCGCTGCGCCGCGCGACCCCGCAGGATTGGCAGCGCATGGGCACGCACGAGGCGCGCGGGCAGCTTTCGCTGCGAGAAGTGGTCATCGGCTTGCTAGAGCACGAAGAAGAACACTGCGCGCAGTTGGAGGCGCTGCGTCTATAAACTCGGGGTGATAGCGAAGGGCGAAAGCTTTCGGGAGGGTATATGCAAGCAGCAGGGTTGATTGCCCAGGGGCAGCGGTTGCTTGAAGAAGATAGGCTGGACGAGGCGCTGGCTGCGTTTGAGCAGGCGGCAGCGCTTGAACCAAAGAATACGGATGCCTGGTTTGGTCACGGGTACACGCTGCGGGCGCTGGGACGTTATGCTGAGGCGTTGGAAAGTTTCGGGCGCAGCGAAGCCGCTGGGATGAATGAACTGCGGCTCTGGCTGCTGAAAGCCGATGTGCTGCGCTCGCTGGGGCAGGCTGAAGAGGCGCTGTCGGCGTATGAGCGCGCGCTGGCCCTTCAGCCGGATTTTGCCTTCACCTGGCTTCAGCAGGGGCTGACGCTGGCGGAGTTGGGTCGCTTCGATGAGGCGATTGCCGCAAGCCAGCGCAGCGCTGAATTGGACCACCAAGACAGCGATGTCTGGTATCACTATGGTCAGGTGCTGGAGGTGGCTGGATATTACAAAGAGGCCGCTGCCGCCTATGAGCGCTCACTGGCGATCAACCCGGAACGCGAGGAAGTGCAGGAGGCGAGCGCCAATGTGCCGCTTGGGTACGCCGCACAGATGGAGGCGCTGAACCGCGCGCAGGCGTCGAATCCCAATGCGGTCCATCTCTGGATGCAGCGCGGCGACTTTCTCATGTCGATCGGGCGCTGCCAGGACGCGCTGGTAGCCTTTGAGCGAGCGACAAGGCTGAATCCGCAGAATGGCCTGGCCTGGAATCAGCGCGGCTGGGCGCTGAACATGCTGGGGCGCTACACCGAGGCGCTGACCGTGTTAGAGCGTGGGTGCGCCGTCGAGCAGCGCGACCCGAACCTCTGGGGCAATATCTCGTTTGCCTTCAACCAATTGGAGCGCTACGAGGAAGCGTTGGAGATGAGCCAGCGGGCGCTGGAGTTTGACCCGGAGCACGTGCCCGCGCTCTCGAACCTGGGCAACGCGCTGCTGAACCTGGGCCGGTACGAAGAGGCCCTGCGGGTCTTCGATCACACGCTGGCGCTGGAGCCGAGCGCGAGCCGCTGGGGCAATAAAACGGTGGCGCTGATGAAGCTGGATCGCTATCCAGAGGCGCTGGCGAGCCTGGAGCAATCGCTGGCGCTTGACCCGTATGATCGGGCATCATGGTTCGTCAAATCGATCATTCTTGACGAACTCGGGCGCGAACAAGAGGCCCAGGAAGCCCGAGCGCGCGCAGATAGCCTTGACAGGCAGCGCTGAGCCTGGAATAATACATCCTGTTTGAGCCATCCTGTTTGATGTACTGATTTCCTCCCGGTTGGGAGGCTAGAAAAGGGCCTTTGATGCTTGATCTTGTCAGCAAGGCGGTGACCTCTGGAACGACATCTGATCGGGTCTGGGGCGCTGTGCTCCTGCCGATCTCTTACCGAACAACAGCAATGAGGTGTACCCTTGTCTTACGACAACACGGAGACCCTGGACGACGCCTGGGAGGAGACCGACGCTGAGGCCGACGACTCCGCCTATCTGCTGCGCAAGCAGAATCGTCGGCGGGGCCAGCAGCAGCAGGTCAAGGCGCGCGCAAGACGCGCGCAAAGCGACGAGCCAGCCGAAGAGCGGGCGCGTCCGGCGGCGCATCGCCAGCGCCCCAATCAGCCTGAAGAGTTCAGGTGTCGCCATTGCCGCATGATGGTGGGGCTGGTCCCAAGCGGTGGGCGGCATCGCAATCATTGCCCCTCCTGTTTGCATTCGCGGCATGTAGATGAGCGCATGCCCGGTGATCGCCTCAGTCCCTGCGGCGGAACGATGGCGCCCATCGGCCACTATATCCGGCCCAATGGCGAATATGGCCTGGTGCATCACTGTCTGGAGTGTGGTGTTAAGCGCCAGAATCGCATCGCCGCCGATGACGATTTCGATCTGGTGCTGGCGTTGCCTGATCTGACGCGCTGGGAGGTAGATCGGTCCGGGCTGATCGAGAACGCCGAGGAAAACGCGGTCTGACCTTTGAGCGCGAATGATATCCGACACGGGCGGTAATGAGATCATCATCTCTTGCCGCCCGTTTCTATCCCAATTGACAGCGCTTCTGAAGCGATGCGATAATTCAGGCTATGAACAGCAGGGGTCTTTGCTTCCACCATTTCTTCTCTTCATATAGACACAAACCCCTACGCCGGAGCATGGCGCTGGCGCTTGTGCTGCTGGCGCTGCTCGTGCTGGGCGGCTGCGGCAATCCCGCCACCGATTTGCTCGGCGCGGCGCAGGTGAACGGGCAGTCCATTACGCTCGACGAGTACCTGCGTTTTGTGGAGATCAATAAAAGCCTGTGCCAGTTGCAAAATCAAATCAGCGGGGCCATTCAAGCGCCGATTGACTGGACCGACCCGGCGCGGCGCGATGATCTGGCGGCAGTGCGGCGGCAATCGCTGAATGAACTGATTAACGCCGATCTGACCGAGGCGCTGGCGACGGCCCACCATATTACCGTCAGTTCGGCGGCGATAGATCAGTTGATTAGCGAGTTGCAGCAGCAGGGTGCGCTGCCGCCAGCCGACCTGTTAGCCAGCCTGCACAGCAGCGTCGATGATCTGCGTGTGTTGGCGCGTCAGGCGTTGCAGCAGCAGGCTATCCTGCAACTGACGCCCGGCGCGACGACGATTGAGGCGCATGTCGGCTGGATTGCGGTGAAGTCGCGGGCGACGGCAGAGCAGGTATTGACACAGTTGCGGCAAGGTGTGGGCTTTGATATTCTGGCCCAGAAGTATTCGCAGGATACGACGCGCTCCACAGGCGGCGACGCGGGCTATTTCGTGCCGGGGCAGAATCCGCCCGCGCTGGATCAGGTCATCTTCGGTGCGCCGCTGGGTCAGGTCGTCGGGCCGGTTGCCGTGGCCGTGCCTACGAACCGGCTCTGCTTTTCCACCTTCCCTGGCGTGGAACCACCGCTCAACGCGCAGCCAGCGCCCAATACCTTCTATATCGTAAAAGTGCTCACGCGCGATACGACATCCATCTTCAACGTGTCGAATCAGCCAAACGACGCGCAGGACGTGGCCTTTAGCCGCTGGGTGCAGCGGGACGCCAACATTCAGGTACAGGTCGACTTTTAGGAGCAAGCTTCATGGCGGCTGAGATCATGATTCTGGGATTGGGGCCAGGGCGCTGGGAGGACGTGACGCTGGAGGCGCAGGCGTCGCTGGAGGCAGCGGCGTCCGCTGGGCAGACTGTGTATTTTCGGACGCTGCGCCATCCAACCGTCGAGGCCATACGCGCGCGCTATCCAGGGCTGGAGGCGCGTTCGTTTGACGCGCTCTATGAGCAAAGCGACACCTGGGACAGCCTCTATGCCGAGATGGCGCGGCAACTTTGCGCCGCCGCTTCCGGCCAACAGGCTGGGCAGGTGCTCTATGCGGTGCCGGGGCATCCGCTGGTGGGTGAGCGTTCGGTGCGCGAGGTGCGGCGGCTGGCCGCCGCGCAGGGATTGGCGACGCGGCTGATCGCGGGCCTCTCGTTTTTGGAGCCGGTTTGCGCGGCGCTGGGTGTGGACCTGATGGATGGCTTGCAGGTGCTGGACGCGACAGAACTGGCAGGCGCCGCGCCGGAGCACATGGCCGCCACGGTCATTCCCACGCGGCCCGCGCTGGTGGCGCAGGTCTATAATCGACGGTTGGCGAGCGGTGTCAAACTGGCGCTGGGCGAACTCTATCCCGATGATTGGCAGGTGCGGCTGGTGCGCGCTGCGGGTCTGCCCGAGGACGAGGCGGTGGTTTCGCTCGCGCTGTATGAGCTAGATCGCGGCGAGCATGCCGATCATCTCACCTGCGTCTATCTGCCGCCGCTCGACCCGCTGACGCCCCTGCGCGCACCGGAGACGCTGCGCTACATTACCGAGCGATTGCGCCGCTCGCCCGATGGCTGCCCCTGGGATAGAAAGCAAACGCATCTGAGCCTCAAGCGCTATGTGCTGGAGGAGGCGTATGAGGTGGCCGATGTGCTGGACGAGATTGGGCCGACGCCTTTGCCGGACGAGTTCACGCCGGAAACGGTGCCCGCCGAACTGGGCCAGAAGCTGGCGAACGAACTCGGTGATCTGCTCTTGCAGGTCTATCTGCATGCCGAAGTAGGCCGCCAGGAGGGATTGTTCACGCTGGGCGATGTCTTGGCGGAGGTGAACGCCAAGCTGATTCGGCGGCATCCCCACGTCTTTGGCGATGTCCACGCGCCCACTGCCGAGCATGTGCTGCGCAATTGGGAAGAGATCAAACGGCGCGAGCGGCTGGAAAACGGCGAAGACCTTCAGGCGGAAAGCCTGCTGCGCGGCATTCCGAACCACACGCCCGCGCTGGCCTATGCGCAGGAACTCCAGAAAAAAGCCGTCAAGACGGGCTTTGAGTGGCCGCAGGTGGAAAATATTCTGGCGAAGGTGGCCGAGGAAGCGCGCGAAGTAAGCGAAGCCATTGAAAGCGGCGATAGCGCCCAACAGGCTGAGGAATTGGGCGACCTGCTCTTCGCGTTGGTTGGATTGGCGCGCCGGTTGCAAGTCAATGCCGAAGAGGCGCTGCGCGCGGCCAATAAGAAGTTCGAGCGCCGTTTTGCGGCGATGGAGGCGCGGGCGCGCGCCCAGGGCCGGGCGTTTGAGTCGCTTTCGCGCGAGGAGTTGATTGCGCTCTGGCGCGAGGTGAAGCGCGACGAGCAGAAGCGCTGAGCCACTGGGCGTATGCAGCGCAATCGATCAGGAGGGTACACGATGCTAGCAACCCCGGTGGCAAAGAAATTGGGCATAAAAACCGGCCAGAAAATCCTCATCCTGAACGCGCCGGACGGCTACCTCCAGGCACTGGAGCCGCTGCCGGAAAAGGCCGAAGTGCAGACGGTTGCCGAGGGGACGTGTGATTTCCTCCAGATATTCTGCTATGACAAAGCGGATGTTGATCGTTACGCGCCCGTCACCGTCCAGGCGCTGAAGCCGGACGGGCTGCTCTGGATGACCTATCCGAAGAAGAGTGCGAAGATCAAGACGGACATTACGCGCGATGTCGGTTGGGAAGCCATGCTGGCTGTTGGTTTGCAAGTGGTCAGCCTGGTAGCCATCGATGAGACCTGGTCGGCGCTGCGCTTTCGCCCCATAGCGAAGTGAGGCCCAGCAGCGTTTTTGCTGAGCATAGGATGGGAGGCGAGCGATGCTGCTTGCAATTGACATTAGCAACACCGGCATCAAGTTCGGGTTGTATCAGGGGAAAGAAATGCGGGCGCGCTGGCGTATTGCGACGGTGCGCGAGAAGACCGCCGACGAGTACGCAATGCTGCTGGGCGAACTGCTGCGCCACGCGGGCTATGGCTATGGTGAGATCGAGGTGGTGATGGTCTCGTGCGTGGTGCCGCCGCTGACGCCGGTCTTTCAGGAACTGGCGCGGCAATATTGCGGGCGAGAGGCGATGGTAATTGACCATACCATGGATGTCGGTGTGCGCCTGCTGACAGATAACCCCTGGGAGACAGGTACTGACCGCATCATGAGCACGCTGGCGGCGCATCGCCTCTATGGTGGTCCGGCCATTGTCATTCAGTGCGGGACGGCGACCAGCTTCGATGTCGTTTCGGCTGAGGGCGATTTTCTGGGCGGCGCGATTGCGCCTGGCATGGGCATTTCGGCGGAGGCGCTGGCGCGTGTGGCCTCGCGGCTCTATCAGGTGGAGTTGAGGCCACCGCCCCACGCGATTGGGCGCAATACCATTCATTCGATGCAGTCGGGCATTGTCTTTGGGCATGTGGGGTTGGTCGAGGGCATGGTGGCGCGTCTGCGGGAAGAATTGCCCGGCGGCGATCACGCCCGGGTGATCGCGCATGGCGGGCTGGCCGAAATTATCGCCCAGGCCACGCCGGTCATCGAGGTCGTGAATCAATACCTAATTCTGGAGGGGCTGCGCCTGGCTTACGAGCATCTCAGCGCGAGCAAGTAAATCTCCTTTTCTCTCCTCTTCGTTTTTGTCCCCTTTTTTCTGCTGCTGCGTTCTTATCTGTGCCATCGCGGTGGACGAGATGACAAGAGATGAGGAGCAGCACGGTGTATGTATTCCCTCAAGGAGCTTTCTATGGGGCGCGTCTGGGCTATGCCCGTTGAACAGGAGCACCGCATGGAGAGCGGCGAGGCGGCGCTTGTGGCGGCAGCGCAGGCGGACCCAGCCGCCTTTGATGCGCTCTATCGGCGCTATCTGGGGCGGGTGTATCGCTATCTGCGCGCCCATGTGGGCAGCGATGACGAAGCCGCCGATCTGACGCAGCAGGTCTTTCTCAAGGCGCTGGATGCGCTCCCGAGGTATCGACCACAAGGGACGCCCTTTGCGGCCTGGCTCTTTCAGATTGCCCGCCATGCGGCAGCAGATGCCCATCGTCGCCGCCGCCCAACGGTCACCTGGGATGCGCTGCCGGAAGCTTTGCACCCGCTGGAGGAGCAGGAGCCAGAAGCCGACCTCTTGCGGCGGGAAGCGCTGGCCCGGCTTGGAGCATTGCTTGCCCGGCTGGACGCGCGCAAACGCGAACTCTTGGCGCTGCGCTTCGCCGCCGGGCTAACTGCGCCGGAAATCGCCAGAGTGGTTGGCAAACGTCCCGATGCGGTCAAGAAGCAGCTTTCCCGAACGATTCAGATGCTCAAGGAGCAGTATCATGCAGGATAAAGAACCGTTGTTTGCGCGCTACCCCGACTTGCTGGATGAGCAGGCCGATCCCGAAACCCAGGCGCTCATCCAGCAGCTTGCTGCGGCTTATGCCACGCGCGAGCCGCCCGCGTATCTAACCCTGGCCGGAGCGCTGGAACTGCGCGCGAGGCAGCCTCAGCCGGGGCGCGCTGCCCGGCAAAAGCCTCCGGTGCGACTGGCACGCTGGCTATTGGAGCCGCGTCCGCTGCCGCAGCGCATCGCCACTATTGCGATTGCGCTGATCTTGGCGCTGACGGTGGCAGTTGGCAGCACCTATGCCGTGGGGACCATCCTTGACCGTGTCTTGAATTTTGAGCCTGGCACAGCACAGATTGCGGTGCAAAATCTGTATCAGCCGATTAACCAATCCCAAACCATTCAGGGCTTCACAGTGACCGCTGCGCAGGGCTACGCCGATTCCAACCGCATCATCGTCGCCTATATGGTGAAGAAGCCTGCCGGTCATATCTACAACCATGTGTCACCTCTCGGCCAGGTGCTGACGACCCAGAACGGGCTGGCCTTGCCTTACTACAGCGGCAACGGCTATGGCAACCGTGCGGGAGATGACGCCTATACCACGTTCTTTGATGCGGCTGGCATCACTGGCAACCCTCATGAGGTGCATTTGCATCTGGAAGTGCAGGGCCTGGATGTGGCGCAGCAGGATGGAAATGATGCTACCCTCCGCACGTATCAAATCCCCGGCGTGTTGTCCTTCGATTTCTCGCTGACCTTCCATCCGGGCCGCATTGCTAACGTCCATCAAATAGTTACCGTCGGCGGCACAGCGGTGACGCTGGAGCGCGTGGTGGTGACGCTAAGCGAGACGCGCGTGTATCTGCAAGGGCTAGATGGGCAAGCAGCCCTCGCTCCCCGGCTGTCGGTTGATGGCTGGGATTCCGATCATAGCCCCGTGGGACCGATTGGCTCCTTCAATGAGCAGAGCGCGGCATCAGGCGCGCAGGCGGTGATTTTCTTTTCGGTCTCGCTCTACGAGAAGCATGGGACGTGGACGCTGACAGTGCAGGTTGCTGGTGGGAGTGGCCCCTGGACCTTCCACTTTGTGGTTCCCTGAGCTAAAGCGAACGAGAAAAGAGCGAGTGGTTGGCATAGTTGCTAACCACTCGCTCTTTTCTCGTTGTTGCTAAAAAGGCATAAAAAAATCCGACTGTGCAGGCGGAGGGATCGGCGGCGTCCTATTGTCCCACGGAGCTTCCCCCGCAGTATCGTGGGGGCTGAAGGGCTTAACGACCGTGTTCGGGATGGGAACGGGTGTTCCCCCTTCGCTATAGTCACCGACCCCTCCGCATGCGCACTCGGAAGAGATACGCTTACGAAGCTTTTAAAGTATACCTGATTATTTTTCATTTGTCAAGAGGGCTTTTGCGCTCTTGGGTGGAGACGAGGGGATTCGAACCCCTGACCCCCTGCGTGCAAAGCAGGTGCTCTCCCATCTGAGCTACGCCCCCGGTTTCGCGTGTCCGCTGGTCTGTGTCGCGGTGGGGCATCCTGGACTCGAACCAGGGGCCTCAGTCTTATCAGGACTGCGCTCTAACCACCTGAGCTAATGCCCCGGAGAGCGAAAAGCGAGGTGCGAGACCTGTGACAACTCAAGAGTGGTAAGGGGGCTTTAGACCAACGCCAGAACGCCTCAAGGATAAACAAGGAACTTGATCGACCTGGAAGCTCCCCTCTTCCCGAAGAAGAGGATGTCTCCCTAGAAAGGAGGTGATCCAGCCGCACCTTCCGGTACGGCTACCTTGTTACGACTTCACCCCAGTCACCGATTCCACCCTCGACGCCTGCCCCCAG
>Ga0209060_10001581_pt1 | contig 24307 bp, 20 predicted proteins | sample Coa_R1_8_FD_187155 | JGI IMG/M metagenome (GOLD analysis project Ga0209060, IMG submission 187155) | Surface soil microbial communities from Centralia Pennsylvania, which are recovering from an underground coalmine fire - Coalmine... | ecosystem: Environmental > Terrestrial > Soil >...
GTGTCCTGAGCGGTTGACTGTTCTATTGTGAGCGAAGACGAAATCTGCAAGCGCAAATTACTGGGCGGAATTCTACTTCCGCTCCGCCTGGGTCTCGTGACGCCCGAAATCCAGCCCGAAGTGGGGCTCTTCCCGCTTGCCCGTGATCTTGAATGGAATCTCGGTCCCCGCACCATGCTTCGTGAAAAACGGATCCACCGGTTTCAGTAGAATCGATTTCCAACCCGTGGTCATTTGCGAGAGCTTGGCCTGCAACTGCAGTGTTCCGTGAAAGTCGAAGACATTTCCATCCAGACTGTACCGCCCTGAAAACTGCGACCGCACTCCGGGAATCGAAAATTTCAGGCGGGTGAAGGTAAACAGTCCATCGCTCAGATGAAACGTGCCGCTCAATTGCGATTGCACGTTCATATCGACATGTTCGTGGGCAAGATCAGGACGGCCCTGTGCGCGCAAGCTGAGTGCGTCCAGACGATCCTGAATCTTCTCGCTCGAGAACTGGCCGTCCGGAATGGTGAAATTTCCCTTCAGCCGCAACCGGTCGGCCACATCTTCATCCCGCGCGGGCAGATTCATCTTGGCGCGCATAGCGATCGGTCCGCTCAGAACCGGAGGGTCTGTTTTCACACCGAGCCGCAGCAAGTCTTCCACCCGCGCCCGCTCCATCACTACATCTAGTTCAATGTCATGCCCATGAGGATCTTGTACCCGCACGACCTTCCCGTTCGCTGTAAAAGTAGTGTGGAGAAAACTAGCCTTGACCGGCTCGAGATAAGTATCGCCATCAGTGCCGTCGACGATGGCATGAAAATCGGTGTGCAGCGGCACTGGATGTCCGCTGCGCGTCAAACGAAAATCAGGCGTATCGGTCTTGCCTTGTACGTCAATATTGCCGAGCGTCCCGCGATAATTTCCTACCGAGGACAAAATTCCTGCGATCCCTCGAAAATCTCCCAGATCTGCGTGCGAGAACGAATAATCTCCGGAAACCGGCGTGGCCCGCGGCTTGCTCTCCTGGAATGGTCCGAAATATCCAACGGTATCAATGTTGCCCACCGGCTTGGGATTGACCAGTGTGGCTTGAAACCGCATGGGCTGGCCCGCGCCAATGTCCTGCATTTTCAGATGGCTGATGGCAAAAACCAGCGGCAACTTTCCTGGCTTACGTGTATTGATCACGAGATTCGTATCTTCACAGTTCAACTCGTCTACAACGATCGCCATCTTTCGCGACGATTTGCGGATGTTGCTCAGGTCCTGAATATCTTCCTTGGGGGGAATGTTCAGCACCAGCCCCTTCACGTAAACCGTGTGTACGTGCATGGGAGAGCGCAACAAACTCGCGAGTGCAGTCTGGAAGCGGAACTCCCCGACTTCAATCAGCGGCTGGATCCCGGGCTTGGCAGGATTGGGATCGCTCATGCCGTAGATCTTCAGTCCGCTGCCGTGTACCGCGAGCCCGTTGTATGCAGAAACGTCCAGCCCTCCAAGTTCCACTTTCCCTTTGAACCGGTCCGAAAGTGTTTCGAGTACGCGGGCGCGCAAAATTGCCTCCGCATGCGAAGCGGCATAGCTCAGGCAGTAGGCAAATACAAAGGCAACGGCAAGAAGAATCGCCGCAATCCAGCGCCACTTATGGCCGCCCCGCTCGGAGTGGGCTGGCCCCGGGAGAATCGGGGGTACTGTCTGATCCGGAACCCGCGTCTCGGCCGACTCAGCCATCTCCTTATTAGAGCAAGGCGTCCGAGAACGTTGTCAATCGGGCAGTTGCCTGAAGTCCAAAGATTTTGTCTGTCTCGGCTCCGTCACCGCAGGACTACAATCGTGATCCCTCGATTTCCGCGGCCCAAGTCAGAATCATTCTTCAACTCCGGCCGCGCCTGAAGCAGCCGCCATGTCTGCTCATCCGATTTCGACCAGTTTTCGCCGAAGATGCAGCCCGCAATCTCGCCAGCCTCAGCCAATTCGTAAAGCCGCCTCTGCACTGCGATCCGAATATCGCCGCCCACGCCCGACGAGCCGTATCCGTGAATAATCTTCAGCACGGAACCGCGATCCTTTTTCGCCACCGCCAATTGCCGCGCGAGCTGCGAGAGCGCCTCATCCACCGAGGGCATATCTGCCTTCAAGTTCACCTGGAAAGGCTGTTTCCCTCCATCCTTCTTCATTCGCAATCTTCGTCGGTAAGCCAGGTATAAAGCTCGCTCATCTCAATACCGTACTACCCTGCGGTTCCAGATGAAATCGAGCGGAGGCGGCAACGGCCACTTGAGCCCTCGCATCGTATTTCAAACGGTTGATGTAAAGGGCGTCTCTGAATTTCCTGAAGAGTAAACCAACCAAAAGGTCATTGAATCATGATTGAACTTTCTCCTACACGTACATCTGGCGGGCGTAACCGACGTCGCGGCGTGTCACCTCCTCGGCTGGCAGGGCTGGTCGGGGGCAGTGCGCTGGCAATCTACGGAATCACCCGGCGTTCTCCTCTCGGGCTTGTTTTCACTGTGAGTGGCGGTGCCATTGCCGCTCTTGGCGCGGTTCAGAAAAGGTCCCGTCGCCAGCACTCGGTTTGGTCAACCATCCTCGTCAACTGCTCCCGTGAGGATGCGTATCGATTCTGGCGCGATTTTGAGAACCTGCCCCGCTTCATGAACCGGCTGGAAACCGTCACTATTCTAAATCGTGGCCGATCCCAGTGGACCGCAATCGGTCCTATGGGCCGTCGCATCCGGTGGTACGCCGAAATTACCAATGATCGCGAGAATGAATCCATTGCCTGGAACTCGCTCCCGAACTCCGACGTGGAGGTGAATGGAGAAGTCAGGTTCGTGCAAGCGCCTGCCGATCGCGGCACGCTGATCCGCGCGCGCATTGATTACAGCCCATCTCTCGGTACCAGTTCAGCTCTGGCAAAGTTCCTGAATAAAGGAGTCAACTTCCTGATGCGACAGGATCTCCGCCGCTTGGAAGCGATTATGGAAGCCGGCGAGATTCCCACCATCGAGGGGCAGTCCCACGGACCTCGTGACGTGGTCACCGGCGCGATGCGCGTTGCCGATCCCACCCGGCCCGTTCGGCGCGGTTCCAACCTGAGAGAAGTCTTTGCCAGGAGAAGGAGTGTCGCATGAAAGCAGTCTGTTATATGGGCGTCGAGAAAATGACAGTCGAGAACGTGCCCGATCCCACCATTCTCAACCCGCGCGACGCCATCGTAAAAATTACGAGCACCTGTATCTGCGGGTCGGACCTCCATCTCTATGATGGCCTGATCCCTACTATGGAGCAGGGCGACATCATGGGCCACGAGTTCATGGGCGAAGTCGTGGAAGTCGGAGCGGGAGTCAAGCAGGATAAGTTGAAAGTGGGCGACCGCGTGGTCGTGCCTTTCACCATCGCGTGCGGAAACTGTTTCTTCTGCAAACGGGAACTCTGGTCCTGCTGCAACAACTCCAACCCGAATTATTGGATGGCGGAACAACTAATGGGTTTCTCGCCCTCAGGCCTGTTCGGCTACACCCACATGATGGGCGGATACGCCGGCGGCCAGGCGCAGTATGCTCGAGTGCCGTTTGCCGATGTTGGCCCGCTAAAAATTCCCGAGGGAATTCCGGACGAGAAGGTCTTATTTCTCTCCGACATCTATCCCACCGGATATTTCGGGGCGCTCAATGCTGATATCGAAGCGGGCGACACGGTCGCTATCTGGGGATGCGGCCCGGTGGGGCAGTTCTCGATCCGTTCCGCGTTTATGCTTGGGGCCGAACGCGTGATCGCCATCGACCGCTTCGACTACCGCTTGCGCATGGCCGAGCAAGGCGGCGCCGAAACCATCAACTACGAACAAGTTGATGACGTAGTTCAGACTCTGAAGGATATGACCGGCAATATCGGTCCGGACCGCTGCATCGATGCAGTCGGAATGGAGGCCCACGGACACGGACTCGTCCACACGATGGATCGTCTCAAGCAAAAGGCACGCATCGAAACCGACCGGCCGTTTGTTCTTCGCCAGGCCATTCAGGCATGCCGAAAGGGCGGGACCGTCTCTGTCCCCGGGGTCTACGGAGGATTCGATGACAAAATTCCCCTCGGTGCTTTCATGAATAAAGCTCTAACCATGAAGACGGGGCAGACCCACATGATGCGCTTCATGAAACCGCTGCTCGAGAAAATCGAGCAAGGCCAGATCGATCCCAGTTTCGTGGTCAGTCATCGGGTGCCAATCGATCAGGCGCCGAGGATGTACAAGATCTTCCGCGATAAACAGGAGAACTGCACAAAGGTTGTGCTGGATCCCTGGGCGAATGGCGCAATGGCTGCGTAGTGCGAGGTCCAAAAGGAGGGAAGGGTATACTCTGTCCGGTCTCCGGCCGTGCTTTCTTAGCTGAGAAGCCTGATGCCGGATTCTTATGACTTTGCTCGACCGCGCGCGATCGCTTCCCGCGCCTCTTTATCTGCAGTCCGGCGACGCTCAGTCTCACGCTTATCCCAAAGCTGCTTGCCTTTAGCTAGCGCAAGTTCAACTTTTACTTTACCGTTCCTAAAATACAACCGAATCGGGATTAGCGTCAGACCCTTTTGCTGCGTTTTCCCCATCAACCGGCGGATCTCGTCCCGGTGCATCAGCAGCTTGCGTGTTCGCAATGCCGCATGATTCGAATAGCTGCCATGCTCGTAAGGACTAATGTGGCAGTTGAGCAGCCAGAGTTCGCCGTCCTTCACAAGTCCATAAGAATCTTTCAGATTCGCCCGGCCGTTGCGGATCGACTTCACCTCCGTGCCGGTCAGCGCCACCCCCGCCTCAAATTTTTCCAGCAAGAAATAGTTATGTGAAGCGATCCTATTAACGGCAGCATCGCGCTGACCGCTGGCTGTGGGGTCACGGTGCGGGGATTTCTCCGCGTTGGGCCGGGTTTGATGGGTGGCTTGGCGAGGCATAGCAGTCTGGCAGTTCCATGGTAACAGGCAGGAGTTCCGACCTAAGCCTTCGGATCTCAGCGCACACCAAGACGAGGGAGGTCTGAGGTTTAGGGTCCGTAGTCGGAAGTCCTTGTCCGGTTTCCTGAGGTCCTACGACCAAAGAGTGTAACCTCTGTGAGCACAAGCACTTCGGATGCCCTGAATGCCGATGCTATAATCGCGACGCTAAAGCTTTTTTTCATGCAGAGTTGGCGCGGACGTTCCCAGCCTGCCAATCTTCGCATGTACGCTTCCGAAGCGTGCTGGCGCGGCAACCCTGTGCAACGAAAATTATTCCCCCGAGTACGTTTGTGAGGATTACTGAATGAGCCGCCTAATGCGTCCGGCTGGATTGCTGCTGCTGGTCGCCCTCCTCTTACTTCCCGCATTGGCCGCCGATAAAGCCAAGACTCTTTACGAGAAGGGTCAGGACGCAGAAGCCCGGCAAAATTACGAAGCTGCCTACGACTTCTTCAGGCAGGCCTACGACCTCAAGCCAAAAGAGCTTCGCTACCGGTCTGCCTTCGAGCGAACCCGCTTTGAAGCCGCCGCATCCATCGTGCATCGCGGCCAGGGGTTGCGTGAGGAAGGTAAGCTGCAGGAGGCGGTGGAAGAATTTCGCAAGGCGTTGGCCATTGATCCTTCGCTCTTCATCGCGAAGCAGGAGCTGACAAAAACGCTGAAGATGATCGAGGATCAGCGAAATCCCCAGCCCCAGGCCGCCGGTCCTCCCAACAGCCTGGAGCGCAGGATTCATCAGGCGAGTGGCCCGGTGGAACTGGAGCCTATTTCCACCGTGCCGATCACGGTGAAGCTGACCGATAAAGCCGACATGGTCTACCGCACCATCGGCCAGTTGGCGGGAATTAACGTTTTGTTTGATCCCGACTACGTTCCCAAGCAGATCAAGGTAGAACTGAATGGTGTGACGCTCGAAGAAGCCCTTGAGATCACCGCTCTCGAGTCAAAGACTTTCTGGCGCCCGGTCACGCCCAACACGATCTTCGTCGCGCAAGATAATCCCGCCAAGCGCAAAGAATTGATGCAGAGCGTCCTGAAGACGTTTTATCTTTCGAATCTTTCCCAGCCGACCGAACTGCAGGACGTCGTCAACGCCATCCGCGCCGTGCTCGATGTGCAGCGGGTGCAGCAGTTGCTCTCGCAGAATGCATTGGTCGTACGCGGCACTCCCGATCAGATCGCGCTCGCCGAGAAGCTCGTAGAGGATCTGGATAAGGCTCGGCCTGAAGTCATCGTCGATATTGCGGTGATGCAGATCAGCAAAGACCGATCGCGCACCCTTGGCCTGAGTCCTCCAACCAGCGCTACGGTCACCCTGCAGTCCAACGTCAACAACACGACGACTCCAAGCAGTACCACTAACGGGACGAATACACCGGTAGTCGGCGGGCAGAGCACCTCTGGCCTCAGCCTGAACACGTTGGGTAACCTCAACGCGACCGACTTCCAGGTCACCATCCCTTCGGCCAACTTGTCAGCCGTTCTGAGCAACAGCGATACCAAGCTGATCCAGAATCCGCAGGTGCGCGCGCTCGACGGTCAGAAAGCCTCGCTCAAAATCGGCGACCGCGTACCTGTCGCCACTGGATCATTCCAGCCCGGCATCGGCGGCGTCGGCATCAACCCGTTAGTCAACACCCAGTTCCAATATCTCGATGTCGGCGTCAACATCGACGTGACCCCGCACGTCCATCAGAACGGGGAAGTCACGCTGAAGATCACCATGGACGTTTCCGCCGTGACCGGCCAGCAGAACATTGGCGGTATCAGCCAGCCCATCATCGGGCAGCGCAAGATCGAACATGAAATCCGCCTCAAGGACGGCGAAGCTAACCTGCTCGGCGGCATCATGGAAGACAATCAAACGAAATCTTTGAGCGGCATCCCGGGCCTGGCGCAGATTCCCATCCTTCGCTACCTGTTCGGCCAGACCACTCAGGACCATTCCGAGAACGAGATCGTCTTCGCCATTGTTCCGCACATTATCCGCGGCACCGATGTAAACGAATTCAACCAGCGGCAGATCGAAGTGGGCACGGCGAACGAAATCCAGTTGCATACTGTGAGTCAGCCAGTCACGCCCGCTGGTCCCGCACAGCCCGTCCAGGCGCTTGGACGGCCGGCCACTCCGGCACCCCAGCCTGCGATCACTCCGGCTGGACCCACGGCGAACGCGGGCAGCCCCAGTTTCCTGTTCGATCCCGCGACGATTCAGGCGACGAAAGGGAATACCTTCGCGGTCAACCTGATGATCTCCGGAGCTCAGAATGTTTATTCCGTGCCGGTGCAGGTTAACTACGATCCGAAAATCTTGCAGTTGGTGAACGTTTCCAACGGAGGTTTCCTCTCGCAGGATGGCCAGGCCGTTGCGCTTGTCCATCGCGAGGATGACTCTGTTGGCCAATTGACCATAACCGCTTCCCGTCCTCCCGGCGCAGGAGGAGTCAGCGGGCAAGGCAATGTGGTCACTATGACCTTCGAGGCCAAGGCCGATGGCCAGACACCCTTGACCATTACCCGAGGCGGAGCCCGAGACCCGGCCATGCAATCTATTACGGTCAACGGAGCCCAGGCCTCAGTGACCGTTCAGTAACGTGTTTTAAGCGGCGGATAACCCCCTCCGCCGCGGACTTGAGCCGGAACTGGGAAGAGCAACTGCAAAGGTTCGGAAAGCAATCTTAACCAATAGGCATCGCCCATTGGAGCCATCACCAAAGGGTGCTTATTGCTTTAGAATATTAGGTGGGAATGTTCTTGTATTCTGATTCCAAGCCGGTTATGGGCAGCTTTGCCCGGAAAATAGCCTTGGGTAGAGGCCAGCGTGGCTTTACGCTTATAGAGTTGATCGTCGCTACGATGATCCTCTCCATCTTGACCATGATGGCCTTGCCTTTGGCCAGGGTCACGGTCCAGCGTGAGCGCGAACGCCGCCTCCGGCAAGCTCTCTGGGATATGCGCGACGCCATCGACCGTTATAAAGATGCCGCCGACCGTCTGGCCTTCCAGACCAAGGTCGACAGCCAGGGGTACCCTCCGGACCTTGACACCTTGGTGAAGGGCGTCGAGATCCAGGGGGGCAAGAAAGTACGATTCCTGCGTTCTATCCCTGTGGACCCGATGACGGGTAACACGGATTGGGGTCTGCGCTCGATGCAGGATGATCCCGACTCGACTTCATGGGGCGGACAGTCGGTCTTCGATGTCTACACGAAATCGGAAGGCACTGCGCTCGATGGATCGAAATATAAGGACTGGTAGCTTTCAAAGGGCGCGGCTTTGGCCATAACGTTGATGGCCAAAATTGCAAACGAAGATTGGGGCTTTAGGTCGGCGGGCAAGTAAAAGTAACCGATGCGGATCGCGAAAAATTCGAGAAGTCAGCTCATGTGCAGACGCCCGGCCTCGCCTGTCCGGCGGAACTGCCTCCGTATGCGCGGCTTCACACTGCTCGAACTCATGATCGTCATCAGCATCATCATGATACTCATGGCGATCGCCGTCCCAGTTTATAATCAGTCCGTCATTCAGAGCCGCGAAGCCGTGCTGCGTTCGAACCTGAGCACGCTGCGCAACGTCATCTCGCAGTACACGCTCGACAAACAGAAAGCCCCGCAATCCCTCGACGACCTCGTGACCGCCGGGTACCTTCGCCAGATTCCCATCGATCCCATGACCCGCCTTCCTAACTGGGAGGTGGTGCAGGAAGATGTCATGCTGGCGGTCGATCAGCAGGATCCCGGCATCACCGACGTCCACTCCGCCTCCAGCGGCAACGCCAGCGACGGCACCGCCTACAGCAGTTGGTGATGTTTTCTCCAATTCTCACGACAACCCTGAATTGCTGAGATATCTCGCCGAGTGCAGCAATTTGCGTTCACGAACCGAATGCAATTGCGGACACAAAGCATCTCGACACCAAGGTCGCCTAATCTCATTGTGCTCGAAAAGAGTTAGCTTGGGTGTGGCCGCCGCGCGAACTCAGCGATTTAAGTCCTTCGTGGAAGAGTGGTCCTCCAGGGCTACATAAGTGGACAACATTAATTGAACTTTCAGGGCCCGTGCTTACGCTGCCTGCCGCTTATGCGCGACCGGCATTCCCGCATCCTGCCACGCGTGGAATCCGCCCTTCAGGGCCCATGCTTCGTAACCCTTCTCCCGAAGTTTCTGCGCCAAACTGGCGCTTGATCCTTCGCCCGGTCAAGTACAGTACGCGACCACTGGCCTCGACTTCGGTATTCGCACAAGGTTCTCGTCGAGCGTATCCGGAGTGATTCGAATCGCCTCCGGCATCATCGTATCCGATTCCGCCCACGCCTGCGGATTCCGGGAATCAATGAAGGTGAAATCTTCTCCTGCATCCATTCGCCGCTTCAACTCTTCGACTGTAATTCGCGGGGCATCTGCCATAATCCCTCCTGTCCACTGGCGCATAGACTAAGATGCCGGCTACCCGCCAGAGGCTGTCGCCAATTCCGGACCACGCGATCCCGCGCGGAATCTGCGCACAATCTTGAATGATCCAGACATGAAAAGTTCTGAGGCCACACGTCCGCCGCGTGATCTAATTCCACCGAGGTCTCCCATGCAACTGAAGCCTTTTCGCCTGGACATCTGGCTCGACGCCTATGAGCACGATATCGAGTTCAACCTGGCTTCCAGCACCGGTCCGGTCTGGACCCTTAATGAAATCCTGAGCCTCGCGGGCGAGGAGGAGCGTGAGCGCTTCCAACATCAGAAACTCGTCTACAGTCACGTGGCCGGAGCGGAGGGCTTGCGGGCGGCCATCGCCGACATGCAGGGCGTCTCGAGCGAAGCGGTGCAGGTGGTCACTGGCGCCTCCGAGGCTCTGCTGGTTTTGATGTGGCTGGCCGCAGCACCGGGAGCCAACGTGATCCTGCCGCAGCCGGGATTTGCCACCTTTTCCGCATTGCCCGAATCCTTACGCGTCGAGACCCGCTTCTACCGCATCCGTAAAGAAAATGATTTTGCGATCGATATCGACGAGATCAAGAAACTCGCCGATGCGAATACTCGTCTCATCCTGGTAAACAGCCCGCATCATCCCACTGGTGCCACGCTCAGCGATAACGAACTCGAGAGCCTTCATGAGTTCACCTCCTCGCGCGGCATTCAGTTGGTGAATGACGAGGTCTATCATCCCATCTACCATGGACGCGCCACTAAGTCCGCAGCCCGGCTGCCACACGCCACCGTGATTCACGATTTTTCGAAAGCCTTTCCTCTTTCTGGAATCCGCACCGGCTGGATCATCGAACACAATCCCAACCGCCGCAAGCAGTACTGGAATGCGCGTGCATATTTCTCCATCTCCAACAATACCGGCGGAGAAATGCTGGGGGGGATCGCCATGCGTCACCGCGACGTCGTTCTCGGACGAACTCAGGAAACCGCGACGCAAAATCTCAGGCTGCTCGATGCCTTCATGGCCGAACATCGCCAGACGCTGGGCTGGATTCGCCCGCGTGGTGGAATGACCGCATTTCCATGGCTCGTGAACGGCGAGGACAGCCGCGCCTTTTGCCAGGGCGCCGCTCAGCAGGGAATCCTGCTCGCCCCCGGCGACTGCTTCGACGCGCCTCCACATTTTCGCCTCGGCTTCGGCGCCGTCAGCGGCAAATTTCCGAACGCCCTCGACCGCCTGGGAGAGTTCACCAGGACGTGGTCGGCCCGCGACCTGGCAAAGGCATAGTGCTGACTGCGGACTGCCCAGCAAGTCATCCGGAAGGGAGCGGCTGAAACAGGCCGCCGCTAAAGGCTTTCTAGGCCTTTCATGCCCAAAAACCGTCCTCCTGTTTGGCGCAACGCAAACTTCCGCACGCAAAATCGATGTACAAGTGTCCTTTGCTCTATCCGGAGCAGAGACCGACCCTGCTGGCCGCTGATGGTACGGGAGCACGATTTCCCGAGCTACCGTACGAGGAAACTCCCACATGCCACGAACGGTCGAAAGACCTTGTCTGCGCGAAGAGGGTCAGGATGTTGCCGAATATGCAATTATGTTCGCTTTGATCCTCGTGCTCGTCATGGCAGCGGTCCGGTTCGTGGGTGGAAATGCAAACAATGTTTTCTCCACTGTCGTGAGCCAGTTTCAACCACAATCAGGCGGCGACTGACTGACCCCGTCCCCGGTAAAGTCAGGGTCCAAACCATTGAGAGTGATCGACCCGGACGTCGATTCTCCACCCGCCAGTGTATCGGTTTACTCGATCCGAGCTTTGTCGGAAGCCTGGAGATGGCCTTCCCACCTCATCGCAAATGCGCTCTTTGACGATCCCCAAAGATTGGGCTGGTGTTCTGAAGGACAATCCTCGCCAGAGATTTGGAGCCACGGCATGAAGCTCTTTGCACTCATTCTTGCCCTGTCTGCGGCGGCAAGCGCTCAAACCATCACCACATTCACCGCCGCGTGGAATGGGTTAAGCCGCACTTACAGTGTTTATGTTCCCGTCAACCCGCAGCCGTCTCCACCCTTGGTGATGGTCCTTCACCCGACAATCAATGGCACAGAGTTGGCAACTCTGACATCCGCTATCCCATTTTGCCAAGATGGCATGGGCTGGTCGGGTGATCTCCAGTCAGCGAATGGTTACATTCTGCTATGCCCCGTGGCTACCTGGAAGCCTGGAGTCAACGGGGCAGCCGGATACAGATTCTGGGAAGCTGATACCAGCGCTGCCTATTTTCCGACGCCTCCGGATGACGCCGGTTTTCTCCGTAGCCTTATCCTGCAAATGGAGCTACCTAAAAGCCTGGGTGGTTATGGCGTAGATCCGAACCGTGTCTTCGTCACCGGCATGTCGTCAGGCGGTATGATGACCCACGCGATCGCCAAGCACAGCTCCGACCTGATCGCTGCAATCGGACCCATCTCGGGAACGATCTGGATCGGAACGCCGGAAACAACCCTGCCCACGAATCCCGTTTCCGTCATCGAACTGCATGGCGATCAGGACAAAACCATCCCTTATTGTGCTGGAAGTCACTTCAACGGTTGGGGCGAGAAAGACGTCGCGAATCCCAGCGTGGACGTAGATATCAACTTCTGGCTTGCCGCAGACGGATTGCCGCCAAATTCGACTCCTCTATGTAATGGCTCTGCCTTGAGTGATGTGTATAAGGTATCGATCCGAGGAGCGAACGGAGTTGAGGTGCAGTTCATGCGTGAGATAGGAGATGCGCATGCTTACCTCGGCTGGACCACAGGTACGATCTGGGAATTTTTTAACAATCACGGAAGATGACTAGATGTCACTCCGCAGGTGTTCATGAGCTTCCGCGTTTTTTGCCCCCAGACCGGTCTCTGGAATCACGTGCGTACACTGATGTCCAAAGCCGTCGTTTCTGGCCATCACACATCATTAATTGTGACGCGGTTCGTGCGGCGCGTCACCCCTCCATGCGGAATTGCTCACCGATATTCCTGGCAAGCGTGCTCAAGCCGGACGCGACCTTTACGCGCCATTGCTCGACACACTGGCTGGCTAACTCCTGCATGGAGTGCTCAAACGCCTCGAGGGCCTCGGCGGACTGGTCTTTCAACGACTCCGAAGTATAGGCGGCGATTCCAACCTGGATCGTCTTCAAATTTGTGCGCGCCGCTTCCATCTGCTCGCCGAGCTCCTTGGCGCTTCTTTCTGCCAGCCGCTCGATCATCTCAGTGGTGGTGGCTTCGAGTTGGCCACGGGCTTCGCTTACCGTGTGGCTCGCGATCTCATTCAGGTGCTGGTCGAGACAGGATTCCAGGCGCTGCGCCGAATCATTCAATTTCGCGATGCGGCTGTCGAGGTATTCAATGTGCTCGTGCAATCGTGAAGATTCCTCGGCCGTCGCAGCTCGCAGCTTTTCCAAATCATCGCGGCGCGCATCATGTTCTGTGTTTAAACTCTGCTGCAGATATTGCAGCAGCTCGTCGGACAAGCGCTTGAGGGCGTTTCCTCCTTCAAGCAACTTCTGCTGAAAGGCGTCCAGACCGCGGCTCATGTGCTCGCGGGCGCTCGAGGAGAGCCGCGCAGAAATTTCTTCTGCCCGCTTGTCGATGACCTTCAACTCTTCCTCGGAGCGCTGCAGAAACTCTTCATAGCTCTGATTGGTTTTCTGATCGATCACCGACTTAGCACCTTCCAGAAGGTGCCCTGCCTGATGACGCGTCTCCTCCAGAAGCCTCGGCGCCAGATACTTCTGCAGTCGCGCTTCCATCTGCTGCTCGAGCTCCGGTGGAATGCTCGAGAGAGATACTTCAAAGCGGCTCCGATTCGTTTCCCGTTGCGCGAGCTGTTCTTTGAGCGCCTTGATTTCTGCCTGGAGCGGCCGCACGGATTCCCCAATCATCTTCTTCACCTGCACTTCCAGTCGCGGCGCGAGTGGCTCGAGCGGGGAGTGAGACGTCGGGCTGACCGTGCGGGTATTGAGCCCGGTCGGCGGCAGACTCGCGGCTGTAGATATCGTGGGCAGCACCCAGTCCTTCGGGCAATTCTGTAAGCCCCAGAAATTCTCGGGCCGATCGAGTCTCGCTCCGAGCATCCAACTCTGTTTGTCGCGCCCGACTGCTTGGCATGTGACTACGTGGGCGGTCGTCTGGCGGCCATCCTTACTGTGAAAGTGCAGTGGCACGCCCGCGTCGAACCTCATCCGCGATAAGATCGCGCAGCCGTGCGCATTGACGACCAGGGTTTCACAGACCTCAGAGAAGTGCGTTCCGTCCATACTTGTGACCAGAATCGGAACCGCGGTTTGCACTCTGGAGCTGCGTCGTTGGATTGCCGGGGAAGTTGCACTCTGCATGTGACCCTCGTGTGCGATGGGAATAAGTGACGACCAGTTCGGGCCAGGCGGGCCGGCATCACCTAGCTCACACGATAACGCCGCTCAGCTCCAAAGCCGACCAATCGGAGGTGTCATGCAGCGATGTCCAAAAGGCTAGAGATCAACGAGACTTTAGTAACCGAGCGAAAGCGCACCTCAACGGTGGAACAATGGCCTGCTTAGGGCTCTATGAGAAAGGTGAGAGATCCGTCCTTTGGTTCCCTCAAACCGGTGGAGGAGCGGCTCTTCCGGGCCGCGTAAAGGGCTGAGAAACTGCCGCCTTTGGGGCCTTCCCGTATTTCCGTGCAACCAAACCTGGCGCACCGCCATTTTTTTCTTCATAATTCCGCCCATGGCTCTCGTGGTCTTCCTTCGCGGCGTCAACGTTGGCGGACACCGCATCTTCCGCCCCAGCGTCCTCGCCCGGCAACTTCGCGATTACGATGTGGTAAACATCGGTGCCGCGGGCACTTTCGTCGTTCGCCAGCCTACGTCGCGCAAAAAGTTCCATGCCGCACTACTTGACAAGCTGCCATTCCAAGCCCACGTTGCCGTGTGCGACGGGCGCGACCTCCTGCGCCTCGAGACCGCGAATCCCTTTGGCAAGCGCCCGGCCGCGCCCGATGTGGTCCGTTTCGTGAGTATCCTCTCTAAGGCTGGCGCCGTCCGCACCTCTCTTCCGGTTTCGCTCCCCCCAGAGGGACCGTGGCTCGTCCGCGTGATCGCCTGCGAGGGACAGTTCGTGTTTGGCATGTACCGACGTCACATGAAAACCATCGGCTATCTCGGCCAGATCGACAAGCTGTACAACGTCCCCGCCACCACACGTAATTGGAACACCATCGTCGCCATCCTCAGAATTTTGAAATCCCAGAACGCACGGTAATAGCCAAGAGCAATGAAGCATCGCCTCGGTGCAGAAATTCGAGGCCCCGCTGGAGAACGTGACCACGCACTCGCTCCAGGCTTTGCAGGCTTGCACTCTGGGTTTTCAGTCGGAAATGCCACGGAATGATTTTGCCGGCGCGGAGGATTGTCCTAATAACGCGATCACGCGCGAGCAAGCTCTTTGAAATTAAGAGTTTGCGTCCCACAATGGTCTCAGGGAAGTCGCAACGAAATCCCCTATTTTGAGAATGTTTCCTAGGTGCCCCACCTGTCGCGCAGCTCAATTTGTGCCGCGGACTTTGCTGCACTACCATTAACCTATGCCCGTCGAAACTGAAATTCAGACGCCTACCTCCATTCGCGCACCGCGCGGCACTCAGATTACCTGCAAAGGCTGGCAGCAGGAAGCCGCCATGCGCATGCTTATGAACAACCTTGACGATGAGGTCGCCGAACGCCCTCATGATCTCGTCGTCTACGGAGGCACCGGACGCGCCGCCCGCAGTTGGGAGGCATATCACGCCATCGTCGCGTCGCTGAAGAATCTCGAGAATGACGAGACGTTGCTGATTCAGTCCGGTAAGCCGGTTGGCATCTTCAAGACCCACGACTACGCGCCGCGCGTGCTGATTGCCAACTCCAACCTCGTCGGCCACTGGTCGAACTGGGAGAAGTTCAACGAGCTCGAGCGCGCCGGCCTGATGATGTTCGGCCAGATGACCGCGGGAAGCTGGATCTACATTGGGTCGCAGGGAATCGTCGAGGGAACGTTTGAAACATTCTCGTCCGCGGGCGAGAGGCACTTCGCCGGCGATCTCGCGGGCAAGCTGATCGTCAGCGGCGGCATGGGCGGCATGGGCGGAGCCCAGCCTCTCGCCGCAACCATGACTGGCGCAGCCTTTCTGGGCATTGACGTCGATCCCGAGCGCATCAAGAAGCGCATCAAGACCGGATACTGCGACTTCATGGTAAACACCCTCGATGAAGCGTTGCGCATTCTGAAGAACGCGGTCCGAAAGAAAGAGAATGTTTCGGTCGGCCTTGTCGGTAACTGCGCCGACGTTATTCCAGAACTGGCCGAACGCGGCGTCGTTCCTGACATTCTCACAGATCAAACGTCGGCGCACGATCCGCTCAACGGATATGTGCCGAATGGAATGTCATTCGCAGACGCCCTGACCCTGCGCCAGCGTGATCCGCACGCTTATCAGGAGAAGTCGCTTGATGCCATGGCAAAGCATGTCGAAGGCATGCTGCGCTTGCAGAAGATGGGATCGGTCACGTTCGATTACGGCAATAACATCCGCACGTTTGCCTTCGAGCGTGGCGTGAAGAACGCGTATGATTTTCCGGGATTCGTTCCCGCCTACATTCGGCCGCTATTCTGCGAAGGCCGAGGTCCGTTCCGCTGGGCGGCATTGTCAGGCGAGGCTTCCGACATCCATGTCACCGACGATCTGGTGCTCGAACTCTTTCCCGACAACCGCATCCTGCGCCGCTGGATTGAACTCGCCCGCAAGAGGATCAAATTCCAGGGCCTGCCCGCGCGCATCTGCTGGTTGGGATACGGCGAGCGCGCACAATTCGGCTTGGCCATGAATGATCTGGTGAAGAAAGGCAAGATCAAGGCGCCGATCGTGATTGGCCGCGATCACCTCGATTGTGGCTCGGTGGCTTCGCCCTTCCGCGAGACCGAGAGTATGAAGGACGGGTCCGATGCCGTCGCCGACTGGCCGCTGCTGAATGCCCTGCTCAATACTGCGGCCGGAGCATCATGGGTTTCCATTCACAATGGCGGCGGAGTGGGAATCGGCTACGCACAGCACGCCGGGCAGGTCACAGTTGCCGATGGAACGGAGATGATGGCGAAACGAATCGAGCGGGTGCTGACCACCGACCCCGGCATGGGCATCATCCGCCACGCCGATGCCGGCTACGAACAAGCAAAGCAGTTCGCGAAAAAAGCCGGCGTGAAACTGCCGATGGGAAAGTGATCGCGTGGCGGCGGACGCATTCGTCCCCCGCACAGCGAGCGGACCAGCTTCACCCGCCGATTTCTTCCCAAGCCTCAGCGCCGCTGCGTCCTGCAGCTTCGGTGATGCGCATCCCGGCGCGGCCGGCCATCTCCATGACCTGCATACCGCGCTCGAAATATTCGGGTAGGGAGCGGCGAACTTTCTCGAATTTGTCCGGATATTCCGACGCTAACACGGCTAATCCGACGCCGGTCGCGAGAACTCCCGCGGCGTGACGCTTCTTCATAAATAGAATTGCGGCAGCGGCGATGGCTCCGGTGACCGCGGCTTTCTTCCAGCTTTCCATTTCGTTCTCCCGTTCGTTGGCCCCGAGGTGATTGTACGCGGGCCGAGGCGAGCGCACCAACCGGGGTTTCGGTATACTGCCAGTTTCGTTCGGAGGCCCCATGCTCGTAATTCGTTGCTGCTCGAGGCAATTTCGTTGGAAAGCTTCTGCAGGATTCGTAGTTTTTCTCTCGGTCGCGGTTTCCTTAGCTCAAACCAAGCCCCGTGCTCGCGACCTGGGAGTCCCATTTGACGGCACGCCTGGCGCTTACAACGCGATCACCGACGTCAAGGGAGTGGAAGTTGGACACACGACGCTGATTTCCGGAGCGGGGAAACTCGTGGTCGGAAAGGGTCCTGTACGGACGGGAGTGACTGCCGTTCTGCCTCGGGGCAAAGACTCGCTCGATCCTGTTTTTGGGGCGTGGTTCACCTTAAACGGCAATGGCGAAATGACGGGAACGACGTGGCTGGAGGACTCCGGATTCCTTGAGGGTCCAGTGATGATTACGAACACGCACAGCGTCGGAGTGGTACGGGACGCGGTGATCGAATGGCGGCTGAAAAAAGCTCCACTCGATGCACAAGGATACTCATGGTCGCTTCCCGTGGTCGCGGAAACGTGGGATGGAGATCTTAACGATATCAACGGATTCCATGTGAAACCCGAGGATGCCTGGCATGCCCTCGATACCGCTCATGCCGGACCAGTAGAAGAGGGCAGTGTTGGGGGCGGAACGGGGATGATCTGCAATGAGTTCAAGGGCGGAATCGGAACTTCGTCGCGCGTAGTGAATGACAAGGGAACCAGCTATACAGTTGGCGTTCTGGTGCAATGTAATTATGGCTGGAGGAACCAGTTGCGTATCGCGGGAGTTCCGATTGGGCGAGAGATCGGGGAGCATACGGTGCGGGGCGATGATATTGGATCGATTATCATCGTGATCGCCACGGACGCCCCGCTGATACCGCCGCAATTGAAGCGGCTGGCGCGGCGCGCGGCGCTGGGATTGGGTAGAGACGGCAGTTTTTCGGGGGATGGGTCGGGCGACATTTTCATCGCGTTCTCGACCGCGAACCCTGGAGCGGCCCGATTCGACTCAGTGTCAGAGATCAAAATGATTTCCAATGATCGAATGAACCCGCTCTTTCTGGCGACGGTGCAGGCTACCGAAGAGGCCGTGGTCAATGCCATGGTAGCCGCCGAAACAATGACTGGCATCAACGGGACCACAGTGATCGCGCTGCCGCACGATCGCTTGCGCGAGGTCCTGAAGAAGTACAACCGCCTGGTGGTGAAATGACAGGGTTTGCGGGTCAGGTTCCGAAATCGCTTACACCATGACGGAACTCTCGCGGATCGATATTGAATCGCTTGAGCATGGACTGGAGCGTGGTCCGTTTGAGACCGAGCCGTTTGGCAGCGCCGTCGGGCCCGGAGAGAACTCCCTTGCTTTCGCGAACGATGCGGAGGATGTGTTCGCGTTCGAACTCCACGAGGCTGTTTTCAGTGTTTGGCGGTGGGGCGGACAATTCCGCAGGTGGCGGAGCGAGACTGTTGCTCTTGGTAAGAATCACCATCCGTTCGATCAGGTTCTCGAGCTCGCGAACATTGCCGGGCCAATTCCAGTTTTCGAGAGCGGCCATGGTGTCGTCGGGAATATATTCCACGCGTTTTCCCATGCGGGCTGCGTGCTTGTCGACGAAGTGATGCACCAGGGAACGAATGTCGGACCGTCGTTCGCGCAAAGGGGGCAGCTCAATGGGGAAAACGTTGAGGCGGTAGAACAGGTCTTCGCGAAACCTTTTCTCGACGACATCTCTCTTGAGGTCACGATTTGTGGCGGCAATGATGCGGACGTCCACGCGGATCGTGCGGATGCCGCCCAGGTGCTCGAATTCGCGGTCCTGCAGGGCACGCAACAGCTTGGGCTGCAATTCCACGGGTAATTCCCTGATTTCATCGAGGAAGAGTGTTCCTTTGTCGGCGAGTTCGAGCCGGCCGATTTTCTGCTTGACCGCGCCGGTGAAAGCGCCTTTTTCATGGCCAAAGAGTTCGCTCTCGAGCAGTCCGGTGGGAACGGCAGCGCAATTGAGCTTGATGAAATTCTCGTCGCGCCTGCCGCTGAGTTCATGAATACAGCGAGCGACGAGTTCTTTGCCGGTGCCTGTTTCCCCTAAGAGCAACACGGTGGAATCGGTGGGCGCCACGACGCGGGCTTTCCGCAACACTTCGCGCAATGCGGGACTTTGGCCAATAATGTCGAAGCCGAGGTCCTGTTCGATCTGTTCTTTTAGATAGAATTTTTCCTGGGTCAACTTCTCTTTAGTATTTTCTAGGCTGTCGGCTAGTTCGCGAAGGCGCGCGATGTCCATGGAAGCGCCGGTGAGTCCGATGACGTTCTGGTCGGAATCGAATAGCGGCTCGAGAGCGAGTTCGAATGAATAATCCTTCCCCATGCAAGGGACGATTACTTCCCCTCGCAGAGGGGCGGCAGTGCGTAAAACCCGGGATTTGAGCTCGGTGATCGGGGCGGCGGCCTCAGGACTGAGAAGTTCGGCGTCAGTCTTGCCGAGTATGTCTCGACCTTTGTACATGTGGGGGTTGTATACCCAGGTGTAGCGCAGGCTAAGGTCCTGGCTGAAGACGGTGATGGGCGAGTTGTTTAACGCCACACGGAAACGTTGTTCGCTCCGGAGAATGGTTTCTTCGGCGCGCTTGCGTTTGCTGATATCGCGCAAAATGCCTTGCAAGCGCCCATCGGGCAAGCGACGGCCAACGACTTCACCGGGGAAGCAGGAACCATCTTTGCGGCGAAATTTCCATTCGCGACGCGTGGGCCGGCCCGAGTGTAAGATCTCGCGTTCTTCCAGCACCCGCGGTGCATCTTGGCGAGAAACAATGTCGGTAATCGACATTTGGAGAATCTCTTCCCGTGAGTAGCCGAGCATTTCCACGCCCGCCGAATTCACGTCCAGATAATTTCCACTGGCATCCGAGATAAAAATTCCGTCGGGCGCCTGTTCAAAGAGAATACGAAAGTGTTCCTCTTTCTCCTGTACGGCTTGTTGTGCCAGTTTGTGGGCGTTGATATTGATGACGTTTGCCTGGATCAGAGGGGGATCGTTCTCAGGAGAAATCAAAGTGCAATTGCAAATTACCCAGACGGGCGAGCCGTCTTTTCGGTGCAACTCGGTCTCACGTACGTGCAGGGCACAAGGACGCTCAGATTTATTCCGAACCGCATTGCGGCAGTCCGAATTGAAGCAAAATTCTTGAATACTTCGAGTTCGGACTTCGTCGGCGTTCTCGTAGCCGAGCAGATGCGCCCATGAGTCATTGCAATCAAGAATGCGTCCTGTCCCGTCAAAGATCACAACTCCGGCGAGATTCTTTTCGAACAAGAGCCGATATTGCTCTTGCAGAGCTGTAGGTTGTTCGGAAGAAACATCGGCGTGTGCGGGATGGTCACGCCGAGGGCGAGCGAAAAATGAGGAATTTACAGCCACAAAACTATATCTCAGGTTTTGAATGTGACGTGCGGTATCCGAAAGAACTAAGCATCAACAAAGGCTGGATTTTCGTCAGTGATCAGGATCACAGACACATGTTGCGTTACGAAAAACGAACAACAGCAGGGAATGCGTTTCGAGGGGCAGGGTGAAATCGCTTTTTTGAACCGTCGAAGAGGGACATAAAGAAGGTCTCTAAGGGCTACGGCCTGGATTCTCGATCAGTCTAAGCGGCACGGGTAAAAGCCGTGCCCTTTCCAAAGCAATCCTTCCCGAGTTTGTCCTGTATCGTCTACGAGAATGAATCTAGTCTTTTACGGCGCGGTCTGTGATCTCGAGGCCCTTGTCGATGATAGCGAACGCTTCGCGCAGTTGCTGTTCGTTGATGCAAAGAGGAGGATTCGTGTAGAAAGTGTTCCATCGAACGAGCGTGTACAGGCCCTGTTCGCGGAAGAACTTTCCGAGAGCAGCCATTTCTTCAGAAGTGCCGTTGAATGGAGCCATCGGCTGACGCGTCTTGCGGCTGCGAACGAGTTCAACGATACCGAAGAGGCCGATGGAGCGCACTTCGCCGACGGATGGATGTTTCTTCTGGAGATCCGCGCCGAGGTCCTTCATGATGGCGCCCATCTTTTTCGCATTATCGATGAGCTTGTCTTCTTCATAGACGCGAATGGTAGCGAGGGCGGCAGCGCATCCCATGGGATGCGAGTTATAGGTGAGGCCGCCATAGAAGACCTTGTCCTGGAAGTGCTGAGCAATGTGGTGTCGCATGCCGACCGCGCCGAGGGCGATGTAGCTGGAGGTGAGACCTTTTGCCATGCAGATCAAATCGGGGACGACGTTCCAGTGATTGATAGCGAACCATTCGCCGGTGCGTCCGAAGCCGGCCATGACCTCGTCGGCGATCATCAGGATGCCGTATTTGTCGCAGAGCTTGCGGACGCCTTGCATATAGCCATCGGGGGGAATCAGAATGCCGTTGGTTCCGGTGACCGTTTCCAGGATGAAGGCGGCAATTGTGTGGGAGCCTTCGAGCTGGATGATTTCTTCAATCATCGCGAGAGAAGATTTCGCGGATTCCCAGCCGCGCTCGATGCCGTGATAGGGATCGAGGACGCGAACGACGCCGGGGATACCGGGTTCGGCGGCCCATCGACGCGGGTCGCCAGTTAGTGAGATACTTCCCGCGGTGGCGCCGTGATAGGAGCGGTAGCGGGAGATAATTTTGTGGCGCCCGGTAAAGAAGCGGGCGAGTTTAATCGCGTTCTCGGTCGCTTCAGCTCCGCCGTTGGTGAAGAAGAAGGTATCGATGTCACCTGGGGTGACTTCGGCGAGCTTGGCGCCGAGACGGGCCCGTGCTTCGGTGGCCATGAAGGGATTGGCGTAACAGAGTGTTTCCGCTTGCTCCTTAATAGCATTGATCACGCGTTCATCACCGTGGCCGATGTTGACCGACATCAGTTGACTATTGAAATCGATGAAGCGTCTGCCTTCCGGCGTCCAGAAGTGAATGCCTTTGGCTTTGGCGACGGGAATGGGATCGACCTTGGACTGGGCAGACCATTCGAAGAGAGTATGCTTTTTGGCGAGATCGACAATTTGCTGCCCGGTCATAGCTGGAGTTTCAGTTGCGATAGTCATAATGTCCTCATGAATGCTTCATCACGACGGGGGCACAGAGAAAGTCAGAGTGTTTCTGTCTTTGACCAAGTGCTTCCGTGGTGAACTAGAACTTTCGGCTGTGCTCTTTAGCCCAGCGTTCGACCACTACTTTCTTATCAGTGTAGAACTCAACCGAGTCGCGGCCCTGACCGTGAAGATCTCCAAAGAAACTGTTTTTCCATCCGCTGAAAGGGAAGTAGGCCATAGGCGCGGCCACCCCAATGTTAATCCCGATGTTGCCGGCGGGAGCTTCGTAGCGGAAGCGGCGGGCGGCCGATCCGCTCGAGGTGAACAGGGAGGCCTGGTTACCGTACGCACTGTGCTCGAGGAAGGCGAGCGCCTGATCGAGATTGTCAGCGTGAACCAGGCTGAGCACAGGGCCGAAGATTTCGGTATCGGTGATCTCGCTGGTTGCGGGTACGTTGTCGAGGATCGTGGGGTTCACAAAATTTCCCCCCTCATGCTTGGGAACTTTCGCGTGACGGCCGTCCAGCAGGATTTTGGCGCCCTGCTTTTCGCCGATGCCGATGAGCGATTCGATGCGCTCTTTGCTTTGAGCGGTAATCACAGGGCCCATCTGCACGCCGTTTTCCAAGCCGTTACCGACCTTCAGTTTCGATGCGGCATCAGCGATCGAGTTGCGGAAGGTGGTTTGGGCTTCGCCGATGGTGACAGCAACGGAAACTGCGAGGCAGCGCTGGCCGGCGCAGCCGAAGGCGCTATCGCTGATGATTTGCGTAGCCATGGGCATGTCGGCATCGGGCAGAACGATGACGTGATTCTTCGCTCCGCCCTGGCATTGGCAACGCTTCCCGTTTTCCGCAGAACGCGAATAAATGTAGCGGGCTACAGGAGTCGACCCGACGAAGCTGATGGCGCGGACTTTGGGATGATCAATCAGCGCGTCCACAGTGGCTTTCCCGCCGTTGACCAGGTTCACCACGCCCTTAGGCAGACCCGTCTTCTCGAGCAGTTCATAGATGTACCGCATGGTGAGCGGCACGCGCTCGCTGGGCTTGATGATGAATGTATTGCCGGTGGCGATCGCGTAGGGCAAATACCAGAAAGCGATCATGCCCGGGAAATTGAAGGGAACGATCGCAGCGACTACGCCGAGCGGCTGGCGGATCATCATTTCGTCGATGCCGCGCGCGACGTCTTCGAGGTTATAGCCTTGCATCATCATGGGGATGCCGCAGGCTACTTCGACATTCTCGATCGCGCGGCGCATCTCGGCCTTCGCTTCGGTGAAGGTTTTACCGTTTTCCATCGTGATGATGCGGGCGATCTCATCGATATGATCTTCGAGCAGCACTTTCAGCTTGAACAGTGGCTGGATGCGGTCTTCGGGTGGAGTGCGGCGCCACTCGGGGAAAGCGGCAGCAGCGGCTTCGACTGCAGCGTTGACGTCGGCGGCGTCGCCTAGCGGGACGTTTGCCAGCGTTTCGCCGGTGGCCGGATTGGTGACATCTTTCCACTCGGAGGCGCGGGACTCGGTCCATTGGCCGTTGACGTAATTGGTGAGGCGGGTGATAGGGGGTGCTGCTACGCTCATGATGAAGCCTCGGCTATCGCGAAGAGTTGCGTATCAATAATATTACTCTGAGATTGAAGTGACTGTGCGCGGCTGAATAAAGCCAGCCGAGCTTCGCTCGGCCAGTCCGGGTCTGTGACCCGGACCCACACGGTTCACACTAGTTGCGGTACTTCTTTCTTCTGACCACAGACGTTGGCGATCCCTGCTTCGAGCACGTCGAGAGCTTCGTCCATTTGCTCGCTCGTGATCACGAGCGGGACAAGAACGCGGATGACATTTCCATATGAGCCGGCGGTGATGGTGATCAGACCGTGCTCGTAGCAGTATTGGGTGATCTTCTTGGTTTCATCAGCCGCGGGTGTTTTCGCTTCCTGCGATTGCACCAGTTCGATCGCTTGCATGCCGCCGAGTCCGCGGATGTCGCCGATGATCGGCCAGCGGCTCTGCCATTCGCGCGCGCGGCGCTGGAAATGATCACCGAGTTCGTTGGCGCGAGCGAGCAGGTTCTCGCGCTCGAATAGGTCGAGGACGGCGAGGGCGGCGGCGCAGGAAAGCGGGTTGCCGGCGAAAGTTCCGCCAAGACCGCCGAGGCCGGGCGCAT
>Ga0209060_10001582_pt1 | contig 24306 bp, 15 predicted proteins | sample Coa_R1_8_FD_187155 | JGI IMG/M metagenome (GOLD analysis project Ga0209060, IMG submission 187155) | Surface soil microbial communities from Centralia Pennsylvania, which are recovering from an underground coalmine fire - Coalmine... | ecosystem: Environmental > Terrestrial > Soil >...
CCCCGTCCACGCTTCGCATGATCTTGCTGTCTTCCTTTCCTGGCGTCTTCAGTTGTCAGAATAACTCGTCGATCCGCTCATCGGCCCGACGGTGGGAATGTTGAGCCGCCGACCGTCGCTGCGCAACGTTTCGCGCGAATGTTTACTCTCCCTTCACAACGGCGAAACCTGCGAGGAGTTCCTGGTCGCCGCGTGACGCTGGAAAGACGAACGGCGCCGCCAGTTTGAGGACCGCGCCGTGTCGCGTCGCCGCTCGCCGTCACGCGGTTGACGCGCGCGGATGCCGAACGGGCGTACTCTCGCCGACATGAGCGCGCCGGTTCGTACCAAGCCTCTCACACGCCGACAGTTCGCCACCGGGGTGGCCGCCTCTGCCGGCGCGCTGGCGCTCGGGTGCAGCCGCCCGGTGCGCGGCGCGCCCGCGCGTCCAGTGGGGTTCGCGCTGGTCGGCCTCGGCAAGCTGGCGCAGACGCAGCTCGTGCCTGCGCTGCGCAAGACGACGACGGCGCGCCTGACCGCGCTGGTGAGCGGTCACCCGGACAAGGCCCGCCGGATCGCCGCCGACAACGGCGTCCCCGAGCGCAGCATCTACACCTACGAGACGTTCGACCGGCTGGCCGAGAACCCCGACGTCGACGTCGTGTACGTGGTGCTGCCCAACGCGATGCACGCCGAGTACACGATCCGCGCCGCGCGCGCCGGCAAGCACGTCTACTGCGAGAAACCGATGGCCGTCTCGCCCGCCGAGTGCGAGCAGATGATCGCCGCCTGCCGCGACGCCAGGCGACAGCTGGGGTCGCCTACCGCCTGCACTTCGAGCCCTACAACCTCGAGCTGGTGCGGCTGGCGCGGTCGGGCGAGCTGGGCGCGCTGAAGTTCATCGACGCCGTCGCCGGCACCATCCCCGAGCCGCACCAGTGGCGCCTCGATCCCAAGCTCTCGGGCGGCGGATCGATGGTCGACATCGGGATCTACGCGCTGCAGGCGGCCCGCATGATCGCCGGCGAGGAGCCGGTCGCCGTCTCGGCGCGCGCGAAGATGCCCGATCCCGTCAAGCTCCCGAACCTCGACGAGACGCTCGCCTTCTCGATGACGTTCGGCAGCGGCGCCCTGGCCAGCTGCGTGAGCACCTACGCCGCCCACAAGAGCCGCGTCGACGTGGTCACGGATCGCGGGAGCTTCGGGCTCGAGCCAGCGCTCTACTATCACGGCATCAAGGGGTTTCGCAGCGACGGCAAGCCGTTCGCCTTCGCCGACATCGATCAGTTCGCGGCCGAGATGGACGACTTCGCGACCGCGGTGCGCACCGGCGCGCCGACCCGCGTGCCGGGCGAGGAGGGGCTGCGCGACGTGCGCATCATCGACGCGCTCTACCGCTCGGTGGCGACCGGGCGCGAGGTGCGCCTCGGCTAGCGCGGTTTGAACCGGCGCGCGCGTTGGGGCTAAACTGCCCCGATGAGCGCGGACGGAGCGGGGAACGCCGGCGGCGGCGATCTCCAGTTCGACAAGGTCGACCTGGCGTCGCCCGGCGAGGCGCGCAGCTGTGGGCTGTGCAGGCGACCCGTCGCCGGCGAGTACTTCCAGATCGGTCAGTCCGTCATCTGCGGCCCGTGCGCGGCCACGCTGTCGGGCACCGGGAGCGGGGCGTTCCCGCGCGCGCTGCTCTTCGGCCTGGGGGCGGCGCTGGCGGGGACGATCGTCTGGTACGCGATCATCAAGTTCACCGGCCACGAGTTCGGCCTGCTGGCGATCGGCGTCGGCCTCCTGGTCGGCAAGGCCGTCAGGAAGGGAGGCCAGGGGCTGGGCGGAGGGCCCTACCAGGCGCTGGCCATGGCCCTGACCTATCTGTCGATCACCTGCGCCTACGTCCCGCTGGTGCTGCGGGGGCTGGAAGAGGCCAACGCCGGCTCGATCCTGACCGCGCTGTCGGTCGCCTTCCAGCAGCCGTTCGCGGGCGGCAGCAACAACATCATGGGCCTCATCATCATCGGCATCGGGCTCTACGAGGCCTGGAAGATCAACCGGCGCATCCCGCTCGCGGGGCCGTTCCGCATCGGCCCGCCGCAGGCGCCGCTCGCGGCGACGCCGGGCGCGCTTCCGCCGGCGGCGCCGTGAGCGCCGACGGAGCGGCGATCTCGCCGCACGTCTGCGCCGGGTGCGGTACGCAGATCGCCGGCGCGCTGCTGGCCTGCCCCAGCTGCGGCCGGCTGGTGCACGCCGCGGAGCTCAAACGGCTGGCCGCCGCCGCCGCCGCGGCCGAACAGGCGGGCGACGTCACGCGCGCGCTCGAGAGCTGGCGGCCGATGCTCGACCTCTTGCCGCGAGAGTCGACGCAGCACGCGCGCGTGCTGGCCAAGGTGCAGGCGCTCAGCGCCGCGGTCACCGCCGGCGGCGGCGCCGCTCCGGCCAGGCCCAGGGGCTCGGCGAAGTCCAAGGCCGCGGCCGGCCTCGGCACGATCGGCGTGCTGCTCGCCAAGTTCAAGTGGGGGCTTCTCCTGCTGCTCGGCAAGGGGAAGGCGCTGCTGGTGGGCCTCAGTCAGGCGAAAACGATGCTCTCGATGGCGATCGCCGTCGGCGTCTACACCTCGTACTACGGCTGGAAGTTCGCGCTGGGGTTGATCCTGTCGATCTACGTCCACGAGATGGGACACGTCGTGGCCCTGCGTCGCTACGGCATCCCGGCGACGGCGCCGATGTTCATCCCGGGGTTCGGCGCGCTGGTCCGCCTCAAGCAGAACCCGGCCACCGTCGGCGAGGACGCGCGCACCGGGCTGGCGGGCCCGATCTGGGGTACCGGGGCGGCGCTGGCGGCGCTGGCGCTGGGCGCGGCCTTCCACAACCCGCTGCTGTTCGCCATCGCGCGCCTGGGGGCCTGGATCAACCTCTTCAACCTACTCCCCATCTGGCAGCTCGACGGCGGGCGCGGGTTCGCCGCGCTGTCGCGCCGTCAGCGCGGCACGGTCGCCGCCGTGTTGCTGGCGGCGGCCCTCGTCCACTTCGAGTCGCTGCTCTTCGTCGTGGCGCTGGTGGCCGGCGTGCGGGCGGCGAGCGGCAAGGCGCCGTCCGAGGGGGACCGCCCGGTCCTGGTGACGTACCTGGCGCTCGCGCTGGGCCTCAGCGCGCTGGCGGCCGTGGCGCAGGCGGGCGCCGGCGATCTGCCGCTGCGCCCCTTCGTCTCGTAGACCTACCGTACGACCGGCAGGGTGACCGCGCCCTCGGCGGCCGAGGAGACGGCGGCCGCGTACTTGGCCATCACGCCCGTCCGGTAACGGAGCGGCGGCGGGGTCCAGCCGCTCTCGCGCTTGCGGGCCTCGAGATCGAAGTCGATGTCGATGGTCCGCTTGTCGACGTCGAGCCTGATGGTGTCGCCGTCGCGCACGAAGGCGATCGGGCCGCCCACCTGCGCCTCGGGCGCGACGTGGCCGACCATGAACCCGTGCGTGGCGCCCGAGAACCGCCCGTCGGTCAGCAGGACCACGCTGTCGTCGAGCTTCTGCCCGACCAGCGCCCCGGTGACCGCCAGCATCTCGCGCATCCCCGGCCCCCCCTTGGGCCCCTCGTAGCGGATGATCACCACGTCGCCGGCCGCGATCTCGCGCCGCTGCACCGCCGCGAAGCAGGCCTCCTCGGAGTCGAAGACGCGCGCCGGCCCCGTGTGCTGCCGGCGATCGTGCCCCGCCAGCTTGACGACCGACCCCTCGGGCGCCAGCGAGCCGCGCATGATGGCGAAGCCGCCGCGTGGGCTGAGCGGCTTGTCGACGGGACGGATCACCACCTGTCCGTCGGGCTCGACGGCGTTGTCGGCCTCGGTGACGATGCTCTCGCCGCTGATGGTCAGGCTCTCCTGCAAGAGGCCCGCCTCGTGCAGGCGCTTGGCGACCAGCCGGACGCCGCCCGCCCGCTCGAGATCCGGCGCGAAGAAGCGCCCGCCCGGCTTGAGGTCGGCCAGCGTCGGTGTGCGCGCCGCGATGGCGTCGAAGTCGTCCAGCGAGAGCGCCACCCCCGCTTCCTTGGCCAGCGCCATCAGATGCAGCACGGCGTTCGTCGAGCCGGCCGTGGTGGCCACCGCGGCGATGGCGTTCTCGAACGCCGCGCGGGTGAGGATCTTGCTCGGGCGCAGGTCCTCGGTCACCAGGCGCATGACGATCTTGCCGGCCCGCGTGGCAGCCGCGGTCTTGCGCGCGTCGACGGCCGGAATGTCGTTGAGGCCCATTGGCGAGATCCCCAGCATCTCGGCCGCCATCGACATCGTGTTGGCGGTGAACTGCCCGCCGCAGGCGCCGGCCCCGGGGCAGGCCACGTCCTCGAGCGCGCGCAGCTCGTCCTCGGTAATGCGACCGGCGGCGCAGGCCCCCACCGCCTCGAACACCTCCTGGATGGTGACCTCCTGCCCCTTGAACTTGCCGGGCATGATCGAGCCGCCGTAGAGCATCAGCCCCGGCACGTCCAGCCGCGCCAGCGCCATCATCGTGCCGGGGATCGTCTTGTCGCAGCCCGACAGCGCGACGACGCCGTCGCACAGCGCGCCGCGCACCGCCAGCTCGATCGAGTCGGCGATCACCTCGCGCGAGACCAGCGAGGCGCGCATCCCTTCGGTCCCCATGCTGATCCCGTCGGAGACGACGACGGTGTTGAACTCGATCGGCGTGCCGCCGGCGTGGCGGATCCCGTCCTTCACGTGGGCCGCCAGCTCGCGCAGGTGCATGTTGCACGGCGTGGCGTCGGTCCAGGTGTTGGCCACCGCGATGAGCGGCCTGGCCAGATCGGCGTCCTTGAGCCCCGTCGCCTTCAACATCGCCCGCGCCGGCGCGCGGTTGATCCCCTTGAGAAGTGCGTCGCTTCGTCTCACGGCGCGGCGATTATGCCACGGCGTCTGGGAGACTTGGCCGTGGAACGCCGCCAGGCTTCAGCGCACCAGCGCCGGCTTCTCTGGGCGGACCTTGGCCCCGTACCAGGCGATGTAGAGGTAGCAGACCGCCGGGAGCAGGAAGCTGACGTGCAGCCCCGCCTTGTCGGCGAGCACGCCCTGCAGCGCCGGAATGAAGGCGCCGCCGACGATGGCCGTGCAGAGGATCCCCGAGCCCTGCTCGGTGTGGCGGCCGAGCCCCTCGATGGCGATGGTGAAGATGGTGGGGAACATGACCGAGTTGAGCAACCCGACGGCGATGATGGTGATGACGGCCGTCCAGCCCGTGGTCAGCGCAGACACCACCACCAGCGCGGTCGCGATCAGCGCGTGCGCCGACAGCACCCGCCCCGGCGGGTAGCGCCGCAACGTGAAGAGGCTGCCGATGAAGCGCCCGACCATCGCGCACAGCCAGTAGCGGCTCATCAGCTTCGTCCCGTCCTGGGCCGCCAGGCCCAGGGTGTAGGGCTCGTGGAAGTAGCTGACCAGCAGCGAGCCGATCGCCACCTCGGCGCCCACGTAGACGAAGATGGCGATCGCGCCCAGCGAGAGGTGGCGGTACTTCCAGGCGCTGCCGCGGTCGGGCAACGCGCCGGCGCCGGCGTCGGCGTCGGCCGTCTGGGCGGTGTCGATCTTGGGGAGCTTGGACCGGAAGACGATCACCGCCAGCACGGCCAGGGCGATGGCCAGCGCGACGTAGGGGAGCTGCACCGCGTGGGCCTCGCGCGCCTCGAGCGCGCCGGGCGGCAGCTTGGCCAGCTCGGCCACCGAGAGGCCGGCCACCGCCAGGATGACCGGGCCGAGGAAGTTCGGGAACGCCCACGTGGCCAGCGAGTTGAACGCCTGGGTCAGGGTGAGGCGGCTCGACGCCGTCTGCGCGGGCCCCAGGATGGCGACGAACGGGTTGGCGGACACCTGCAGGATCACGATCCCGGTGGCCAGCACGAAGAAGGCGAACAGGAAGACGCCGTACGATCGGACGGCGGCCGCCGGATAGAAGAGCAGGCAGCCCAGGGCCGCGCCCGCCAGCCCCACCATGATTCCGTTCTTGAAGCCGATGGCGCGGACGATCCGGCCCGCCGGGATCGACATCAACCCGTAGGCGCCGAAGAAGCAGAACTGGACCAGCATCGACTCGAAGTAACTGAGCGCGAAGATCCCTTTGAGGTGCGGGATCAGCACGTCGTTGAGCGACGTCAGCCCGCCCCACATGAAGAACAGCGTCGTCAGCACCGACAGCGGGACGAGGTACTTCGAGTCGCTGCCGGACTGGGGCGCGGCGGTGGGCGCGAGCGGAGCGACGGGGAGAGATCCAGCCATTTTTCCCTTAAAACCGCGCGTGCAGGCGCGGGTTTGGGACCATAAACCGATGCCCCTCACGGCGTCAAACTCGGCAACGGCCGAGCTGCGCGCGCGGCCCACGCAGGATGAAGGACGAAGGACGACGGGCCGCGCGCGCCGACAGCGCGGCCCGCAGCGAGCGGCGGGCTATGACTGGGCGAGCGCGGGCCGCGACGAGGGCGGCGCGGGCGGCGGAGGGCCGTCCGGGAGCTGGATGTTGAGCTCGAGCACTTCGCAGCCGCCGCTCTTGTCGAGGTTCACGGTGACGTGCGAGAGGTCGATCTTCTCGTAGCGGGCGATCACCGCCAGGAGCTCCTGCTGCAGCTGCGGCAAGTAGTCGACCCCGGCGCGTGTCCCGGCGCGCTCGCGCGCGACGATGATCGACAGCCGGTCCTTGGCCAGCGTCGCGCTCTTGGGGGCCCTCCGGAAGTAGTCGAGAAACGCCATGGTGGACTCTCCTTCCGGGCGGTTAGCCGAACAGGCGGCCGAAGAAGCCGCGCTTTTCTTCCTCGATGAAGCGGTGCTGCCGTTCCTGCCCGAGGTAGCGGAAGACCACGTCCAGATAGGCCTGCGCGACGTCGGTCGTCTCGTCGAGGATGGCCGGCGTCCCCTTGTTGGAGGACTGCAGCACCGCCTTCGACTCGGGGATCACGCCCAGGAGCGGGATGCCCAAGAGCTCGAGCACGTCGCCGACGCTCAGCATCTCGCCGCGCTTGACCATGGCCGGCGAGTAGCGCGTCAGCAGCAGGTGCGTCTTGATGGGCGCGCCGCCGATCTCGGCGCGGCTGGTCTTGGCCGACAGCAGCCCCAGCACGCGGTCCGAGTCGCGCACCGAAGACACCTCGGGGTTGGTGACCACGATGGCCTCGTCGGCGAAGTACATCGCCATCTGCGCGCCCTTCTCGATGCCGGCGGGCGAGTCGCAGATGATGTACTCGAACCCCATCTGCTTGAGCTCGTCGATCACGCGCCCGACCCCCTCGGCGTCGAGGGCGTCCTTGTCCCGCGTCTGCGACGCCGGGAGCACGTGGAGGGTCTCCACCCGCTTGTCGCGGATCAGCGCCTGCTGCAGCTTGGCCTCGTTGCGGATGACGTTGACGAAGTCGTAGACGACCCGCCGCTCGCACCCCATGACCAGGTCGAGGTTGCGCAGCCCGACGTCGAAGTCGATGGCCACCGTCTTCTTCCCCTGGGAGGCGATTCCGGTCGCGATGTTGGCGCTGGTGGTGGTCTTGCCGACCCCTCCCTTACCGGAGGTGACGACGACGACTTTGGACGGGTTCGACAAGGGCTGCCTCCTTGATGCTGCGGTGCTGCGACCTGACTCCATTCAACGAGCGTTCGCCGGCACTGCCAAATTTTTTGCTCAGATTTTTCAGAGCGCCCCGCGCGAGGGCGGGCGGGCGCGATTCACAGCGCGACGATCCGGCAGGCCTCGTCCTCGAGGTAGATCTGCACGGCGCGGCCGCGCAGCCCGGCGGGGATCTCGTCGGCCATCACGTAGGCGCCCGAGACGGCCACCAGCTCGGCCTCCAGCTTCTGGCAGAAGATCCGCGCGCCCGGCAGCCCGGACGCGCCGGCCACCGCGCGCCCGCGCAACGGCGCGTAGATGTGCAGGTGACCGTCGGCGATCACCTGCGCCCCCGGGTTGACGGGCGCCAGCACCACCAGGTCGTTGTCGCGCGCGTGGACGACCTGTCCGCCGCGCACCGGCTTGGTCACGACCATCGGGCCAGAGAAGGGCGCGCGGGCGGCCGCCGGATGGCTCGACGGCGCGGCGGCGGGCAGCGCCGACTCGGGCGCCGGCGTGTCGACCTCCAGCTCGGGCGCCGGGCGCGGGCGGCCGCCGAGCGGCGCCCGCCAGAGCCCCAGCCCTGCGTCGGAGACGGCGCCGCGCAGCTCGTCAGGGACGTTGGCCGCCGCCACCGGCACCAGCTTGCAGGCGCGCATCGCCCGCACCAACTCGGCCAGCGGGAGAGCCGCGGCCTCGTCGCCCAGCGCCCCCAGGTCGACCAGCACGGGGGCGTCGAGGAACAGGCTGGGGAGCTGCGCGGTCTTTACCCGCAGCTGGCGTTCGCAGAGCTCGACGTCGGTGCTGCGCAGCCGCAGCACCGTGAAGGAGGCCATCGTCCCCTTGAGGTCGAAGGGCTCAGGACGCCGGGAGGTCGAGGGCGCCGCGGCGCCGGAGGCGCGCGGCAGAGGAAGGGCCGGTGAGACCGTCACCAGCCCATTCTGGGACGCCCACGCCAGGCGTCAAAAAATAAGCCGGTTCGCCGGCGGTGGTCCACCGACGAGGGTCGGCCGACCACCGCTACCCGCCGGCCGTCAGCCGCCCTGGTTCTGGCAGTTCTCGATGCAGATGACGATCTTGCACTGCGCGTCGCAGGCCGCGCCGGGCGTGCCGTTGGCGCTGCCCAGGTCGCACTGCTCGCCCTCGTCGGCGTCGACGTTGCCGTCGCCGCAGCAGTGGGCGAACTGGCAGGTCGAGCTGCACCCCTGACCGCAGGTCGACGAGTAGGTGATGCCGTTGTTCGGCCCGTCGTCACACTGCTCTCCACCGTCGGTCTGCAGCATGCCGTCGCCGCAGAACGGGCCGTACTGGCACTGCGTCGTGCAGCCGTTGTATTGGGTGTCGTTGTTGACGCCCGTGCAGCCCGCCGGAAGGTTGTTCGGGTCAGTGCCGCAGTCGCACTCCTCGCCGCCCGTCTTCACGCCGTCGCCGCACTTCGGACCGCATTGCGTCTGGGTGGTGGAGAAACCGCTCAGCGTGAGCTGGAAGTTCGACTCGGTCGGGTGACCGTCGCGGCTGAAGATGGCGATCTCGTAAGTGCTGCCCGTCTTTAGGCCCAGCGGGACGGTCCGCGTCCGGCAGTCACAGGTCGTCTCGCCGGCCAGACAGTTGCCGGTATTGACGGAGTTGAAGGCCACCTTGGTAACCGGATCGGTGCCCGTGCAGGGGATCAAGTCGCCCACGTTGGCGCCGGCGGGGAGCGTCTCGCCTGGCAGGTAGACCTCACCACCCTCCTGGGTGGTGGCCGTCCCGCTGGCGTCGACGGAGACTTTGCCGGGCAGGCGCTGGTGCACGCCGCCCAGGTCGACGACCAGGATACCGTTGATGAACACGAACGTGTCGTCGTCGCCGTAGAACTGCAGCTGGAAGGGTCCGTTGAAGGCAAAGAGGTAACGAACCTCGGTCGAGAACCACGAGTCGTGGTACCAGCCCTGCATCGCCGGGATCCAGTTGCCGTTCGGGTTGGTCGCGAACGACACGCTGGGCGGGAAAAGGTACTGGTCACCCTTGCAACCGGCCCCGCCTCCGAACATCGAAGTGCTGGTCTTGTAGGGGCTGTACCAGTAGGGCCAGAGGTTGCAGAGCAGCGACTCGCTCCAGGCGGCCGGCGTGGTGACCGTCGTGCCCGGCCCGTTCGGGCTGCCCTGATTGACGAGGCCGGTGGTGGCGTTGGTCGCCGTCAACTCGGCCTGCGTGTAGTAGAGCGGGAACATGTTGCTCGCCGGATCGAGCGGGTAGAAGCCGCCGTAGACGCTGTTCTGGGCGCTGGAGAACTGGTAGTAGCCCGCGTTCCCTCCAAGGGTCGCCGGCGCCAGCTCGAGGATGCCGACGGCATGCTTGCCCGAGGTCGTCCCGTCGCTCTCCCAGGTCCCGTCCTGCCACCACTGGCCGAACGTCGAAGCGCTGGTCACGACCGGCGCGCAGCCGTGATACATCGGGTGGCCCGAGGCCCCAGAGGTGTAGGTCAGGCCGTTGGTGGGCCCGTTCGCCGCCTGCGTGTAGCCGGGAACGTGGCCGCCGTTGGTGTCGTGGCTGAAGTCGGTGAACTGGCAGTCGGCCAGCGTGGCGACGCTGTTGCAGCCGGCGCGCTTCGAGTTGAAGGTCGGCTTGCCGGTGCAGTCGAGATTCGCGGCGGCGATGTCCCAGGCGCGCGCCGTCGAGTCGTTCTGGCGCGCGGGACCGCTGGAGTTCGGGACGCAGTAGCGCTTGCTGAAGGCGGTAGAGCCGGTCTGCCCCTGGACGCCGCTGATCGACTGGTAGCGCGCATCGGTCGTGCTCCAGGTCGATCCCAAGAAGAAGAAGTCCGGGTGCCCGCCGCTCAGGCTCTCGTTCTTGAAGTCGCGGTACTTGACCGGGAGCTCGAGGCACTTGCCGGTGTTCCCCGTCTGCACGCAGTCGGTGGTGTCGGGGATGGGGACGTTCGAGCAGTCGAAGCCCGGCTCGGTCTGGCAGGTGCTCGAGCAGCCGTCGCCATCGACCTGGTTGCCGTCGTCGCACTGCTCGCCCGCCTCGACGTTGCCGTTCCCGCAGCTGGTCGAGCAGGCGGTCGTCGTGCCGGCGCCGCCGGCGGAGCAGGTCCCCGAGCTCGTACGGCAGGTCGGCTCCTTGGTGCAGGTCTTCGAGCAGCCGGTCCCGTCGCCGTTAAAGAGGCCGTTGGGGCCGGTGCAGCCGCTGGGGATCTTCGTCGGGTCTGTGCCGCAGTCACACGACTCGCCCGCCTCCTGAATGCCGTTGCCACACTGAGCGACGGTGCACGCCCCGGCCTTCGGAGCCGTCACGGTGCCCGGGCAGGTGGCGCCCGGCTCGCGCTGACACGTCGACGAGCAGCCGTCGCCGTTCATCGTGTTCCCGTCGTCGCACTGCTCGTCGCCGGTGATGACGCCGTCGCCGCAGAGCGGGACGCAGGGCTTGCCCGGCACGCGACACTGCCACCCGGGCTCGACCATCTTGCAGTCACCCGAGCAGCCATCACCCGACACGGTGTTCCCGTCGTCGCACGCCTCGAAGGGCGCGGTGACCATCCCGTCGCCGCACACAACGTTGCGGGTGCAGGCGCCCACCTGAGGACAGATCCATCCGCTCTCGACTTGACAGAGCGGGGTGCAACCATCACCGCCGACCTGGTTCCCGTCGTCGCAGCTCTCGCCGTCGTCGTGCACCCCATTCCCGCACTTCGTCGGGTCGCCGATCTCGAACCCGGCGGCGTCGAAGACGACACGGCCGCCGGTGCCGGTGCTCCCACCTTTTCCGGTGCCGCTTCCGTTTCCGTTGCCGCCGGTACCGGTGGTGCCGGTCTGCTTGACCCCGGCGCAACCGCCGAAGAGGAGCCCTAAAGTGAGCCCAAAAACGACCGAAGAGACACCTAAGCAACGGGGGTGCTTCATGTGCGGCACGATAACGCCGCCAAATTCCCGGCGCGTGCACAATTGATCCTCCCGAAACAAATCGGGAGGACTTTCTGCCACATGTAGGGCGCTGTCCCCTTTGCGGCTTCCCGGAATTCGGCTGCCGCACCAGGAAAAGGGCCACGCGCCAGTCGCCGGCGCGGCCCGCCCTGGCCGCCGACGGTAACCGCTTGATCGCCCGGTCGATTCCGTCGGGCGCCGCCCAGGCGTGAAGGCCTTCCTGCCCTCCTTTGCGCTGCGCGGCGGTCGACGCCGCCCGAAGACCAGGATGTTGTCGCGGGTTCCGGCAGGCCCTGTCCGGCTCGCCCGCCGCCGGTCCGCGACCCGTGCGGGCGAAGCGCGAGCCAGGGTTCGACGGCCCCCGCCAGGGTCACCTACCTGCCGCAATCAGTCCGGTCGCGAGAGGGTCGCCGCGGATTTTGCCGGGGCATTCGCAAATGAATCCCGCGCTCCTCTTGCCCGGAGGACAATCATTCATTCGCGGACATTGGCAACGTTGACGTCGATGGTTGCTCAGGTCATTGAGCGAACGATCCAACGGACATCTCGGTGAACGTTGCCGGCCGCGGTGGCCGACGAGCCAGCGGCCGTTACGGCAGCAACGTCTCGCCCATCAGGTAGCGATCGACGCCGCGAGCGGCGGCGCGACCTTCCTGAATGGCCCACACGATGAGCGACTGGCCGCGCGACATGTCGCCGGCGGCGAAGACGCCCGGCACGCTTGTCGCCTTGTCGCCGTCGACGGCGACGTTGCCGCGCCCATCGAGCGCGACGCCCAGGTCGGTGAGCAGGCCCGGCTTCTCCGGGCCGACGAAGCCCATCGCCAGCAGCACCAGCTCGGCGGGCCAGACCCGCTCGCTCCCCGGCTTCTCCTTCATCGCCAGGCGCCCGTCGCCGTTCTTCACCCACTCGACCTCGACGGTGTGGAGCTCCTTGACGTTGCCGCCGGCGTCGCCGACCAGCCCCTTGGTCACGGTCACGTACTTGCGCGGATCGGCGCCGAAGAGGGCGGCGGCCTCCTCCTGGCCGTAGTCCATCTTGTAGACGCGCGGCCACTGCGGCCAGGGGTTGTCCACCGCCCGCGTCGTCGGCGGGCGCGGGAGGATCTCGAACTGCACCAGGCTCTTGCAGCCGTGGCGCAGCGAGGTTCCGACGCAATCGGTCCCGGTGTCGCCGCCGCCGATGACGATGACGTTCTTACCCTTGGCGTTGATGTACTGGCCGTCGGCGAAGTTGCTGTCGAGCAGGCTCTTGCAGCTCTTCAGCAGGAACTCCATGGCGAAGTGGACGCCGCCCAGGGTCCGCCCCTCGACGTTGAGATCGCGGGGCGCGGTCGCACCGCCGCAGAGGACCACCGCGTCGAACGAGGCCTTCAGCTTCTCGGTCGGGTAGTTCTTGCCGATGTGCGCGCCGGTGACGAACTTGATCCCCTCTTCGGCCATCAGGTTCACGCGCCGGTCGACGACGTGCTTCTCCAGCTTCATGGGCGGGATGCCGTACATGAGCAGTCCGCCGATGCGGTCGTCGCGCTCGAACACCGTCACCGTGTGGCCGGCGCGATTGAGCTGCGCCGCCGCCGCCAGCCCCGCCGGCCCCGACCCGACGACCGCCACCGTCTTGCCGGTCCGCTTCAGCGGCGGCTCGGCGACGATCCACCCCTCCTCGAATCCCTTGTCGACGATCGCGCACTCGATGCTCTTGATCGTGACGGCCGGCTCGCTGATGCCGAGCACGCACGACCCCTCGCACGGCGCCGGGCAGACCCGCCCCGTGAACTCGGGGAAGTTGTTGGTCTTGTGCAGGCGCGTGAGCGCCTCGCGCCACTGCCCGCGGTAGACGAGGTCGTTCCACTCCGGGATGAGGTTGTTGATCGGACAGCCCGAGGCGCCGCCCGCCAGCAACGTCCCCGTGTGGCAGAAGGGGACGCCGCAGTCCATGCAGCGCGCCCCCTGCTCCTTGAGCGTCGACTCGGGCAGGTGATCGTGGAACTCGTTCCAGTCACGAACGCGGGTGTGCGGATCGCGCCCCGGGGGCTCGTGCCGCTCGTACTCCATGAATCCAGTCAGCTTTCCCATTCTAAAAATTACTTTCCGCCGAGGCGCGCGGTGGACTTGGAGTTGAGCTCGAAGGCGGCCATCTCGGCCTCCTCCTGCGACAGGCCCGAGTCGCGCATCTTCTTCTGGGCTTCCAGCACGCGGCGGTAGTCGTTCGGCATGACGCGCACGAAGAACGGCAGCCACTGCTTCCAGTTGGCCGCGATCTCCTCGGCCCGCTTGCTGCCGGTCAGCTGCGCGTGCCGGTGGATGAGCCCGTGGACCAGCTTGGCCTCCTCGGCGTCTTCCAACTTCTCGAGGCTGACCATCTCCTTGTTGCAGCGCTTGGCGAAGGCCTGCGCCTCGTCGAGCACGTAGGCGACGCCGCCCGACATGCCGGCCGCGAAGTTGCGCCCGGTGCCGCCGATGACGACCACGCGGCCGCCCGTCATGTACTCGCAGCCGTGATCCCCGACCCCCTCGACGACGGTGCTGGCCCCGCTGTTGCGGACGGCGAACCGCTCGCCGGCCACGCCGCGGAAGAAGGCCTCGCCGGCGGTGGCGCCGTAGAGGGCCACGTTGCCGATCAGGATGTTCTCCTCGGCGGCGAAAGTCGACGCCTTGGGCGGGTAGACGACGATCCGTCCGCCCGACAGCCCCTTGCCCACGTAGTCGTTGGCGTCCCCCTCGAGGGTGAGCGTCATGCCGCGCGGGACGAAGGCGCCGAAGCTCTGCCCGGCCGAGCCGACGAACTTCAGCTTGATGGTGTCGTCGGGAAGCCCGGCCGGCCCGTACTTGCGCGTCACCTCGCTGCCGGTGATGGTCCCGACGACGCGGTTGACGTTGCGGATCGGGAGCTGCGCCACGACCTTCTCGCCGCGCTCGATCGCCGGCTGGCAAATCGACAGCAAGGTGGTCATGTCGAGCGACTGCTCGAGCCCGTGCTCCTGCTCCAGCGTCCGGTAGCGCCCCACCTCGGGGCCCACGTCGGGCTGGTAGAGGATCTTCGAGAAGTCGAGGCCGCGCGCCTTCCAGTGATCGACCGCCGACTTCATCTCCAGCACCTCGGAGTGACCGATCATCTCGTTCATGGTGCGGAAGCCGAGCTGCGCCATCAGCTCGCGGACCTCGGTGGCCACGAACCGCATGAAGTTGACGGCGTGGTCGGGCGAGCCGGTGAACTTCTTGCGCAGCTCCGGGTTCTGCGTGGCCACGCCCACCGGGCAGGTGTTGAGGTGGCAGACGCGCATCATGATGCAGCCGACCGCCACCAGCGGCGCCGTCGAGAAGCCGAACTCCTCGGCCCCCAGCAGCGCGCCGACGATGACGTCTCGGCCCGTCTTCAGCTGGCCGTCGGTCTCGACGACGATCCGGCTGCGCAGGTTGTTGAGCACCAGCACCTGGTGCGTCTCGGCCAGCCCCAGCTCCCAGGGCGCGCCGGCGTGCTTGATGCTGGTGAGCGGCGAGGCGCCCGTGCCGCCGTCGTGCCCGCTGATGAGCACCAGGTCGGCGTGCGCCTTGGCCACGCCGGCCGCGATGGTCCCCACGCCGACCTCGGCCACCAGCTTGACGCTGATGCGCGCGCGCGGGTTGGCGTTCTTGAGGTCGTGGATCAGCTGCGCCAGGTCCTCGATCGAGTAGATGTCGTGGTGGGGCGGCGGAGAGATGAGCCCCACGCCCGGCGTCGAGTAGCGGACCTTGGCGATCCAGGGATAGACCTTGCCGCCGGGGAGCTGCCCGCCCTCGCCGGGCTTGGCCCCCTGGGCCATCTTGATCTGGATCTCGTCGGCGTTGACCAGGTAGTGGCTGGTGACGCCGAAGCGGCCGGAGGCGACCTGCTTGATGGCGCTGCGGCGCGAGTCGCCGTTGGCGTCCGGGATGAAGCGCGCCGGGTCCTCGCCCCCCTCGCCGGTGTTGCTCTTGCCGCCGATGCGGTTCATGGCGATCGCCAGCGTCTCGTGCGCTTCGCTGCTGATCGAGCCGTACGACATGGCGCCGGTCTTGAAGCGCCTGAGGATCGCCTCGATCGGCTCGACCTCCTCGATCGGCACCGGCTTGCGCCCGGCCTTGAAGTCCATCAGGCCGCGCAGCGTCGCCAGGTTCCGCGACTGATCGTCGATGAGCCGCGAGTACTCCTTGAACGTCCGGTAGTCGTTCGAGCGGCAGGCCTGCTGCAGCTTGTGGATGCTCTCGGGGTTGAAGAGGTGGAACTCGCCGTTGCGGCGGTACTGGTACTGGCCCCCCGGATCGAGGCTGTCCTCGGGCAGCGGGCGCTCGGGGAACGCGCGCAGGTGCCGCTGCCTCACCTCGTCGGCGATCTCGTCGATCCCGATCCCCTCGACGCGCGAGGCGGTCCAGGTGAAGTACTCGTCGATGAACGCCTGGTTGAGGCCGATGGCCTCGAACACCTGCGCCCCGTGGTAGCTCTGGATGGTCGAGATCCCCATCTTCGAGCAGACCTTGACGATCCCCTTGCCGACCGCCTTGACGTACTTCTGCTCCGCCTTTTCGGCGTCGCCCGCCAGGAGGCCGATCTTCGTCATGTCGTGCAGCGACTCGAAGGCCAGGTAGGGGTTGATGGCGCTGGCCCCGTAGCCGAGCAGCAGCGCGAAGTGGTGCACCTCGCGCGGCTCGCCGCTCTCCAGCACCAGGCCGACGCGCGTGCGCGACCCCTCGCGCAAGAGGTGGTGCTGCACCGAAGCGATCGCCAGCAGCGCCGGGATCGGCGCCCGCGCCCGGTCGTGGCCGCGGTCGGAGAGGATGATGATGTTGTAGCCGTCGGCGATGGCGTGGCTGGCCGCCGAGCGCAGCGTCTCGATCCCCGAGCGCAGCCCCGAGCCGCCCGCCGTGACGTCGAACAGCGCCGGCAGCGTGATGCTCTTGAAGCCGTGCGAGCCGGCGCCGCCGTCGAGGTTGCGCAGCTTCTCCAGCTCCTCGTTGCGGAGCACCGGCGTCGGCAGGCCAATCTGACGCGCCGAGACCGGCGTCGGCTCGAGCAGGTTCCCCTCGGGGCCGATGGCGGTGTCGACCGCCATGATGATCTCCTCGCGGATGGCGTCGACGGGCGGGTTGGTCACCTGCGCGAACAGCTGCTTGAAGTAGCTGTAGAGCAGCTGCGGCTTGTTCGACAGCACCGCCAGCGGCGTGTCGGTCCCCATCGAGCCGTTGGCCTCGATGCCGTCGATGGCCATCGGCGCCACCAGCACCTTGAGGTCCTCGCTGGTGTAGCCGAAGGCCTCCTGGCGCTTCAGCACGGTCTCGTGATCGGGCTCGATCACCGACGCCGGCTTGGGCAGGTCGTTGAGCGAGATCAGGTTGTCCTTCAGCCACTGGCCGTACGGCGCGGCCGCCGCCATCTGGTCCTTGATCTCGTCGTCGCCGATGATCCGGCCCTGCGAGGTGTCGACCAGGAACATGCGCCCCGGCTGCAGCCGGCCCTTCTCCAGGATGCGCTCGGGCGGGATGTCGAGCACCCCGACCTCAGAGGCCATCACCACCACGTCGTCCTTGGTGACGTAGTAGCGCGACGGGCGCAGCCCGTTGCGGTCGAGCGTGGCGCCGATGCGGATCCCGTCGGTGAACGCCACCGACGCCGGACCGTCCCAGGGCTCCATCAGGCAGCCGTGGAACTCGTAGAAGTCCTTGCGGGCGCGCGACATCGACTCGTGGTTCGACCACGGCTCGGGGATCATCATCATCATGGCGTGCGGCAGCGACCGCCCCGCCAGCACGAGAAGCTCGAGGACGTTGTCGAACATCCCCGAGTCGCTGCCCTCGGTGTCGACGACCGGGATGCACTTGCCGAGGTCGTCGCCGAACAGCTGGGAGGCGAACATGCTCTCGCGGGCGTGCATCCAGTTGACGTTGCCGCGCAGCGTGTTGATCTCACCGTTGTGCGCGATCATCCGGTAGGGATGGGCGCGCGACCAGCTGGGGAAGGTGTTGGTCGAGAAGCGCGAGTGGACCAGCGCCAGCGCCGACTCGACCCGCTCGTCCGAGAGGTCGAGGTAGAACGCCGTCAGCTGGTCGCAGTTGAGCATCCCCTTGTAGACGATGGTCCGCGAGGAGAAGCTGGCGATGTAGAAGCTCGCCTTCTCGGGGATGTCCAGCCGCCGCACCGCGTGACGCGCGCGGCGGCGGATCACGTACAGCTTCCGCTCGAAGGCGTCGTCGTCCGTGATGGACGGGTGGCGCGCCACGAAGAGCTGCTTGATGACCGGCTGCGACCGGCGGGCGGTCGGCCCCAGCATGCGGCTGTCGGTCGGGACCTCGCGCCAACCCAGCACGCGCTGTCCCTCGTCCCGGACCACCTGCTCGTAGAGGTGCTCGCAGGCGGCGCGGCTGCCCGGGTCGGCGGGCAGGAAGACCATCGCCACGCCGTACTGCCCGGCCGGCGGCAGGGTGATCTTCCCCTTGGCCTCGGCGCAGGCGGCCGCCAGGAACCGGTGCGGCACCTGCATGAGGATCCCGGCGCCGTCGCCGGTGTTCTTCTCGGCGCCGCACGCGCCGCGGTGTTCGAGATTCAGAAGGATCTGGACGCCGTCACGAACGATCTTGTGCGACTTCCGCCCCTTCAGATCGACGACGAACCCGACCCCGCAGGAGTCGTGCTCGTTCTGGGGGTCGTACAAACCTTGACGCGCTGGGCCGAGTTGTTCTTTCATCTCCGTAACTTCCGGGAATATTGCCAAACGGCTCACTGTAGCACGCTGTAGGCGTTCCACGTCCAGGGGCTTTTGTACCCCGGAGCCCCGAGGGTTCTCCCGCCCGCCGGCGCCGTACCTCCCCATTGCCCGCCCGTGCCCCCTTTTCTCGGCCGGGGAGGCGACGCACGTTAGGTCGGCCGCAGCAGCGGCAGGAGGGACCCATGACCGTCTCACCCGGGGCCGATGCGTCCCCTGGCTACGTCTTCGAGAGCGACTTCCCCACCGCGGAGACCATCGCCAAGGCCTACGACGACGCCGACCTCTACCGGGCGGTCCAGGCCTATCGCTTCTTCTATCCGACCGTCTCCGGCCTGGCGATCTTCAAGGGGAACGTCGCGGTCGGCCTGGAGGCGAACCGGACGTTCGGCTACCTCGACACCAAGCCCCGCCACCTGATCCTGACCGCCAACTCGGACACGCCATACGGGATGGTGGCGCTCGATCTGCGCGACGGCCCCATGGTCATCGAGCTGCCGCCCGGGCCCCTCATCGTGGTGGCGATGGACCTGAACCAGCGCTGGGTGGCCGATCTGGGCCTGCCCGGGCCCGACGCCGGGAAGGGGGGACAGCACCTCTTCGTCCCGCCCGGCCACGACAAGCTGCTGCCGGTCTGGTACCACCCCTGGCGGGCGACGACCAACCGGGTCCTGGTGGGCCTCCGGTCGTTGCCGGTCGGGGGCGACGTGCCGGCGGCGCTGGCGCGCATCCAGCAGGTGAAGGTGCACCCGCTGGCCCCGCCGGCCGACTGGACGCCGCCCAGCTGGGTCAACCTGACGGAGAAGCCCCAGGACACGACGCCGCTCAAGTGGGAGACGACGCTCGAGTTCTGGCGGGAGCTGCACGAGGCGCTCGAGAGCGAGCCGGCCTACGAGCCCTACCGCAACGAGTACGGCGACCTGGCGGTGCTCGGCATCGCCAAGGGGCGGCCGTTCGCGCCCGACGCCCGCATGCGCTCGATCCTCGAGCGGGCGGCCCAGCTGGGCAACGCGCAGATGCGCGTCGAATCGTTCGCCGATCGCCGCCCGGAGCGGATCGTCTGGCCCGATCGGCGGTGGGAGTGGGCCGCGCTGCGGTTCGAGGACGGAAACTTCAACGCGGGCGCCTACGCCGACCTCGACGCGCGCGACAAGTGGTTCTTCCAGGCCATCGGCGCCTCGCCGGCCATGTTCCGCCGCAACCCCGGCGCCGGATCGCTCTACTGGCTTGGGCTGCGCGACCGGACGGGCGCCTACCTCGACGGCGGAAAGAGCTACCGCCTGACGGTGCCGCTGCCGGTCCCGGCGAAGCTGTTCTGGTCGGTCACGGTCTACGACGCCGAGACCCGCTGCGAGGTGCAGACCGAGCAGGGAAGGGCCGCCCTGCGCTCGCTGTTCGAGCTCAAGGACGGCGCATCCGGCGGGAGCGTCGACCTCCACTTCGGTCCCCGGCCGCCCGCCGGCGCCGAGGGGCGCTGGATCCAGACCATCCCCGGCAAGGGGTGGTTCGCCTACTTCCGGATCTACGGCCCCGAGCGACCGGCCTTCGATGGAAGCTGGAGACCGGCCGACTTCGAAGCACTTCCGTGATGCTCGTCGCCGTTCTTGACCGAGCTGTCACGTGCCGGGCGGGATCCGCCCCGCTAGGGTTCCACCCATGATCGGCACGACGACCGGCACGACGACGGGCACGACGATGGGGAGCGAGGTCTCGGTGATCGTCCCGACGTACAACCGCGCCGGGCTGATCGGGGGCGCGCTCGACAGCGTGCTGGGCCAGACCTACCCGCGCTGCCACGCCGTGGTGGTCGACGACGGCTCGACCGACGACACCGCTCAGGTCCTGGCGCGCTACGCGGCGAACCCGCGGGTCCAGATCCTCCGGCAGCGGAACCGCGGCGTCGCCGCGGCCCGCAACGCGGCGCTGGCGGCGGCCACCGGCGCTTACGTCGCGTTCCTCGACTCCGACGACGTCTGGTACCCGTGGAAGCTCGCGGCCCAGGTCGCCGCGCTGGAGGGGCTGGCGGCGAAGGGGGTGGGGATGCTGTGGACCGACATGGACATCGTCGACGCCCGCGGGCAGCTCGTCACCCCGCGCGCCAGCGCCACCTATTACAGCGCCTACAAGCGCCTCGATCTCGCGCGTGACTTCGCCGGCTCGGCGCCGCTGGCCACCTTCCGGGAGGCCAACCCGCCCACCGACGGCAGCGACCCCGCCGCGCGCGTCCACTGGGGTGACGTGCTGGCGCTCCTCGTGCGCGGCAACCTCTGCCTGACGTCGTCGGTGATCTTCACCCGCGCCCGGATCGCCGCCACCGGCCGCTTCGAAGAGACGATGTCGATCGGCGACGACTACGACTACTTCATCCGCGCCAGCGCCTACGGGCCCTGCGCCTATCTGGAAGCCTCGACGCTCGCCTATCGCCGCGGTCACGCCGACCAGCTGACGGTGCCGGCCAACACGGCGGTGGTGCTCGAGGAGGCGCTGCGGGCCTTCGATCGCGCGGTGGCCCAGAACCGCGCCGGCATCCGGATGACCGACCCGGAGGTCCGCGAGCGGCGCGCCGGGCTGAACACGGCGATCGGCCTCATGTACCTGGACAAGCGGGACAACGTGAACGCGCGCCGGTACCTCCTGCGGGGGCTCGTGCTCCGGGGGCTGGTGCGCCCGCAGCAGGCGTCCCTGGCCAAGCTGCTGGCGGCCTGCCTGCCCGCGCGGGCCACCGACTCGCTGCGCCAGCTTTACCGGCTGGCCCGCGGGGCGGCGGGCGCGCCGGCGGTCAGTCGAGCCGGCGACGCACCTCATCCCTGACGGCGACGTAGTCGTTGGGCAGGATGACGGGCTGGTTGGCGTAGCGAGGGCTGGGGACGGCGGGCAGCTTGCCGTCGTGGTACTGCACCTTGAAGTCGGTGAACTTGAGCCCGTTGGCGGTGCTGACCACCACCGCGCGGTCGGTCGCCTTGATCTCGCGGCGCGCGACCAGCTTCTCCAGCGCCGCCAGCGCCACGCCGGTGTGTGGGCAGTTGAAGAGCCCGGTGCGATCGGCGCGGGCGGCGGCGTCGGCCAGCTCGGCCTCGCTCGCCTCCTCGACCACCCCCTCGAACTTCTCCAGCGTGCGGATCGCCTTCTTCACGCTGACCGGGTTGCCGATCTGGATCGCCGAGGCCAGGGTCGGCTGGGCGGTGACCGGCTTGAACTTGTCCCACCCCTCTTTGTAGGCGCGGTAGAGCGGGTTGGCCGCCTGGGCCTGCGCCACGCAGATGCGGGGCAGCTTCTGGATGAGGCCCAGCTGCTTCATCATCAGGAAGCCGGCGCCCAGCGCGCTCACGTTGCCGAGGTTCCCGCCCGGGATGACCACCCAGTCGGGGACCTCCCAGTCGAACTGCTGCACCATCTCGATGGCCACGGTCTTCTGCCCCTCGATGCGCAGGCTGTTCATGCTGTTGGCCAGGTAGACGCCCTCCTCCTCGGCCAGGCGCTTGACCATCGCCATGCAATCGTCGAAGTCGCCGTCGACCGCCAGCACGACGGCGCCGTTGGCGAGCGGCTGCACCAGCTGCGCCGTCGACACCTTGCCGCGCGGGAGGATGACCATCGCGCGGATCCCGGCCGCGGCCGCGTAGGCCGCCAGCGCCGCCGAGGTGTCGCCGGTCGAGGCGCAGGCCACGGCGCGCAGCGGCTTGCCGTCGGCGATCATCTGCTTGACCGTCGACACCAGCACCGTCATCCCCAGGTCCTTGAACGACCCGGTGTGCGAGACGCCGCACTGCTTGACCCACAGGTCCCCGACGCCCAGCTCGCGCCCGTAGCGCTCGGCCCACAGGAGGTTGGTGCCGCCCTCCAGCATCGAGACGACGTTCTCGTCGCGGATGTGCGGCTGGACCCACTCTTTCTTCCCCCAGACGCCCGAGCCGTACGGCCAGGCGGTCCGCAGGTAGCGCTCGTCGAACAGCTTGATCCAGGCGGCGGCGCTGCGCGCCTTGAGCGCCTCCATGTCGTGGACCACCTCCAGCAGGTCTCCACATTTCGGGCACTTGTAGATGATCTCGTCGAGGGCGTACTCGCCGTGGCAGCCGTTGATGCAGCGGAAGGTGGAGCGCGACATGGAGATGAACATAGCCTACTCGGAACCCTCGACGGGTTCCGAACCTCCGCGCGACGGGCTCGGGCCAGCGGAGCTGGCCCTCCCCCACGCGATCCTGATAAATCTCTCCCCCGAGATGAGCGCCAAGAAGGTCTTCCCGAACGCCCGGCGGCTGGGCATCGAGATCCACAAGTTCGGCGGCGCGTCGCTGGCCGACGCCGCGGCGTTCCGGCGCGTGGTCGAGATCGTCAAGACGCGGACGCAGCCGCGCATCGTCGTGGTGTCGGCGCCGGCCGGGGTGACCGACATCCTGCTGGGCCTGGCGACGCGAGCCGCGGCCGGCGACGGCGACGGCGGGGCCAAGGAGGTCGCCGGCCTCCGCGCGCGCTACCTCGAGATCCTGCGCGGCGCCGCGGCGCGCGGGACCAAGGAGGTGGCCACCGAGATCGAGCGCTCGATGGACGAGCTCGAGCGGCTGCTCTCCAGCCTGGCGGTGCTCAAGGAGCTGACCGCGCGCACGCGCGACTTCATCGTCAGCCGGGGCGAGCGGCTGTCGGCGCGGCTGCTGGCGGCGGCGCTGTCGGCGGGTGGCCAGCGCGCGCAATACGTCGAGGCGACGGAGATCATCTTCACCGACGGGCCGTTCGGCGGCGCCTCGCCCAACCTGGTGCTGACCGACCTGCGCGCCCGCAAGGCGCTGCGGCCGCTCTGCGCGGCGGGGATCATCCCGGTCGTCCCGGGCTTCATCGGCGCGGCGCGCATCGAGGACAAGGACGGCGACCACCACCACGGGCACGGCCAAGGGGACGATCGGCGCTCGACCGGCGTGGCGACGCTGGGGCGTGGCGGCACCGATCTCACGGCCACGCTGCTGGGGCGGGCGCTGTCGGCGCGCGAGATCTCGCTGTGGAAGGACGTCCCGGGGCTGCTCACCGCCGACCCGCGCGTCGTCCCCGACGCACGCGTGATCCCGCAGCTGCACGTGCGGGAGGCGGCCGAGCTGGCCTACTTCGGCGCCAAGGTGCTGCACCCGCGCGCGCTCATCCCGGTGGCCGGCCGCGCCATCCCCGTGTTCGTACGCCCGTTCGCCGACGCGACGGCGGCCGGCACGGAGATCTCGGCGCGCCGCACGCTCGATCGTTATCCGGTCAAGGCGCTGTCGGCGGTGGGCGGGCAGGCGCTGCTCACCGTGGCGGGGAACGGCATGCTGGGCGTCCCCGGGATCGCCGCCCGCACCTTCGAGGCGCTGCACCGCGAGGGGATCAGCGTCTCGCTCATCTCGCAGTCGTCGTCCGAGCAGTCGATCTGCTTCTCGGTCCCCGAGGCGGCGGCCCGGCGCGCGCGCGCGCGGCTCACCGAGGAGTTCCGCGACCAGATCGCGCGCGGCGAGATCGACGGCATCGAGGTCCAGTCGGGGCTGGCGACGGTGGCGGTGGTGGGCATCGGCATGGCCGGCCACCTGGGCATCGCGGCGCGCGTCTTCTCGGCGCTGGCCGAGGCGAAGATCAACATCGTCGCCATCGCGCAGGGCTCGTCCGAGCTGAACATCTCGTTCGTGGTCGCCGCCAAGGACGCGGGGGCCGCGCAGCGCGCCGTCCACGGCGCGTTCCAGCTGTCGAAGATCGGCGGCGGCGCGGCGGCGCGCGCGGCCCACACCGACGCGGTGCTGCTGGGCTTCGGCCTCATCGGCCGCGCCCTGGGCAAGATCATGGCCGGCGGCAAGCGGTCGAAGCTGCGGCTGGTGGCGGCCATCGATCGACGCGGCTACGTGTTCGATCCGAACGGCCTGTCGCCGCGGACCATCGCCGCGCTCTCAGCCGCGAAGCAGAAGGGGGTGTCGCTGGCCGACGCGCCGGGCGGCCGCCTGAGCGCGCCGGCCGAGGCGCTGGCCGCGCTGGCCGAGCACGCCCTCGGCGATCCGATCCTGGTCGACGTCACCGCCGACGAGAGCACGCCGCTCATCCGGCAGGCGCTGGGCGCCGGGATGGACGTGGTGCTCGCCAACAAGCGCCCCATCTCCGGCCCGCGCGCCGAGAGCGAGGCGCTGGTGGCGCTGGCGACCAA
>Ga0209060_10001587_pt1 | contig 24239 bp, 22 predicted proteins | sample Coa_R1_8_FD_187155 | JGI IMG/M metagenome (GOLD analysis project Ga0209060, IMG submission 187155) | Surface soil microbial communities from Centralia Pennsylvania, which are recovering from an underground coalmine fire - Coalmine... | ecosystem: Environmental > Terrestrial > Soil >...
ATAGTGCACTGCGAGGTGTCCCGCTCACTGCCCTGACCCCTGGCTGCCAGCCGTCTGCTGGCCGCCACCCGGGATCTCTGCCAGCAGTTTCTGATCCTGTTGTGCGAGGGTCTGTGGCAGTTTCGAGTATTGCAGGCTCGCCGCGGCGGATTGACCATCTGTGATGATGTACTCCACGAAATCCTTTACCGTTTGCTCCCGCGCCGGACTCTTGCCCTGCTTCGGCACCAGCAAGTACGTCAGGCCGGAAATCGGATAAGCATCCTTCGCTGAGGAAGGCGGATTTACCACCGGCGTCCTCACATCCTGTGCCAATTGATCGTGAAAAGCATCAATCGCAGCCGTTGCCGCAGCAGCGGTGGGCTCTACCCATTCGCCCGCCTGATTGCGAATCAGCGCGACCGGCAATTTGTTCTCGGTTGCATACGACAGCTCGACATACCCGATCGATCCCGGCGTCTGCTTCACCACGCCCGTGACCCCTTCGCTGCCTTTTCCGCCCTCGCCGACCGGCCAGCTCACCGCAATTCCTTTGCCGACTTTTTTCTCCCAGCCCGGGCTCACAGCAGCGAGATACGTAGTGAAAATGTTGGTGGTGCCGCTCCCATCCGACCGGTGCGCCACCGCGATCGGCGTGCTTGGCAGCGTCACTCCGGGATTGTCCTTTTTCAATGCCGGATCCTGCCAGTTCTTGATCTGGCCCAAGTAAATGCCAGCCAGAGTTGTGCCGCTCAGCTTCAGCGGCATTTTCAGCTCTGGGAGATTGTAGGTGATGCAAACCGGTCCCGCGCTTTCGGGGATCTGCACCAACGGCGGCATCTCTTTTAATTGCTGGTCATCGAGCGCGGCATCACTGGCCCCGAAATCCACCAGCCCTTTTTTCAGCTGCTGAATTCCTCCTCCACTGCCGATCGACTGGTAGTTGATTTGCACGCCTGGATGCTTCCCCTGAAAATCCGCAATCCAGTGCGTCATCGCCGGATTGATGAACGTCGATCCGGCGCCAATGATTGGTTGCTGTGCTGGCTGGTTATTCGACGAATTGCAGCCGAGAGCGAACAGTATGGCTAAGAACAAAGATGCAAAAGCGGAATTTCGGATCGTAGGCATGGAAAGCTCCACCGAGATGACTGAAATTAAGATGTCAGGAGGTCGCCGAAGCGAATGTTAAAGGAGTGTGAAAATCCAGAATTCCCGCTGCCCGTTCTTGTCTGTGATCCCCCGCTGGTTGCGAAGGCTTGCGTACTGCATCTTCAGCTGTAGAGGACCTTGCGCTCCCCTTTGATAATCCGTCCGATGGTATAAGCTTTCTCGCCCACTCGCTCCAGCACCGACTGCGCCTTCTTGAACTTCGCCGCCGGAACCACCAGCACCATGCCAATTCCCATGTTGAACGTTCGCAGCATTTCGTCCTGTGGCACATTTCCCAGCTGTTGCAAGTGCTCGAATATCGGGAGAACCGGCCACGATCCCAACTCGATCGCGGCAGCCGTTCCTCGCGGGAGCACGCGCGGCAGATTCTCGGTAATGCCACCCCCAGTGATGTGCGCCATTGCCACCACACATTGCGCATCAATCAGTTTCTTCAGGCAGGGCCAATAGCTCTTGTGCGTGCGCATCAACTCATTGCCGACCTTGTTCTTGACCTCGTTCACATAAGTTTCCGGCGAATAATGTGCCACCTCAAACAGCAGCTTCCGCGCCAGCGAATATCCGTTGGTATGCAACCCATTCGATGGCAGCCCAAGAATGATGTCGCCGATCTGCACATCTTTGCCGGTGACGATCTTGTCGCGATCCACCACTCCCACAATGAACCCCGCCAGATCGTATTCTCCGTCGGGATAAAAACCCGGCATCTCGGCGGTCTCGCCGCCAATCAGAGCGCAGCCATTGTGCCTGCAGGCATCGGCAATCCCTTCCACGACTTTCTCCGCGACTGAAGGATCGAGCGACCCCGTTGCCAGGTAGTCCATAAAGAACAGCGGCGCTGCGCCTTGAACCGCAATATCGTTCACGCAATGATTTACCAGGTCCGCGCCCACCGTGGAATGCAGATCCATCTCAAACGCAATCTTCAGCTTGGTACCCACACCGTCGACGCTCGAAACCAGCAAGGGATCGCTGTATTTCGTTTTATCGATGGAGAAAACGCCGCCGAAGCCGCCGATTTCGCTCAGCACACCCCGCGTGAATGTCTTATGGGCAAGATACTTGATGCGCTGCTTGGTGCGATTGGCGCGGCTGATGTCCACACCCGCGTCCGCGTAGGTGACAGGCGTAGGACTGGATGAGGGGGTTTTCGCCACTGTTTTTCTTCCGCTTGATTTGCTTTCTGTGTGGGGTCTGAGTTGGACGCCGCCGAGCCTCCTCTGCGCCCAAGGCGGCTCATTGTAGCACGTTTGCCGAAGCCTCCTGTGCGGATGAAGGACTTCCAAGCTATCTAAAAACCAGCTTGCTGAGGTGAACGATCTGGCCTCAGGCCTCAGCGGGCGGCGGATGGTAGCCCGGCATTTTCAACCGCGTGCCGGAGGCACACCTGAAATTTGGACCGACTCTTCCGCCTCTCTGTGGCATCGATGGGGACACCTCACCGCCATCCCGGACGCACAGACCCGGTGGTCAGCAAGGCTGAACTTCAATGAGCGATGAAGTTCGAGAAGAAGTACGCTAGAACCCCGAACAGCGCCAACCCGCAAATGCCATAGCAGGTCAGAACCCAGGCACCGCGGCCTTCGTGATGATGGTGGTTGGCAGAGGACTGCTCGGTAGGAGAGACGACTTGGGCCCGATCTTCCATGCAAAACCTCCCGACGGAAAGATCGTGGCGCATTGCAGGTCATGCGTCACGCCCGCCTCGCGACGCGGCAAGGCAGGACATCCGGATTAATTTTAGCCCCGTTTTTAACCATTTGGAGAAATAAATGTGATTGAAATCACAGAATTTTGCATGCACTTCGGCGTTTTTCGGTAAATTCAGCCACACAAAACCCTCTCTCCCAAACGCCGAGCGCTCCCAAAAGGCAAAAGGAATCTGAAAAAACATTAATGCTCGGTTGATCACAGCTTAATACAGCGTTCGTATAACGATCAGTTCCTGCTAGATATTCCGCAAAGGGGTGCTCTATGCGCTCAGCCCTATCTGCAATATTCCTCTTTCTTCTGATCGGAACCTCAGCCCTGGCGCAGATCGATCGAGCGGTCGTGGAAGGCACGGTGACTGATCCATCCGGAAGGGTCATCGTGGGCGCAACCGTGAAGGCAGTTGCGGTCGACACCGGCCTTACCCACGAGCAGTCCGCCAATGCGAACGGTTATTATCGCTTCCCGGGACTGGCCGTAGGCCGGTACAGAGTGAGTGTGTCCGGCGCCGGTTTTAAGACGAAAGTGATTGAAGACGTGGTGCTGCAGATCGGTCAGACCCGCACGCTGGACACGGGTCTCGAAGTCGGCGCGAACACTGAAGTCATCAATGTTCATGCGGAAAACGTCCCTGCCGACCGCAGTTCTGCGGAAGCCGCGACCGTGATTGACACCAACCAGATCGAGAATCTCCCCAACAATGGACGTGATTGGGCGAGCTTCACGCTGCTTGCGCCTTTTGCTCAAGACGATGGCGGCGGCGATCAGCGCACGATCCGCTTCGCCGGCCGCGCCCGCGACGACAACAATTTTCAGATTGACGGAGTCGATGCGGGCGGAATCCAGGAGCAGGCGCAGAAATCTCAAACGCGCTTACAGATTTCCCAGGACGCGATCGAGGAATACCGCGTCAACAGCGCCCTCTATGATGCCGAGTACGGAACCCAAGCGGGAGGCCAGATCGATGTTGAGACCAAGCATGGCACCAACGATTGGCACGGCGGTGTATTCGGGTACTTACGAAATTCCGCCTTTGACGCCCGGAATTTCAACGATTTCGATCTCAATGGCAATGCCTACATTCCCCCCTTCCGTTACGGGCAATATGGCATGACCTTGGGAGGTCCGGTGAAGAAGGACAGGCTATTCTTCTTCATAAACTACGAAGGGCTCCGGCAATTTGGCGCAACCACGAACCAGGTCATTGTTCCCAATGCGGCCATTGAGCAGGCTACTCTCTCCAAATCTCCGCAGATGTGTTCCATCCTGCAGGCCTATGCGTGGCGTGCCTCGACCGGCACCATTGGAACCTGTAATCCAGTGCATGTTTATCCCGACGCCGCCTTTGCCCCCAGCGCCTCCGATTCTGACCTGCTTACTGCCCCCGCTACAACCACTGTCCACGAAGACACCTGGCTTGTACGAATGGATTACAGGATCAATGACAAGGCTATGCTATACGGCAGTGCGCATCGCGATATCAGTCTGGTGAGTGGTACGAATGGGAGCAGCTCTCTTCCGTACGATCTGATCAAGACCATCAATCATCCCGCGGGCTATTACGTGGCGTTGCAGCACACCTTTTCCCCACGCCTGTTGAATGAGGCCAAGGTTTACATCAACCGCGCGCCATTTATTAATCCGCAGGTGCCTCCGTTACCGTATTCGGTACAGACCAATGACTGGGTTTCGATCAACAACAATCAGGCGGATCACGAAGTTGGTACCACCTATGGCATTGTCGACAATCTGACTTGGGTCCGAGGACGAAATACCTTCAAGACTGGGATGGAAATCCGGAGGGTTCGACTGAATCAAGGTTTGAGCGCGGGGAACACGCTCTCGTTTCAGGACAGTACCGGCCCGCAGGACACAAATTTTGAGAGCGCAACGCTCACCGGGATTTCGTTTACCGCATCGTGGTGCTGCCACAAACTGCGCCGCATGTTTTACATGCCCTATTTCCAGGATGAATGGAAGGTCACCCCAACATTGACTCTGAATTTGGGGCTCCGGTGGGAGTACTACGGGGTAGCGCATGAAGCGGATAATCGCACGACCGTGTTTGATGTGAATCAATTCCACGGAATCTGCTTCGGCTCTGGTTCAACCTGGCGCAACAGCCTTCCTGCACCGATTCCAACTCCCATCAATACACCGACGTGTCCCACGAATCCGGCGCTTTACAACCCGGACTATAGAAATTTTGATCCCCGTGTCAGTTTTGCCTGGGCGCCAAGCATGTTTCATGGGAAGACCGTCATCCGCTCCGGATTTGGTATTTATCACGGTGCGGCACAGAACGATGATTTGAACGCCGGCCTCGAAAGTGACCGGTTCACGGCATTTCTGAACCTTCCCACCAACGCAGGCGTACCGCTCGAGCCCGCTTATCAGCAGGTAGTACCAGATCTGAGTGGCTTGCCTCCTGGGACCATCAACACGCAGCAGCAACCGCGCGCTCTGCAACGCCACGGTCGCCGCGACCTTTACGCGGAAACCTGGGGCTTGACCATCGATCGTGAGTTGCCGGCTAATTTTCTGGTGTCAGCGCAGTATCTTGGATCGCGAGGCGTGCGTTTGTTTTCCCGCGGTGGAGTGAACTTCTGCATCACGAAGCCCGCAGCCGATGGCAGTTGCACCCGTTTTCTGGATCAGTACTATCCGGGCGGGGACCCCTACGGTTCGGTGGATTACAAATCGGACATCGGTTCCAGCACTTACCATGCCCTGCTTTTGAGTTTGAACCGGCACTTTAGCAGTGGGCTGTCGTTCCAGGCGCGGTATACGTGGTCGCATTCCATCAATGACGGTTCGGTGGGCGGTGGCGAATCGAATGGACCCGAGAATGTGAACTGCCTGCCTTGCGACAAAGGTCCGAGCATTTTCGATGTTCGTAACGCCGTGACCGTGAATACGGTGTACGAACTTCCTTTTGGCCCCGGAAAAGCCTTTCTCAATAGCGAGGGAGCGTTGGGAAAGATGGTTGGCGGCTGGCAATTGAGCAGCATCGGGGTTTGGCACACCGGTCATCCTTTGACGATACAAATGAATATCAGCCCAACCCAGCTTCCTGATGGCAACGATCAAACGAGTCAGCGTCCTGACCTGGTGCCTGGCGTACCGATATTCCTGCCCGGAGGGGTGCAGAACCACACTCTTCCAATCAATCCTGCCGCCTTCGCTCCGCCCCCGCTTGACCCGGGTGGTGCGGTCACGCAGATCATCAATAACCCCGATGGCACCCAGACCTTTGTTTGTCCGCTATCGTGCGGTCTGGTGAGCCGCTTCGGCGATGCGCCGAACGGGCTGATTCGGGCGGTGAACACGTGGCAGATTGACTTGGCGCTGACCAAGGAAACCAAGCTTACAGAGCGGGTAGCGATGGAATTTGGTGCGCAGGTATTCAACATCTTCAATCACACTCAATTCGGGGATCCGAGCACATCGAACTTGACCCTGAACTACAACCTCGCGGCCACTCAGACAGGTTCCACAGTCCAGACAATGCAATCGTTGACTGCGAAGAATTTGGGTCTAATCGACACGACCGTGAACTTCAACAACAACAACGACAATGCCGCATCGCCCAACACGGGTACGGGCTTGCCACGGCAAATTGAGCTCATGCTGCGGTTCACGTTCTGATCGCGGCGCCGAGGTTCAGAACTATTCTCAGGACGCGCTTCTATCTTCTCTTTGCGGAGGATGACCCAATGCGTGTGCGGGCGTTGGTGGCGGCTAGTATCGTTGGGCTGTGCGTTTTGTTGCTGACAGCCGCGGCTCCATCTACCACTTACTCTGTAGTCAAGAAGATTCCAATTTCCGGGCAAGGTAGCTGGGATTATTTGGCGGTCGACGAGTCCGCTCGCCGCTTGTATGTCTCTCACGGCACGCAGGTCGAGGTGCTCGATGTTGACGCGGGAACAGTAATTGGCCAAATCCCGAAGACGCCCGGGGTGCACGGCATCGCCATTGCTCCCGAACTTGGGCGCGGATTCGTCAGCAACGGGCAATCCTCTACTGTCACCGTTTTTGATCTCAAGACTCTGAAGCCGATCGCGGATGTGCCAACAGGCCAGAAGCCCGATGCGATCATCTATGACCCAGCCACGTCTCGCGTTTTTGCTTTCAACGGCGATAGCAATAGCGCGACCGCGATCGATGCGGCCAGCGGAAAAGTTGTCGGCACCGTCGACCTTGGCGGCGGCCCGGAGTTCGCCGCGGCCGACGGCAAGGGTTACGTTTACGACAATCTCGAAGACGAGAGCCAGGTCGTAAAGATCAATTCACGCGATCTCAAGCTCGAGCAGCGCTGGCCCACGGCTCCGTGCTCGAAACCCTCCAGCATGGCGATTGATCGCGAGAACCGCAGGTTGTTCCTCGGTTGCCGCAGCAAGGTCATGGCCGTTATGAACGCCGACACCGGGAAGGTGATCACCACGCTTCCGATCGGCGATCATGTGGACGCGACCGCGTTCGATCCGCAATCGAAGCTGATCTTCAACTCCAACGGCGAGGGCACGATTACTGTGATTCACGAAGACGGCCCCGATCAGTACTCAGCCGTCGAAACCGTGAAAACCGCGCCGCGCGCGAAAACCATGGCGCTCGACCCTAAGACTCATCAGTTGTTCTTGTCGACCGCGGAGGCCGGGCAGTTCGAGGTGCTTGTAGTGGGAAAATAATTCGAATTAGAGCGTCCTGCGCAAATCGCCTTAGGAAGGGGCACGGCTTCCAGCTGTGCCGCCATCCGCTACGAAAGATGCGGGCTTTAGTCTCTGAGAACCCGCCGGACACCTAAACACGCACTTGTTGAAACACGCTCAGGAACTCAAACAGAGGAATATGCATTCGTCGCGTAAATTTCTTTCCGTTTTATCGCCGTTCTGCGTGGCCGTACTGCTCATACTGTGTTTCTGCACGAAAAATAGTGTGGCGCAAACGGCAGCTGTGAATTTGCAGGCCAACGTAAGCACTCCATTTAGCTTCGTCGCTTATGGCGACACTCGCTTCCACGATCCAAACGACCGCGAAGCCGCGAACCCCGCGGTCCGGGTCGCGCTGGTGCGTGCCATCGCCGAGGTGAATCCGGCCTTTATCTGCTTCACGGGAGACATTGTCTACAACGGCAACGATGCGAATGATTGGAAAACATGGGATTCAGAGACCAGCGTTTTTCGCGAGAAACATATTCCTGTTTACCCGGTGCTGGGGAATCACGATCTTCATGGGGATCCGCAAACGGCGCTGGGCAACTACTTTCAACGTTTTCCTGACTTGAAGCAAAGTCGTTATTACTCTGTGAGAGCGGCCAACGCGCTGATGCTTGCGCTCGACAGTTCCCTGGACGAGGTTTCGGGGGCTCAGGGCCAGTGGCTCGCCGGCCAACTGGATCACGTACCTGCAGACGTAGATTTCGTCTTCGTCATGTTCCATCATCCTCCCTATACCAGTTCTTCAGACGCCAAGAAATATGGTGGTGGCCATTCGGCTCGCAGTTCGGAGCAGGCGCTGGCGAAAACGCTGGAGGACAAGCAGGCGCGCGCGCATTTCCGTATTGTGGTTTTTTCCGGACACGTGCATAACTATGAGCGCCACGAGCATGGCGGCGTGACCTACTTCGTCAGCGGCGGAGGCGGGGCGCACGCTTATCCCATTGAACGCGGGGCCAATGACCCGTTCCAGAGCAAAGAAATGAATTATCACTACCTGCTGGTTCAAGTGGACCATCGGGAAGTGAAGGTCACGATGAACCGTCTCGAACTGACCGATGGGAAGGCGGTCTGGACCACTCCGGACCAGGTGGAAATCGGGGTCTCAAGTCCAGCGGGGATGAATGCGGCACGCTAAGACTCCACTTTTCGCTTCTTTGTTGCTTCCTGCGGTACCCGCAATTGGCCCGATTGACGCCGCACGGCGTTTCGTACTAATGTGGGCTTACACCGGAAAGGAGGTGGTCTGATGACAAGTTCTGAAGGCAGTAGTAGATGTACTCAAAGACCAGGTGAGGTGGCTGAGACTTAGAGCAGGTCGCTCTAAGCGGGGCTTTGAGCGCGGAATCCGTACGCACTGCGCGCGAAGCTACAGCCCGCACACTACCGGTGATTAAGGATTGATTCCGCTCGACGCAGGTCGGTCGAGACCCCGGAGTTGCCGAAGAGGCCACGTAGAGTGACCACCTCTTGGTCAATCCCAAACAGTCCACCGGGCGGCTCGCAGGTGAAAGCCTGCGAGCCGTTCTCTTTCTTGGCAACGATGTGATTCTTCTTATTATTGTCATCCTGAGCGGCATCGTTTGCCGCATAGGACCGATGCATTTGGAGCAGTATCGACGCTGCGGGAATGCAGAAGTCCTCCGGCGGTAAAGTGCGCTTCAGGAATCACTATCGTTGTATCAATGGCTGCCATGACTTCTGGCGTTTGACGCGGCCTCCGCAGTATCCTTGCCTAGTGTCCAGCCTCGAGCAATCCAACGAGCGCCAGCGTCTCGCCCAAACCTACGCCGCCATGAGCGACGGCGAACTCGAGCGTCTGGCTCGCAATCCCGATTCCCTCACCGAGACGGCCTGGGAAGCGCTCGAGGACGAACTCGACCGCCGCCACCTGGAATTTCCCGACGAACCGCAGCCGCGCGACGAACTCAATTTCCGCCAGCTCGCTACTATCCGGCAATTCCGCGACCTTCCCGAAGCGCTGCTCGCCAAAGGCAGCCTCGAATCGGCCGGCATCGAATGCTTCCTGCGCGACGACAATCTTGTCCGCCTCGACTGGTTCATTTCCAACTTCATCGGAGGCATCAAGCTGGCGGTCAAGCCCGAAGACGTGATCAAGGCGCAGGCCATCCTGAATGAGCCGATCCTCGAGGGCCTGTACGTGCAAGGCGTGGGACTCTACGAACAGCCGCGCTGCCCCAAGTGCAATTCGCTGGATGTCACCTACCAGGAGCTCGATCCCACAGCCTATTTGAGCATGGCTGTGAATGTGCCGATCCCGTTTCACCGCAACGGTTGGCGTTGTCGCACCTGTAACGCCGAGTGGGAAGACGATGAGGTTTCCGGCACCACGGAATCGGACCGCTGACAGCTTCACTGAACCCTGGCGCTAATCGCCACAGCCAGAGTATGATTTCGCGCCATGGCGATGATCGATCCAGAGCGGGAGCGACTTTCCTATTCCGCTTAACGCAGGGCCTGGAGATGTCGTTCATGCTACGTCGAATGGCAGGACGATGGACTTCCCGATCCATCGCAGTCACCCAGCTGATTTCTCGAATCCTTTCAGAATTACGGCATGTGTATCTTCCGCGAGATTCAGCGCGGGCAATTCCTCGCGGGTGAACCAGCGCACCTCCGCGGCATCGCTGGCGGCGCGCAGTTCGCCGCCCAGCGCTTTACATAGGAAATCGATGAGCACATAGTGATACTGCACGCACTGCTCGGGATCACGCAGCACGCGGTCAAACACCCCGAGTAATTCTCCTGGCTCGACGATCAATCCAGTCTCTTCGCGCGCCTCGCGCACCGCGGCTTCACGGACCAGTTCGCCGATTTCGAGCGCGCCTCCGGGAATCGACCACTGTCCCTGGATTGGCGGATGTGCCCGCTTGACCAGCAGCACGCGCGCCTCCTGGATGATGATCGCGCCGACTCCGATGATGGGATGCTCAGGGAATTCGCGTTTCACGGGCAGTTCTCAGCTCTCATAAAACCAAGTCGCGCAAGTTCGGACTCGGGGGTGGATTTTTTCATAACTTTACTGTCTCGACATACCCGCCCCATTCCCTCGCCTGCGGTGTATAGGAATCAGCAACTTAGCGGAAATCCTCGAAAAAATCTATGAGCTGCAATAACTTACGAGCAAAACCTTGAAATCAAGAGGTTTACTAACGAAAAAATTGCTTCTCTCGGCTGCATTTACCAGTATGAGCCATCTTGGTTTCGGTAATCTGCGTCGAACGGGCGGTCGTTCGGATCTGCCACCTTGGACGTGAAACTCCCCCCGCTCCGCCTCCGCAGAAAGCGCGGAGACAAGGGCAGGGCACCCACGCCTATGCGGCACCCGCAGTATTCGATCGGCCGGTGACACCGTCTACAATGACAGGGTCATGGCACTTGAGGAATATCAGCGAAAGCGGCGCTTTGAGGAGACGCCGGAGCCTCCTCCGAAGGTAGAGAAGAAATCCGGGAATCGCTTCGTCGTGCAGAAGCACGATGCCACCCGGCTGCACTATGACTTTCGCCTGGAGATGCAGGGCGTGCTGAAGTCCTGGGCCGTGCCCAAGGGGCCGTCGCTCGATCCGTCGGACAAGCGGCTGGCCATGCAGGTGGAAGATCATCCCGTTTCGTACTTCGATTTCGAAGGCAATATTCCGGAAGGCAATTACGGCGCGGGCAGCGTGATGGTGTGGGACGTCGGCACGTGGCAACCACTCTCTGCCAAGCAAGTCGACGGCAAGTATGTCCCCGGAACCGAAGCGGAAGCTGCTGCCATGCTGGCTAAGGGCGATCTGAAATTCCGCCTCAACGGCAAGCGGCTTAAAGGAGATTTCGCGCTGGTGAAGATGCGTGGGCGGCGTCCGGGCAGCAAGGGCAACGAGTGGCTGATGATCAAGAAGCACGATGACTATGCCGTGGATGGCTACGACATCGAAGCGATCGACGAATCCGTGCTCAGCGGCAAGAGCATGGGCGAAATCGCCGGCGATGAAGGCGCGCGGAAGTGGAAGAGCAGCCGTCCGGCATCGCGCGGAAAATTGAAAGCCGCGTGGCTGGCAGATGCGGTAGCGCGGCTCGATCAGAAAAAAAAAACTTCAAACGCCGCAAAACGGAAAGAAAAGACCACTGAAAGCCGCACAGGACGCCGAGGAATCGAAAGCAAACATCCCAGCGGACACCGGCGAGCCCCGGAGAAAGCCGAAGAAGGCTAGGGCTTCCGACATCCAAACCGCTAATCGGCGGGTGGGAGCGCCCGCTCCGCGCGCGGCAGAGGAGGAATGCGCGGGAACTCCAACCAAGCGCGCGATGCCCACCGCGATCCACCCCATGCTGGCCGAATCCATCGAAGAGCCCTTTGACGGGCAAGACTGGCTCTTTGAAATCAAGTGGGACGGCTATCGTGCCGTGACGTTCATCGAAAACGGAAAAGCGCGCCTGGTCTCGCGCAATCAGAATGATCTGACGCCGCGCTATCCCGAATTGAGAGACCTGCCGCAATCCGTTAAGGCAAAAACCGCCATTCTCGATGGCGAAGTCGTTGCGCTCGATGATCAGGGCCGCTCTTCGTTCAGCTTGATGCAGCAGCGCACCGGCTTCCGCGCTGGAGGGAAACGCGCCACTGCTAAGGCAGACGTGCAAGTGCTTTATTACGCGTTCGATCTGATCTATGTCGACGGCTACGACTGGCGGCGCGTGCCGCTCGAACAGCGCAAGCAGAAATTGCAGTCAGTGCTCAAGACCGGAGACTCGCTCCGTTATTCCGATCACTATCCGGAGCAGGGCAAAGCGCTGTTTCAAATCGCGAAGGAAAACGGACTGGAAGGAATCCTCGCCAAACGCCGGAACAGTTGTTACGAAGAGCGCCGCTCCCGCGATTGGCTCAAAATCAAAATCCGCCACAGTCTGGAGTGCGTGGTCGGCGGCTATACCGAGCCCGAGGGCACGCGCCCACACTTCGGATCACTCGTCCTCGGCCTTTACGACAAGCAGGGGCGGCTCATTCACGTCGGACAGGCGGGCAGCGGCTTCAATCAAAAATCGCTGGCGGAAATCTGGAAGACCCTGCAGAGGCTGAAGACAGACAAGAATCCATTTTTCGGCGAAGTCGAAGCGCTCCGAAAAACCTACTGGGTAAAGCCGGAGCTGGTCGCTGCCATCGAATACGCGGAATGGACTCACGGCGCCAACGCGGGCAGCGGTCCCAAGCTGCGCGCCCCAGTATTTCTCGGCCTGCGCGATGACAAAGAACCGAAGGAATGCACCATCGATCAGCCCGGAGTCCCGAAAGAATTCCACTGACGACTCGGAACTGAGCACGGAGACCTGAGAACTGTTACTTGATATCCTTCATCCCCAGCAATGTCCCGTAGTCATGGCCGCTGGAATCCACAGCTCGCGCTTCAATTCCTGAAAATGCGTCGCGCAATTCCGGATACTTCGTTACAAGCGCCTTCATGACCGCCATATTGCTCTGATACGACTGATTCGCGTTAGACGCGTCCGCAACTTGGTATCTCACCAGTAAATCCAGATCATTTCCCACTTGCGCCGGCGACATGCGCGTCAGCTTGTAGGCGGCGCCTCCCGCGCTCAGGTCCGCAGGCTTATCGGCAGCCGGAAAATCCGCCGGGCGGGCTCCCTGAAATTCTTCATACATCTTATCGGTGGCTTGCGTGCTCATGAACGACAGCGGTGAGAGCATGTCGGCGGCCTGCAGGTAGTACAACCAGGCGTCATGCATCTGTCCCTTGGACTTATACTCGCGCGCCTTCGACAGATACCAATCGCCATCGTGACCGGCGATGTCGGCCGGCTTGATATACAGTCCCCCGAGTTTCCAGTCGTTGCCTTCCTGTTGCACGATTACGGAAAAATGAGTTTTCCCCTTCGGAGAGGCAACCGTAAGGATTACCACGCCATATTTTCCCGGTGGAAGGTTGCTGAGATTGAAAATCGCGCTGTTCGCGGTCTGTCCGTTCTTGCCGAATACGCCACAATAGAATTCGGCATTCGGCAGCGGCGCGGTTCCGTCGGCTTCCAGCAGGAACATCGATTTCACGGTCGCTTGCGCTCCGGCCAGTTCAGGCTGGCGGTCTTTCACGATCGCGGAGATGGAACCGAAGTTCGCCGCCAGGCTGGGGATTGAATTCTGCTGCATCGAAGTGACATCGCCTTTCGATGCCATATCGAAGAACTTTTGCCCCGCGGCCGTGATAGCAGTCCGGGCCGCATCGTCCATATCGGAAGCCGTTTGGCAGTTCTGTGCTGCAGCCGGCCAGCTCAGTGCGAGCAGCAAGGCCCCAGCGGCGGACCTTAAAAGCAGGTGGCGCACCCCTGACATGGTCTTTTCCGCCTTTACTTTCATCAGTTTGCAACCTTCCTAGTGTAGTCCCGCAGCGCGTAATTTACCTATACTGAATTTACGGTAGGTCGTACGGCTCCGTTTCGAACCAGCTCACTTTTCCTGCAAGATAGCGGGTTTTAGACGTTCTGAGTCACAGAGAGGTGCGCGCGCGAACTGGATTTCGGCTTTGCCTATCCGGCTGGTCTAGTCACCAGGCCGGGTAGGCGGAGCCGGTCTTTGAGTTTCCTGCCGGGTGATAAAATCATTAGAGGTCGTCCTGCAGTATCCCCGAGCGTAATCCTATTGGAGGAAGTGCAATGAGCACCGGAAAAAGAGTTCTGCAGTTTTCCGGGATCATTGTGCTCTCGCTGGCGAGCGCCAGTTATGCCGCGCAGACGCAGCATCATCACAAGGCGAAGAAGACTCTGCCTCCGCTTCCGTCTGGACCGACTGGACCCATTCAGCAGATCCCGCTCGACACTATGCCGCCGGTCCCGCCCCATGTGACCTACGACAAGGGACAACTGACCATTGTCGCCTCCAATTCGACGCTCGCCGATATTTTGCGGGCGGTAAAGAAGCAAACCGGAGCCGAGATCGACATCCCGGATGCGAGGGAGCGCGTGGTCACGCATATCGGTCCGGCCCCCGCGCAGGAGGTCATCTCGGAACTGCTGAATGGCTCGCGGTTCAACTACGTTCTGCTCGGCTCTCCGGAGAATCCCGAAGTGCTGACGCGAGTCGTACTGATGGCGCGGCCTCCGGAGGCCAATCGCCCGAATCAATCCATTGCCGCCCTCAATCAGCCGCCGCAACCCGACCAACCGCAGCCCGATATGGGCGCGGATAATGGCGCGGACGCCGACACCAGCGCCCCTGAGGAAAATGCCACCGACGATGGCGCAGAGCAGCCCACCACCGAGCCCGAGCAACCCGTAGCGCAGCCGGACCCGGCTGCTCCCGGGGTGAAGACTCCGCAGGAATTGCTGCAGGAAATGCAGCAGCGCCAACTGCAAATGCAGCAGCAGCAGCAGAATCCCAACCAGCCGCCGCCTCCGGGCGTGCAGCGTCCACCCCAGCCAGAACAGTAATTCTTCGATCGATTTACTTTGCAGGTGGAGGGAGAGGGATGAGCCACGCTCCCCGGCTGAAGCGACGCACCCTTTAGCTGATTTTTTGTGAGTTGCCCGGCCTAAGGGCGGTTGCCCGAAAAGCTTTCGGCGGCCGAGCTTCTTGCCGTCAGCGCGGAATCATTGGCCGACAGTACGCGCTGCAACAGGTTCCAATCTCGCGCCACCTCCGCCTCGGTGATCTCCCGCGAGGCCTTGGGCCGCAACTCGGACTGCAAACGCGCTTCCAGCATCTCGCGCGCGAACTGCGGTGGCGCAGTGCCGTTCAGTATGTTTTCTTCAGAAACTCCGACTCGGATCATCTGCCCATTCGATTGCAGCCTCAGCACCGGCCGGCCCTCGCCGTCCAAATCCGCATGCGCCCGGGCCTGCAACCGTGACCAGGATTTCTCCACGTTCTGCCCGCGCGTCACCGGATAAATCTCCGTCAATTCGTTCCTCAGCTCTTGCTGGTAGGCCCGCAGGTCCTCCTGTCCCAGAGGCCGCTCCGGCTGGCGCATCGCATCGAACACCAGAGCGTCACGCCCCGGTTCAAAACGCCCTGCGCCGGTGAATTCGTAAACCCCAAATACGCATCCGGCGAAGATCGGACTCGCTACGGCGCTGGGCACGATGTACTTCTTCGATTTGAAGAACGATTCGACCACCCCATGCACCGCAAAGCTGCGAGGCATGCTGCCCGGCACCTGCGCGAAAACCAGGCGGGTGTAGGCGACATTCGGATGATTGCGGTTGAACTTTGCCAGCATCTTTGCCAACTGCTTGGGCGTGGTAATGCCGACGTCGGCGATGACGCTCCGATGCAGGCTTCTCGGATAATAAAAGTTGATGATGTCTTTTGCGAAATCGGCGCAGTTGTTCGACACGGTCCGGAAATGCGAGCGATTCGCGGCAGCATTCAGCTTCGCGATCAGCGCCGCATCTTTCTCCGGCGTGGTCGCGATCTGGAATCCGTAAATGGTTCGGTCGTACGAAGAGCCCACCAGCTCATACCAATTTCCGCCTGGAGCCTCGCCGTCCTTGCCATCCGGCGCAACTGATTCAAGATGCTCGCGCCGATACTGGTCGCGCAGAAACGCCACCATTTTCGCGTCGGCAAACAGTGGTATGTCTTGCGGCCGCTCCACGGAATAGAGATACGGAATGAGGGGAATGGCCAGCCAATCGAACTGCCCCACGCCGTCATAACGGCTGATTACCACCCCCGTCTCGCCCGGAAGGCAGGAACGCAGGTGGGTAGGCGTATCGGCACACACTCCAGAGAAATAAACGGCGGCATGTCCGGTAGCGGTGAAGAATCCGAGCTTGCCGTAAGGCTCCTCCAGCAGCAGCGTCGCCGAGGAAGCGCTCGCCACGGCGGCGCATGCCAGGACCATGATTCCGAGTTTGCCCAAAAAACTTCTCATGTTGTAAGCCAGAATCGCCCGCCGGGTTACCCCCGGCAGCACAATAACTCCTCTAATGAGAACCCTTTAACGAAAGATTAGTTGCTGCGGAGCGGAAAAACGAGTTACCGAAGTTCACTTCAATTATAGCCTCTTCGGGGGCGAAACTCAGGCGAACAAACACTTGAGTTACCAAAGGTGCAATCCTTCCCGCATTTTCCAATCCTGCCGCTATCCTTCACCATATAAAGGATTAAAAATCTCTCATCTCCCCCAGATCGAGATTCTCGTGAAAAAGATCACTCTTGCCGTCACCCTCTTCGCGTCGATCGCGATCGCGCAGACACAATCCACGCCAATGTTGTCGTCGCAGACAACGCAGACCTCGTCGACGATGACTTCGCCGACAAGCGCCTCCGCGGCCACCGTTTCGCGCACCACGAAAGCCATGCACTACCGTCTGCAGGGCGGATCAGCCAAGGTCAGCTTTCAGGGCAGCGATCTGCTGCAGCGCGCCTCGGGCGAAGCCAAGGTGGAAGGCAAGAAGACCAACTTTGAAATTGACGCGAAGTTCCAGGGCATTGAGGACGCAACCAAGTTTGGCCTTGAGTATTTGACGTACGTTCTCTGGGCGGTCTCTCCGCAGGGACGCCCGGTCAATCTCGGCGAGCTCACTCTCGACAAGAACGGCAATGCGCATGTCAAGGCTTTCACCGACTTGCAGACCTTCGGCATGATCGTCACCGCCGAGCCCTATTTCGCCGTGACCCAGCCCGGCAACATGGTCGTGATGGAGAGCGCCGCCATCCAGGGAGCGGCAACCGAAGATATCGACGCGAGATATGAGCTCGTCACTCGCGGCACCTATTCTTCAACTAACGCCCACATCCAGGACGCGATCTTCGGCATCGACCGCAACACGCCGCTCGAACTGTTTCAGTCGCGAAACGCTCTCCGCATCGCGCACATCGCCGAAGCCGATAAGTATGCCGCAGCAATTCTCTCCAAGGCCGGACAGCAGCAGATGCATGCCGAAGAGCTCTATCGGCAGAAGGCTAAGAAAGAAGTGGTCGAAGCCGCCGCCAAGGAAGCCACCGAAACCTCCGAAGAAGCTCGTCTGATGGCAGTGAAGCAGAAGGCGGAAGCGGAAGCGCAAGCTGCCGCAGCAGCCCGCGAAGCCAAAGCGCGTGCCGACGCCGACGCAGAGGCCAAGCGCCGCGCCGACGCCGAAGCCGCCCGCCTGCAAGCGGAACAAGCGAAAGCAGAAGCCGAGAAAGCCAAAGCGGAAGCCTTAGCCGCAACGCAGGAAGCCACGCGCCAGAAGGAAGAAGCAGAAAAAGCCAAGGCTGAAGCGCTGGCGCAGCAGCAAGCGCTCGCCGCCGAAGCCGAGAAAGCCAAGGCCGCTGCCGCACAATCGGAAAACCTGCGCCAGCAAGCCGAGCAGGAAAAAGCCGAGCTCCGCGCCCGTCTGCTGCAGCAGCTGAATTCGATTCTCGCCACGCGCGACTCCGCCCGCGGCCTCATCGCCAACATGAGTGACGTCCTGTTCCGTAGTGGCAGCTTTGAACTGGTGCCCGGAGCCCGCGAGCGTCTCGCCAAGGTTTCCGGCATCATCCTTGCCTATCCTAGCCTGCACCTCGCCGTCGAAGGGCACACTGACAGCGTGGGTAGTGACGATTACAACCAGACGCTCTCCGAGCAACGCGCCCAGGCGGTGCGGGATTACTTCGTGCAGCAGGGAATTCCGGCGGCGTCGATTGAAGCCCGCGGCTTCGGCAAGACCGAACCAATCGCCTCCAACGATACGTCCGAGGGTCGACAGCAAAACCGCCGCGTGGAACTGATCCTGTCCGGGGACGCCATCGGCACTATGATTGACGATTCCGTTCCGCCGCAAACCACCGCCGCGGTCCCGCACTGATTGTGCAGCGGCGGAGGCCTTCCTTCGCCCTGCTCGCGCGAGTGCTCGGCAGCCGGATCCGCAACATCTCTGAATTCTGTGGGTTTAGTATCTACAAGAGTGGAGGGGTTCTGATGTTTCGCAGTGTCTTATTAGCACGCTTCATCTTGCTCGCCAGCATAGCCTGGACCCAATCCAGCCAGGCGCCCGCCCAGCAATCCATGCCCGGCATGGACATGTCGCAACACGACATGTCGAACATGAAGAACATGCCCACCGATAGCGACAAGAATGCCGAGAAAGTTGACCCGACCACCAGCGCCAGCGCCATGCAGTCCATGGAGGGCCACATGGATATGGGCCCGCACATGAAGATGACCGCGCTGCGGCCAGCCAAGCCCGGCGCCGCCGCCCGCGCGCAGCAGATCGCCGAATCCGCCCGGCAAGCCGCCGAAAAATACACCGACTATCACGTCGCACTTGCCGAAGGTTTCAAGATTTTCCTGCCCAACGTTCCCCAGAAGGTCTATCACTTCACTAGCCGCGCCAACGCGATCGAAGCCGAGCTCCGCTTTAATCCGGAGCACCCCACCTCTCTTCTCTATGAAAAGCACGGCGAGGATTACAAACTGATCGGCGTAATGTACACCGCGCCCAAAAACTTCACCGAAGACCAACTCGATCAGCGTATTCCGCTGAGTGTGGCGCAGTGGCATGAGCACGTGAATTTCTGCATTCCGCCACTTGGCAAGTGGAAGGAATTGGCGCAGCCCAACCCGCAATTCGGCTTACGGGGATCGATCACCACGCAGGAAGCCTGCGACGCTGCCGGCGGAACGTTCAAGCCCCTCGTCTTCAACTGGATGGTCCACGTCTACCCCTTCGAGAAAACTCAAGCTGCGATCTGGTCGGTGGAACGCCAGCACGGCGACGCCGACTAAATTGCAAAATTAATCTCCAGAAACTGTCCTTCCAACGAAGTGAGGAATCTCTGCCTCGAGCTATGCCCTCCGGGTAGAGACACTTCGGCCATTCGCCTCAGGAAATTGCCAAAGCGAACTCGTTGTGAACCGATGTCGCCCAAGTAGCGTCTAAGTGGGAAGCACGGAGGATTCATGCCGAAGAAATCATCCCCAGATTCCAACGCTGCACTGCGTCAACAACTGATCGATCTGCTGGCTGGCGGCAATGCCCACGCCAAATTTGACGACATCATCAAAGACCTGCCCCCGGAACTTCGCGGCAAAAAATCACCGAACCTGCCCCACACTCCCTGGATGCTCCTCGAGCATCTGCGCATCGCGCAATGGGACATCCTCGAATTCAGCCGCAACGCCGAACACAAGTCGCCAGCCTGGCCCGAAGGCTACTGGCCGAAAACTGAAGCGCCGGCCACCGACATCGCCTGGAACAAAAGCGTCCAGGAATTCCGCAAAGACCTGAAAACCATGCAGGACCTGATCGCCGATCCGAAGACGGATCTTTTCGCCGGGATCTCCTGGGGCGACGGCCAAACCATCCTCCGCGAAGCTCTGCTCCTGGCCGACCACAACGCCTACCATCTCGGCCAACTCGTGGACGTACGCCGACTACTGGGAGCCTGGAAGTGAAGCAAGAGCAATAACGAGCTTGCCCCCATTTTTGTCCCCGCCTTTTTGCAGGCACAGGGCGGGGACTCTGATTTTTGTTAATAGAAAAAAATTGAGAGTGCTCCACTTCTGCCGAAGTTGCCGGAGGTTGGAATATCGATTGCCGCAATCTAGTCCGCAATCGCCAACTGAAAATCTCCAACCCCACCCCGCCGCTCCGATCTCTTCCGAAACACCACCTTCACGTCTTCCCTCCAGCGCTCGTCAATCCCCACAAACTCCCACTCAATCTCTGGCGAGATGTATCGCAGCAAAACGTCGGTCTGCGGATGCACATGTAGAGCCGGCGCCACCAGAAACAGCAATGGCGCCTCCAGCGCCAGTTCCCGCCCTGCAAAGTATCCAAACAGCGGAAACTCACCCCGCGCATGATGCCACTCCACCCGCGACCAGTAATCCAGCCCCTGCAGAGGCAAATGAATATCCTCATCCGCCTTCAACTCGACTACCGCCAGCCGCCCCTCCCGCGTCACCGTCAGCACATCGATCATCGCCCGGTCCGCCGCCGAAAACGCAGGCACCTGGGAATACCGCGCGGTCGGATCCAGCCGCTCATCTATCACGCTGACGTCCTCGACAATCAGCGATTCCAACCACCGCTCCGGATACAGCCGAAACAGCGGATTCTGCTTCGTTCCATAGACATGCCTTGTGTTCCGCAGCGCGGTCACCAGCTGCACGAAAAATTCCCAGTTACGATTCTCGAGAATTCGCTCCTCGGAGCCCACGCCATACACAATTTCCTCCCGCGTCCGGAAGGTCGCCGCCTCGGCGCCCATGCGCGCCCGCGCAAACTCGAGCCCACGCCATCGAAATGCGACCTCCGCTCCTGACAGCACCACGACTTCACAATTCGGCAGCACTCGCTGCACGCGCGCAATTGAGTCGGCAAAGCGATCCAGAGTCGCCGCGTGATTCGGAGCATGCACCAGCCGCGTCGCCACGTTCCCACGATCCGAACAGTCGATCTCCACCACCGCATCATGCCGCTCATCAAATTCCAACAACCGCCACTTCGCGGACGCATGATTCAGATGCGCCATCCGCTCACGGACTAATGCTGACGATCCGGCCGGCACGAATAAAAGCAGCCCTTCGATCAGGAACGAACTGGGGTGCCTGATGTCTCGCCATTTTTGCGAGACTTGAGAATTCCGGCACACATCCATCCACAGAATCCCAAACGTCAACGCCGCATCGATCGAAGCCTGCGTCTCCGCCCCATTCACCCCCAGCACGGCAAACCCTGACTGCCCGCGTCGCACGACCCCGCGCGCGTAAATCGGACCAAACGACTTCTCCAGATCCGAGGCTGTCGTTAGTCGTACGATGGCCAACTCGGGAAAATGCCGCTCCAATGCCCGCCGCAACCTCGATTCATACGCCGTTCTACAAGCCCGCTTCGCCGACAGAGACCGTCGGTCTCGCTCCCGGCAAATCTCAAGCTTCGTAGGACGCGTTTGTCCCAGCCGCTGTACCGCCAGCCGCAGTGTCCCATGCGTCACCTCGGCGTCCAGCACCCGCCGCACCGCGTTCCGCTCCGCCGACCACAGATGCAGCAGGCATTTGTTGTACTCCCCCGAAATTGAGTACTTCGCCCGCTCCAGATCAAACACGACTGCGCCGTCTTCGAGCACAACCGCGCCCGAAGCTTCCGCCAGAAAATCCTGCACCGTACGGGAGAGGGCCTCCGGAGTCACGCAGAAATTCTCCCCAACTTCCTGCCAAATGTCTGTGACGGATGAACATGTTTCTTCTGTGGATTGGGAGGACCGGAAGAGATAAAAAAAGCGGGGCAGTTACGGGCTGGAATCGACACCGAAGGGGCGACCACGGTGTGTGATGTACCGCCCGCATCTGTCCCATATACAGGCCATCACACTCACCCATTCGCCGCCATCCGGTGTCTGCCTCAATCCTGGTGCAGTAGTCCCTTAGCTCCATCGAATAACTATGAGCTGGATACCCGATGCGGGAGATGCAACGATGCAGAATGTTCAGCTACGGATTCGGCTCAACGTCTCGGTGCGCCCAACTTCTGATTGATTTCGCCCGCGAACTCCGTGAAGAAATTCAGCAGCACTCCATACCCTGACTGTCCGAGCACCGCCCATCCCGCATCCATCCAGGGACTTCGCGGTCCCGGCTTCCACGTCGACGAAATGGCGCCCCCGGCGAAAGCCCCGAAATAGAGCGCCCACTGCGGATGCAACCGCCGCTCGCCGTTGTCGTAAGTCAAAAAATTCCTCAGGATCGCATGCCGCAGCCGCGGCTTGAAACCGGCGCACCGGCATTCGTCATATCGCGGCTCAGACCGCAGCGCCGCATTGCCCAGCGCCGCCAGAGTATTCGAAATCAGGAACTGTCCCTCGCGCGACGCGAAGCGCTCCCCATACGATCCCCATCCCTCGCCCCACTGCGATGGAGCCTGCCTCGCCTGGTCAATGCTCGCCACGAACATGCGCTTCAAGTACGGACCTGGCGTCGTCAGGGTCTGCTCCAGATAGATCCGCTCGCGCTCCTGCCCGGTTAACGAGATGAGCGGAGCATAGCGGGGAATGTAAGGTCCCGTGAGAAGCCTGTACTCCCACTCACGCGCCCGTACAAAAGTTTCCTCGCCCATTTTTTTCGTCGCCTTCGCCGCCTCGATGGTCAGATCCTTGGTCTTATCCGCCGCAGCCTGCGCCGGATTATCACTTTTCTCCTGCGAAGACGAGGTTTGCGGCTCCGGTTCGACCTGGGTTTGACGCTGAGCAGACGAACTTGAATTTCGCTCCGCCAGATTCTGCGGCGTCGGATTCTCGGGGAGCGAGTTCGAAGCAGAACTCGGCGACGGAGAAGATAACGCATTCTGCGCGGATGCTCTGACGCACAGCAACGCGAGCAAACCGCAAATCACAAACGTGCGGACCCATTCCCGCCAGTCAAGGTAGAAAATTCCCAACAACCCCGCCTTCCGGTTGAACTGAAAAAGTCCTGAGGGTCCGCCATCCTTAAATCATGAACCTTGTGATTTCAGGATTGGTGAATTTGGCATCCTTCCAGTAAACCCGATGCCCGGATCCCGTCCACTACCGTCTACTACCGTCTGACCTCTAGCCCTTGCTCGCTGCAAGCACTAGACTCTCTACGATGCCCTCTCTGTACAACCGCGTTGCCGGACAGAGCGTCGAACGCCTTGCCGCCCTCAGCGACGGCATCTTCGCCGTCGCCATGACGCTCCTCGTTCTCGATCTCCGCGTCCCCGCCCGCCACGCGGTCCACTCCGAGCACGACCTTTGGCAGGCGCTCCTCGCGCTCTCCCCGCGCCTGCTCATTTTTCTGATGAGCGTGATGACCCTCGGCATCTTCTGGGTCGGACAGCAGACCCAACTCAACCAGTTCGCGCGCGCCGACCGCAACCTCTCCTGGATTCACATCTCGTTTTTGTGCGTCGTCTGCCTCGTCCCTTTTACCACGTCGCTGCTCGCGGAATACATTCACTATCGCACGGCCCTGCTGGTCTATTGGTTCAATATTCTTTTACTGGGTGCGACGCTCTACTGGAGCTGGAGCTACTCCAATCGGCATTCCCTGCTCTCCGATGAGACTTCCCCCGAGATTCACCCCGCCGTGGTCCGCCGTATTGTGATCGCGCAATCGCTTTATGCCTGCGGCGCCGCATTGTGCTTCCTTGATACCTACTACAGCATCGCGGCCATCGTGCTCGTGCAGGTAAATTACGCCATTGCCCCACGGTTCTGCTGGGGAATGTTCTCGCGGAAATCCGCAGAGCAGCAATGAGCCATGCGCATTGAGCCATGATCGATGAACAAAACGGTTCCCCTTCGGTCGGCTACAATCACCCGCATGAGATTTGCCAGAATTGTTTTCTATGTCGCGTTCGCCTGGGGCATCCTGGTTCTCACGCCGCTCTATTTCATGTTTGACGTCATCGGCCAGAAGGACCCGCCGCCCATCACCCACCCCGGCTTCTACTACGGATTTCTGAGTGCCGGTCTCGCCTGGCAGTTTGCCTTCCTTGTGATCGCCCGCGATCCCGCCCGTTTTCGCTTGATGATGTTGCCCTCGATTCTCGAGAAATTCGGCTACGCCGCCTCCCTGATCGTGCTCCATCTGCAGCAGCGCCTCCACGGCTCCGACCTCGTATTCGCCGGAATTGACGGCCTTTTCGGGATACTGTTCATTCTCGCACTGGTCAGGACGAGACCGGCAATGCTCCCTTCGTAGGAATCTGTGTCCGTGCCCGCTC
>Ga0209060_10001596_pt1 | contig 24081 bp, 10 predicted proteins | sample Coa_R1_8_FD_187155 | JGI IMG/M metagenome (GOLD analysis project Ga0209060, IMG submission 187155) | Surface soil microbial communities from Centralia Pennsylvania, which are recovering from an underground coalmine fire - Coalmine... | ecosystem: Environmental > Terrestrial > Soil >...
CGCAAATTTTCCCTGGTCGGCATTTACGTTGCCAAGTTGCAGATGCGCCACCGCCAGCGCCGGACTCGCCGAAATTGCGCGCTGCAAGAGCGAAGCAATCTGCTTCAGGTCGAGAGATGAATCCTGCGCGCGCTTCCCTTTCCACAAACTCATGGCGTAATAATACTGCGCCTGGCCGTTGCTTGGCTGAAGTTCCGCATAGCGACGAAAGCGTTCGATAACTTCGTCCGCCTGACTCGGCGAACTATCGTACGCCCTCGACAGAAATTTGTAACAGCGCGCATCGGACGGGTCGAGATCGGCGCCTTTCAGAAATGCTTTGACGGCGTCGTCGTAATTTCCGCGGGCGTAGTAGGCCATGCCGAGGCCGACCATGAGCCGGGCCGAATTGGGATAGCGCTTGGTGCCCTGCTCAAAGACTTGCACGGCGGGGTCGAGGGTGCGGTGCAAGAGAAGCTCGCCGCCCCAATCGAAGAGGTTGGTCTCGCTTGGCTCGATGCGGGCGGCGGATTGAAACTCGTTTGCGGCAGCAACGAAGTTGCCGTCTTTTTCTTCAATTTGCGCGAGCAGATTGTGCAGCTCGGCGGTTTCTTTCGCCTGAAGCAATCGCAGCGCCGACGCGCGTGCGTCGCTCAATCGTCCGGTCACCATGTAGGCCAGCGAGAGGTCGTAGCCATTGTCGTAGGCGGCGGGTTGGAGCTTTTGCGCCTTTTCGAGATACGGCAGAGCTTTCGCAACGGTTCCCTGGCGGATATAAATTTCGCCGAGATTGTGATTCGTTTCGTAATTATTGGGATCGAGTTCCGCGGCTTTTGCGAATTGTTCCTGCGCCAATTCCATTTTTCCCAATCGAGCATAGTTCGCCGCGAGATTGGAACGTGCTTCGACCGAGCGGGGATTCAATCGCACGGCTTTGGCCAAGTGTGCGTTCGCTTTCGCGTCTTCGGATTGCGCGGCGTAGACCAAGCCAAGCAGCTCCTGCACTTCAAACGTTTCCGGCACTTCTTTTACGAGCTTCTCGAGCGGCGCCACGGCTTCCGCGTACTTTCCCGATTCATAGAGAGAGACCGCCGAGCGAAACAGTTCGTCCTTGTTCTGCGAATCCTGACCGGTCGCGAGAGTGGACAACCACAGGAACACGGGCAACGTGGTTACGAGCATCGCTAGTTTCTTCCGAGCCATGACCCGATTTTAGCACTCGAAGTGCGCGCTGAGGTTCCTTCCAAAAAAAACCGGGAGGAGCTTCTTGCGAAGCGCCTCCCGGTTGGGGTGGTTGTTGGTTGTTAAAAAATAAATTTGAGCGCGAACTGAATCTGCCGCGGATCGTACGGATTGTCGCGGGTAGAGCCAATTTCGCCGAAGGTTGTTGTGTTCGATGTGTTCGTGAAGTCGGTCGAACCACCGATCGCAACGACACCGTTTCCTCCGAACCCAGGAGCGTTAAAGTTCGGATGGTTCGTCACGTTGAAGATTTCCGTACGGAATTGCAGCTTGCGCCGCTCGCCGAAGGGGAAATCCTTGAAGATGGAGAAGTCGAGGCGATGGAAACCGGGACCCGGCACTTGAGTGATACCGCCCAGTGTGCTGAAATCGCAACCGTTCACGGTGGTGCAAGCCGCCGGCTGAGTAAACGCGGCCGGATTGCCGAACCAGCTCAGTTTCCCGTTTCCGTCGGTGTGCAGTCCGAGCTTAAGAGGCTGACCGGAGAACAACGCGCCGCAACCCACGCTTTGCGCTGTCCCGTTCGGGCAGCTGAGGGTAATGGGCTGACCATCCTGGAGGGTAGCGATCCACTGCACGCTCCAGCCGCCTATCGCCTTGTCCGCCAGACCGCTCGCGCCAGACATATACTTCTTGCCCTTACCGAACGGCAACTCGTAGCCGCCGCTCAAGTGGAACACGTTGCGGATGTCAAAGTTCGCGAGTTTGAAGTCTTTCTGGATGCCGAATCCCGGAACGCCGGGCGCACGATAACCGACGTTATCGCTGCCACCGTTCAGCAAGTCACCAGCATCCGACATCGTCTTCGACCAAGTGTACGTAGCCAAGAAAGTCAAGCCACCGTGGAATTGCTTTTCCACTTTTGTCTGCAATCCATGATAGTGGCTGCTGCCTTCGGTCTCCGCCTGGCTGTTGCCGCGACCGAAGTCGGGGAACGGTACCAAGGTGCTAGCGCTGACCGAACTTGGCTGGATTGAGGTAACCGTGTTGTTCGACGGGAAGACTTCCAAATGCCGAGCAAGGGTCGTCACATAGGCCGCCTGAACGGACATCGTGGGAGTCAGCTGATACTGGACGGTCAGGTTTCCGCCCATGGAATACGGCGTCAAGTAGTTGTATTGAATGCCGCGCAAGCCAAGACCGCCCGCGTTAACGGAGAGCGGATCCAACGGCGTGCAACTGAAGCCAGTTTCAAGCGTTGGTCCCCCGCCAGCTGTCGCCTTGGCACAGCCTGCAAAGTTATTAATCGGATGGCCAGAATCGGGATTTGAGAAGTTAAAGTTGAATTGGAATGGATAGTTCTCGCCCAAGTTCGGTGAGAACCCGCGATTCTCAAATCCGTTATAGAAGATGCCAAATCCGCCGCGGACAACTAACTTGGAATTCCTCTGGTACGCGAATCCGAACCGCGGCGCGATGTTGGTCTTTTGGCCCTGCACCAAGCTCTTACCGAACTGGCCGGTAACCAGAGCGATGCCGTCTTTCGAGAGCAGACTAAGAAAGCTAGCCGAAAGATTCCCAGCATTCGGTCCCGCGGGAATCAAGTAGGCAGGGCCATTGGTCGGAGCGCCGCTCGGAATGAAGTTCGCCTGGTTTCCGTGGTGCTCATACACCGGCTGGAAATAGTCCCAACGGACGCCGAGGTTCAGGGTCAGTTTGTTGGTGACTTTCCAATCGTCGTTAAGATAAGTGCCGTAGTAGTTTTTGCCGTTATCCGTCAGCGAAATGTTCGAGACGAACACGTTATTGGGTCCGCCTACGTCGTTGATTCCGCCCGCAACCGTAGTTGCCTGAGGGACCAACAAGAGCTGGGCGACACCCGTGTTCCCGTTAGTCTTGCCAGGGATGTCGGTATACACGCCGTCAAAATTGAATTGACCGCGCGACCAGGGGGGTTGCAGAGTCGAGAATTTTACGTGCTGCCATTCGAAGCCCATCTTAAAGGTGTGCTTGCCGTAGATTTTGGTCAAGTCGTCGGTCAACTGGAACGTTGAACTGACTTCGTCCGAGGGCAAGAATGCGTTGCTGCCGAGTGTCTGCAAGCCGCCAATGCCAATGGCCGGCAAGCCACCGTTCTCGGCCTGCTGGGGTATCCCGAGGATTCCAAACTTCCCCGGAATGTTGCTGAGGTCGTTTGCCGACGGGGAAACGCGGGTCGTGTGCAGGTAGTTCAAGCCCGCCCGTACGACGTTGATGAGGTTGGGGCTAAATGTGTGCGTATAGCCCAAGGCGCTCTGTTGGGCGTTGGCGGTTTGGGTGCCCTGTTGGAAACCACCACCGTCCGCTACGCCACCGAAGATGCCAGGAATAAACTGGGGATCATCGGCCAAACTGAAGCGGAAGAAAACCTGGTTCTTGTCGCTAAAATTGACGTCCATCCGGGTATCGAATGCGTTGCGGTGCTCGAACAGTTTCGGAGACGCCGCGTAATTGCTGAACAATGAGGAAGAAGTGGGGTTCGGAAAAAGGTTAAGCAGAGCGATCGAATTCGCGTCAAGTCTTCCGGCTGGCAACTGGTTCAAACCGCATCCTGCCGCAGTGAACGTCAAAGTGCTGGCCGCACAAGTACCAAAAGGATCGCGGACGAATCCGCTCTTTACCGCGGAAATACCGCTAATGGGGTCCACCACGCCGGCTGTAACCGCGCGGGTCGTCGCCGGATCGAAAATCGTTCCGGTCGGGACGGTACGGCCCAGGGCATCAGTCTGAGTGCCGCCCTGCTTCAGCAAATCGGAAAGGTCTGTGTATCCACTTGCGCGTTCAGCCGCAGTCGGCACCGAGCCAGTCGCAACTGTTCCCTGAACGCGGCGGAAACCTTCATAATCACCAAAGATAAAAATCTTGTTCTTGATAACCGGTCCACCCGCGGAAACTCCGAATTGATTCTGCCGCAGAGCACCTTTGGGAATTCCACCGGCATTTTCGAAAAAGTCGGCTGCGTCTAGTTTGTCGTTGCGGAAATATTCCCAAGCCGAGCCATGCAGTTCATTCGTGCCGGACTTGATCGTGGCGTTCAAAACGGCAGCGCCAGAACGGCCATATTCGGCGCTGAAACCGCTGGTCTGCACTTTGAATTCTTCGATTGCGTCCACCGGAGGCAAAACAACGAAGTTCGTTCCGTTGAGGAAGTCCACGGTGTCAGAGTTATTGTCGATGCCGTCGAGCAAGTAGTTGTTTTGTGCGGGACGGCTGCCGTTCGCCGAGAACGCACCCGTCGCGGCGTTGCCACGTGTATCGGCCTGTGGCGTATTTACGCCGGCAGCCAATTGCGCAAGAAATGTGAAATTGCGGCCGTTGAGCGGCAGGTCATTCACACTCTTCGAATCGACGACCTGACCGACAGAAGCGTCCTGCGACTGCAATACCGGAGCGCTTGTCGTGACCTCAATTGTTTCGGTCACTGCGCCGGGCTTCATGCTGAAATCCGCCACGACGCTCTGCCCCACGTTTACGACAAGGCCGTGCGCGGTCGCAGTCTGGAACCCCTGCATGGTGACGGTCAGCTTGTAAGAACCGATCCTGACAGGCGTGAATTTGTAGCCGCCGTCCTCCGCGGAATTTGTCGAAAGGCTGGCGTTTGTACCCTCGTTCGTCAAGGTAATGGTGGCGCCGTTGATTCGTGCGCCCGATGAATCCGATACCGTTCCTAAAATAGAGCCCGTGTCAATCTGCGCGAGGGTCGAAGTCGCCCCAGCGAGCAGAAGAACCAAACAACCCAACAGAAGCCGTCCACCCCAAATCCGAACGGTCTTTCGATCCATAGCCTCTCCTCCTCAGAACCAACCCGCGATTCGATCGATCCGAACCTGCCTGGCAGCGAAGGTAAACGCTTACACCGGCGTTACACTGAATCGCTGTCTTACGCGGCAAGGGGCGCCCCCGAACGTTCGCCCTCACGGTCCCTAAATTTTCGGCTTAAGCGCTACAGTGAATGTAAACGCTTACTTTTTTGAAGCACCCCTAGTACAAATACACTACCCGTGTGTGATGGAATACCACTTCTCGTTTTTGCTTGTCAAGTATTTTTGTGGCTCTCATCACTTTTTTTGGACGATTCTGCCAAATCGGCCTGTTTTCAGGGAATTCGAGGGTCGGGCTCGGCGGGCGACGGCCAGGCGAGTGATTGTCCTTTCATCCTAGCTGCTGGGAGGTAATTCCCTATTTCGTGGGAACGTTTGCATAATTGGGCGTCTTTTGGCGGAGAAGTTAACGATGCTACCATCTAGCGGTCTCTTAAAAACCGAGGGCCAACTGAGAGTGCGACGCCCAGAGAAGTACAGGAAGGCATTGTCCCGGCGGGAGTTCCTTGACCGCGTCCGGTGGGGATCTGCCCTGCTGCTACCCTCTTCTTTCACGGCGGGGATGGGATTTTTGCCATCGGCACGGGTAGCCGAACCGCGGCCCGGATTCGGCGACGCGTCGCACTTGATTCCTCATTACCCGGCGGCTTCGCCCCTGGACGCGATGATTGGTTTGGTCGTGCCAGGAAGCGACGGATACGCAGGAGAGAAGATCGCCGCTGAGCTGCAGAGCGTTTTGGGGCGTTGGTCGAGCACGCTCAGGAATTCGCCTGCTGATTTAAGCGCGATGAAAGAATCGATGGCGTCCTCGTTCGAATGCAATTTTGTGCAAGCGCCTGTCGAAACGAATCGACGATCGTCGACAGGGGTGGAAGTTTCTGCTCGCGCATGGGCTGCTCGTCCGCTGGCGAATGACGAGTCTGGGTTGGGCGGGCTTGGGAATTACTTCTCCTCGTTAGCAAAGATCTGGACGGCCGAGTTCGAAATTCTTCAAATTGGGCAGAGTGCTGCGAGTTCGGGCCGAGTCGCGAGTCGCGTGCGTTATTCGTTTGCAGGCGAACGCAAATCCGGCGGAGTTGAAGAGCGGAACGGTTATTGGGAAATGGTCTGGACAAATTCGCCCGGGCAAAAATGGCTCGTTGAAAAATGGAGTTTTACGTCCGAGACCACGTCTCGCGCGCCGCGCCGAATGTTTGAAGATGTCACCGCTTCTTACATGACTAGCTGCGAGTCGTATGGAAGGCAGTTGCGCGTCGGCACGGATGAGTGGCGGACTGTTCTGGATGGAGCGTCGGGCATCGACGTTTACGGAAACAATGGCGTGGCCGCAGGTGATTTCGATAACGACGGATTTGACGATCTTTACGTCTGCCAGCCGTCCGGGCTGCCCAACCGCCTCTACCGCAATCGCGGTGACGGCCGATTCGAAGACGTGACGGAGAGTGCAGGCGTTGCCGTTCTGGATGCGACTTCCTGCGCGCTGTTTGCGGATTTTCAAAACCGCGGCGTGCAGGATCTTCTCGTTGTCTGCGACTCCGGTCCGTTGCTTTTCCTGAATAACGGCAAGGGGAAATTCGAACACAGGCCCGACGCGTTCGCCTTCGCGAAGCCACCGCAAGGAACGTTCACACACGCGGCCATTGCCGACTACGACCGCGACGGAAAACTCGACATCTATTTCTGCCTTTATACCTATTATCTCGGGCTCGACCAGTATCACTACCCTTCGCCGTATTTCGACGCGCGCAACGGCCCGCCGAACTTCCTCTTTCACAACCAGGGTGACGGCACGTTTATAGATCGCACGGAAACCAGCGGCCTCGGTGCCGAGAATGATCGTTACAGCTTCGCTTGCGCCTGGGGCGACATCAATGGCAACGGCTGGCCGGATCTCTATGTTGCGAACGACTTCGGCCGCAGCAATCTCTACCGCAACAATGGAGACGGGACTTTTGCGGCGATCTCTGAAGCGTCGGGCGCAAACGATGTTGGCGCTGGAATGAGCGCGTGCTGGCTTGATGCAGCAAACAGCGGCAAGCAAGACATTTACGTGTCCAATATGTGGTCCGCAGCGGGTCAACGCGTTTCGGCAGATGAGCTGTTTCATCCCAGCGATTCAGCCGAAATAAAATCGCTCTATCGCCAGCACGCTCGTGGCAATTCTTTCTACAAAAATCTCGGCGATGGCCGCTTCAAAAACACGGCTGCGGAAACCGGCGTCGAACTCGGCCGGTGGGCCTGGTCTTCCGACAGTTGGGATTTCGACCACGACGGCTTCGCGGATCTCTATGTCGCAAACGGCTATATTTCCGGAAGCGAGCCGCGAGAGCTTTCCAGCTTTTTCTGGCGGCAGGTGGTCGGCAATTCGCCGTCAACATCCACTCCGGTCACCGCCTATGAACAAGGCTGGAGCGCGATCAACGAGCTGATACGATCCGACTCGACGTGGAGCGGCTACGAGCGAAACACGCTCTTCGCGAACAACGGCGACGGAACGTTCTCGGACATCTCGGGCATTTCCGGTCTCGATTTTCTCGACGACAGCCGCAGCTTTGCGCTGGCTGACTTGAATCACGACGGCCGCCTGGAAGTCGTCCTCAAAAATCGCACCGGGCCGCAACTTCGCATACTGCAAAACACCCTCGACCCAATCGGCGACGCTATTGTCATCCGACTGCGCGGCACAAAGAGCAACCGAGACGCCGTTGGAGCGGCGGTTACGATACGCTGCGGCCCTCTGCAGCAAACAAAGTATCTCCAAGCCGGGACAGGTTTTCTCTCGCAACATTCGAAAGAATTTTTTTTTGGTATCGGCAAAGATCCTTCGCCGATTTCCATTGCGATTCGCTGGCCCAGCGGTGCGTCACAGTCCTTCCCTTCCGTTCCCCGAAACCGGCGGATAACTTTCACCGAGGGCGACTCAGCCTTCGGCGTGGAGCCATTCGCCAAAAAGCAGGCTACCGCCGAGAACCCTCCGCCAAACTCGGGCTTCTCTTCGGACCGAGTTGCGACCTGGTTGATTGAGCCACTGCCGCTACCGGAATTTGCGTTGACCGATACGGCGGGAAAATCCCAGACGCTCGACTCGCTGCGCGGCAAGCCGGCGATTCTGCATTTTTGGTCGTCGCAAGATGCAGCCGGACTTCCGCACTTGAAAAAGCTTGATGGGGCCCAGAGAACTTTCTTGGCGAAAGGGATTCGCGTGTTTGCGGCCGATGTCGCGCCAACAGAAGCTGCCGAGCCACGCTCCGCGGCGCCCCTCGGCGAAATCTCGATAACTCTTCTGCGAGCCACTCCGGAATTCGCCGGCGCGTACAACATCATTTACCGCTATCTTTTTGATCGCAGGCGCGACCTGCCGCTTCCCTGCGCTTTCCTGCTTGACGAAAACGCGAATCTGGTTAAGGTCGTCTCCGGCGAATTCGAACCGGAACAACTTCTCGCCGACGCAGTCTCCATCCCGCGTACTCGCGAAGAACGCATTTCGAAGGCGCTTCCCTTCGCCGGCAAACGCTATCGCATCAGCTTTCAACGCAACGATTTCACGTATGGCGTCGCCCTCTTCCAACACGGCTATTTCGATGCCGCCGCCTCGTCCTTCAAACAAGTGATCGCCGCAAAGCCGGATAACGCCGAAGCCCACTACAATCTCGGCACACTTTATCTTCGCAAAAACCAGTTCGCTGAAGCGCGTGCGTCGCTTGAAAAGGCCACCGCGCTTCAGCCCGAGTATCCCGAAGCATGGAACAATCTCGGCATGATCGCAGGCCACGAAAATGAACCGGCCAAAGCAGTCGAGTACTTTCGACGCTCGCTTTCGCAGCGCCCCAACTACGTCACCGCCATGCTCAATCTCGGAAACACGCTTCGCCGCCAGGGCCAGAACGCAGAGGCACTTCGTTTCCTGACGGATGCCGCTACGCTCGAACCAGAAAACCCCGAAGCCAACTACAGTCTCGGCATGCTCTATGCACGACAGGGCGACGCTGCGCGCGCGGAATCTCTGATTCAAAAAGCAATTTCCTTGCGACGCGACTACCCCGACGCTCTCAACAATCTTGGCGTTCTGTTCATTCGCGATGGCCGCAACTCCGACGCGGAACAGCGGTTCAAATCGTGCATTGAAGTGGCGCCCAATTTCGATCAGGCCTATCTCAATCTCGCGCAACTGTACGCAATTGAAAAAGAATCTGAGAAAGCGCGCGCTACGCTTGAGTCGCTTCTAAAACTTCAACCCGACCACAAGTTGGCCCGGCAAGCGTTGGAAATGCTACATTGAAAACACAAAGTGACTTTGTGAAACGACAAGGCGAGCTTTTCGCAATTCTCCCATGACTAAAGTTTCCCATTTTCGACGTATCCGCAACGCGACATCATTCGCCGCGTTCTTCTTCGCCGCACTGTTTTTCACGCCTCCTTTTGCGGCTCCGCAGCAACTCCCAGCTAAAAAACCTGCCGCACGCGCGGCTTCCAAAGCGGATCCTCAACTGCAGGAGGCCGAGGACCTGTTGAAACAGGGCAATATTGACCAAGCCAGGCAGAAAGCCCTCGCCGTTCTGAGCGCAAACCCAAAGAGCGTCGAAGCGCACAACCTGCTCGGCATAATTGCGGTTTCTCAAAGGGACTTCGACGGAGCCCGCGCTGCGTTTGAGCGGGCGTTGGCGCTGAATCCGGTATCCACTCGCACGAAAACGAATCTCGGCAATCTTTACGCCGCGGAACAAAAAATCGATCTCGCCGAAAAGGAATTTCGTGAAGTTCTGCGCGCCGAGCCCGCGAATGCCGAAGCGAGCTACAATCTCGGCTTGATCTTGCTCTCGCAGAATCAGCCGGCCGCGGCGATTCCCTTCTTTCAGCGCGTCGCGCCGCCAACTTCCGAATCGCAAATCAATCTTCTGCGTGCCTACCTGCAATCGGGAAAGCCCGCGCTGGCACAATCCGTCGCCACGAATCTTTCGGCGCGCAATCCAAAGGACGTGCAGCTCCATTTCACCCTCGGCGTCATCCTTGCCTCGGCCAAACAATACAAGCCAGCCGCCGCCGAATTTGAAAAGGCGAATGCGCTGCAGCCTGAAAACTTCGAAATTCTTTTCAACCTCGGCCAGGCGCAACTTCGCGGCGGTGACGATGCCAAAGCCGAACTCGTCTTGAAACGCGCGCAAGCCCTCAAGCCGGATTCCCCGGACCTTCTTTACCTCCTCGCGCAAGCCTACTTCGATCAATCGCGTGCCGTAGATGCACTTGAACTGCTATCGCGCGCGCACAAGCTGGCGCCCGAAAACACCGACATCATTTTTCTTCTCGCCCGCGTCAGCATGACGCAAAACTACTACGAAGACGCAATTCCGCTCCTTGAATCCGGAATTCAGCTTGACCCTCGCCGCGCCGATCTTCGCGCCGCACTCGGCGAAAGCGATTTCATGGCCGGCCGTACCGAGAAAGCGATCGAGGAATTCAAGAAACTTGTCGAGATGGATCCAACCGCCCGCTCCTACGCATTCCTTGGGCTTTCCTACCGGCATCTCGGCCGCTTCGACGAAGCGCGCAAATATTTCGAACAAGGAGCCAAAATCGATCCGCGAAACGCGTCCTGCCTTTTCAATCTCGGCTACATCGAAGGACGCCAGGGCAATCAGGCGAAAGCCGAGGAATATTTCGTGCAAACGCTAAAGTCCAATCCCAATTTCGCCGATGCGCTGCTCGAACTTGCCAATCTACGTATCACCGCGAAGCGTTTCGCTGAAGCCGCCGACCTCCTTCGCCGCTACGTCAAGGTCAGCAACGAGCCCGCCACCGGCTACTACAAACTCGCCATGGTCGAGCGCAATCTCAAACAATTCGACGCCGCGCAGCGCGACCTCAGCGTCTTCCAGACGATGTCGAAAGACGCGAACCCCGGCCCCTATCCGTTTCAACATCTTTTCGACTATCTCGACAATCGCGCTTCGCTCACATCCCAGCAGCGAGCGCAGCTCGACCTGACCGAACTCGAAAATCAAATCAAGGCTCATCCCGGCCAGCCGCAGGATCTTTATTCCCTGGCAGAGGCATATTTAAAACTCGGCAAAGTCCAGGAAGCAAAACAAGCCGCCGCCCAACTCGATCAGCTCAGTTCGCAGGATTTTCGCACGCAGGCAGGACTCGGCGTCCTCTTCGCCAAATATCGCCTCTATGACGACGCGATCCAGCATTTTCAGACGGCCGCCAAATCCAATCCCGATTCCGACGACGTCAAATTCGATCTCGCCGACGCTTATTTCCGCAAGGGACAAAACCAGGAGGCACTCGGCGTCGCGCAGTCTGTTTCCGCCGACGGTCAAAAGGACGACGCCTACCTCGCGCTCCTTGGCGACATCTACTCCCACCTCGGCGATTCCGCAAAGGCCGCGCAAATTTTCCTCGACGCTATCCGCCGCAATCCGGACAACGACCAGTACTATCTCTCGCTCGCGCTCGTGCAGCTTCGCACCGGCAATCTGGCCGACGCGGAGTCCACGCTCAACCGCGGCCTCGCTCGCGTGCCTGCCTCCGGAAAAATCCTCTGGGGTCTCGGCGTGGTCTCCGCCCTTCGCGGCGATTCTCCGCAAGCCGCCGCTCAGTTCGAACGCGCCGTCGAGCTTCTCCCCGAATGGTCGGGCAGCTATTCGACGCTCGGCGTTTTTTATTACCAGGCGGGCCAATACGATAAGGCACGCGAAGTGTTCTCGCGCTTCAAAGGCAGCCATTCGTCCGGCGGCTTCAGCATGGACCGAATCGAACAAGCCCTCGCCAACGCGCCGCCCACTTCCGCCGCCACGGCGCAGCCTCTTCCCATGCCCGCGCGCCAGCAATTCCTGCAAATCGCGCTTTCCCTTGCTGACCGCACCCTCTGATCTTAAACTTTTCTCGTGACGCATAAAATCTCATCTCCCGCTCGTTGCGTCCGCAAGGCGCGTCATGGCGCGCGCGCTTTCCCTTTCTTCGCCGCTGCGCTTCTCGCGCCTCTTTTTCTTCCGGTCGCGTTCCTCCATTCGCAATCGGCCAGGCCCGCAAAAAGACCGGATGCCGCCATCTCCATTAAATTCACCGACATTCGCAAACAAGCGGGCATCACGTTTGTACAGGACTCTACGCAGTCCGACGAAAAACTCTATCTCGAAACCATGGGCACCGGCGTCGCCTGGCTCGACTACGATCAGGACGGCCTCATGGACCTTTACTTCGTCCAGTCCGGCCCCACCGATTTCTACAAACCCGATCACCCGCTGCGCTCCGCGCTCTATCGCAACAATGGCGACGGCACGTTCACCGACGTCACGGACAAGGCGGGAGTGGCCGCGGAAAATCATTACGGAGAGGGCGTCGCCGTCGGCGACTACGACAACGATGGTTATCCGGATCTTTACGTGACCGGCTACAATCGCGCCATCCTTTATCACAACAATGGCGACGGCACATTTACCGATGTCACCGCGAAAGCGGGCGTCGCCGACGAAGGTGGCTGGTCCACCAGCGCCGGATGGTTTGATTACGACCACGACGGCTATCTCGATCTCATCGTCCTTAATTACATCGACTGGTCGCCGAAAAATAATCTCTGGTGCGGTGAAAAGCGTCCCGGCTATCGTTCGTACTGCAATCCCGGAAATTATCGCGGCCAAAAACTGAAGCTCTATCACAACAATCACGACGGCACCTTCACCGACGTCAGCGATTCCTCCGGCGTCGGCAAGCCCGAAGCAAAAGGCATGGGCGTCGTCCTCGCCGATTTCAACAATGACGGCTGGACCGACATCGCCGTCGCCAACGACACCTGGCCGAATTTTCTTTTCCTCAACAATCACGACGGCACGTTCAAGGACGTCTCGTTCGTCTCCGGCATCGCCGCCAGTGAAGATGGCCGCTACGAAGCAGGCATGGGAATCGACGCCGCTGACGTTGACGGCTGCGGCGCTCAGGATATCTACATCACGCATCTCGATTTCGAACTGAATCGTCTTTACACAAACAACAAAGACGGCACGTTCACCGACGCAACCTTCAGCTCCGGCATCGGCAACAAAGCGATTCTACTTAGCGGCGTGTCCATGAAATTTCTCGATTACGATAACGACGGCTGGCCGGACATCGTGCAGATCAATGGCGCAATGGTCGACAACGTCGAGCTCTATCACAGCGAAGTGCGCTACAAAGAGCCGCTGCTCATGCTCCACAATCTCGGCAAAGGCCAGTTCGAAAAGATTCCAGACGGCGCGCTCGGTGCCGATTTCAGCCGACCCGTCGCCGGCCGCGCCATCGCCACCGCCGATTTTCTCAACGATGGCGCGCTGGGCATCGTCACCAACAATCGCGGCGACTACCCGATGCTCCTTCGCAATGACGGTGCGGCTGCGAATCACTGGCTCGAAATTCTGCTCATCGGCACAAAATCGAATCGCGACGGCATCGGCGCATCGCTGAAACTCACGGCGGAGGGTGTTACGCGCGTCGAACAAGCCAAGGGTGGCATGGGCTACATGTCCGCGAGCGATCCGCGCATTCATTTCGGCCTCGGCAAGCGCGCAAAAATCGATCAGCTCGAAATCACGTGGCCCAGCGGCCAAATCGATCGCTTAAAAAATATTCCCGTCGACAAAATCATCGCCGTAAAAGAAGGCGTCGGCATTGTTCCGCGCAATTTTCCCAAGGTGACCCCGAAATGAACTTCCCCCGTCGTCGCTTTCTCGGCTCTTCCTTCACCGCGCTCGGCGCCTCTCTTCTCGACGCCCTCGCAACTCCTCTTTGGCGCTGGAAGTCTCCGCTTCTTCTCCAACAATCGCCGAAACCGAATCCGTCTCCGAATGCCGCGAAGTCTCCCGTCCAATTCCTCGACGTCGCCCGCGAAGCCGGCCTCACCACTCCCAACGTCTGGGGCGACCCCAACAACAAGCGCTACATCATCGAAGCCAAAGGCTCGGGCATCGCTTTTTTCGATTACGACAACGATGGCTGGCTCGACATCTATCTCACTAACGGTTCGCTCCTCGGCAAGGAATGGCCCACGGGGCAAGCGCCTACCACGCATCTCTACAAAAATAATCGCGACGGCACGTTCACCGACGTCACGGAAAAATCCGGCATTGGCCGCACCGGCTGGCAGACCGGCGTTTGCGTCGGCGACTACAACAACGACGGCTGGGACGATCTCTTCTGCTGCTTCTGGGGCCACAACATTTTATTTCGCAACAATGGCGACGGCACCTTCACTGACGTCACGAAACAAGCTGGCGTCGCGAACGAAGCGCATCGCTGGGGCTCCGGTTGCACGTTTCTGGACTACGACCGCGACGGTCGCCTCGATCTCTTCGTCTGCAATTACATCAAACTCGATCTCGCAAAAACGCCGGACCCCAACGGCCCCGCGCTCTGCCAATGGAAAGGCATTCCCGTCATGTGCGGCCCGCGGGGGCTTACTGGCGATACAAACGTTCTCTATCGCAACAATGGCGACGGAACGTTCACCGACGTTTCTGAAAAAGCCGGCATTCTCAAACCCGGAGGCCGTTACTCCATCACCGCCGTCTCCTACGATTTCGACAACGATGGCTGGCCGGACATTTACGTCGCCGTTGATTCGCAGCCGAGCATTCTTTTTCAAAACAATCACGACGGCACGTTCACCGACATCGCCGTGCTCGCCGGCTGCGCCTACAGCGACAATGGCCACGAACAAGCCGGCATGGGCGTCGCCGTTGCCGACTACGATTGCGACGGCTGGTTCGACATCTTTAAAACAAATTTTGCCGACGACACCTGCAACCTTTATCACAACAACGGCGACGGTAGCTTCACCGATGTCACCTTCGCTTCGGGCGTCGGCGTAAACAATCAATATGTCGGATGGGGTTGCGGCTTTGTGGATTACGACAACGACGGCTGGCCCGACATCCTGCAGATCAACGGCCACGTCTATCCGCAGATTGACGGGCACTCGCTTGGCCAGGAATACAAAAATCCGCGCCTCGTCTATCGCAACATGGGCGACGGCAAATTCAAGGACGTTTCCGCCGAACTCGGCTCCGGCATTTCAGAAAAATTCTCCAGCCGCGGCGCCGCTTTCGGCGATTACAACAACGACGGCGCCGTCGACGCGGTCATTCTCAACATGGGAGACGCGCCATCGCTCCTTCGCAACGATGGCGGCAACTCCAACAATTGGATCAAGCTGAAGCTCATCGGCACCGCCTGCAATCGCAGCGCGATCGGTGCGCGCGCCCGCGTCGTCACCGGCACTCACGCCCAAATGGACGAAGTCCACTCCGGCACCAGCGTCATGTCTCAGTCCGACCTTCGCCTCCACTTCGGCGTCGGCAAATCCGCCATCATCGACCTCATCGAAATCAAATGGCCCACCACGCAAAAAATCGAACGCTTCACAAAAGTTCCCGCCAACCAAATCCTAACCATCCGCGAAGGCTCCGGCATCGTCTCCTCTTCCAAACTCTCAGCTCTTCATTCTTGAGCAGTTGTAGGGGCCGCTTTCCGAAGCGGCCCTCTTCGATGCAGGCTCTTTCACCCAAGTCGCGGTACAATTCCCATCCCAGCTAGCTCGCCTTTGAGCAAGAGGTCTGATTCCGCGTGACCACGCGTCGCCAACTCATCCTTCGCTCCCTCGCCGCCGTCGTCGCCGCACTCGTTCTAATAATTCTTACGGCCCCTCTCTGGTTCAATCTCGATCGCTACCGCCCGCAAATCATCACCTACTTCGAACAGACCACCGGCAAAAAAGTGGAAATCGAGCGCGTCACGCTCACGCTTCTCCCCCAGCCGGCCATTCACTTCGTTTCCTTCGCCGTCAAAAGTCCTCCGCTCTTTCCTCCCAGCTACATTCTCAGAGTCCCCCGCGCCGACGCCATCCTGGATTTCTGGGCGCTCCTCCACCGCAATGTCGTCATCAGGTCCGTCTCTCTCGACCAGCCTCAAATCAATCTCATCTCCGACCCCGACGGCCCCTGGAATTTTGAAAATCCCTCCTCCCAAAATTCCAAAAACCTTTTTCCGCTCGGCATCATCGACAAGGTCACCATCAATCGCGGCCAACTCATCGCTTCCAATCTGCTTCCCTCAGACGCACAGGGCCCCGTCTTCTTCGAAGCCTTCGACATTTCCAGCGAACTGGATCGCGTCGACCTCGCCGCAATCGTCAATCCCACCGCCGTCGCTCTCAATGGTCTCGGCACCTGGAAAGCAGCCCGCTTGCGCTTCGCCTCCGTCGAAACCACCAACGTCGATGCCCGCTTCCGCCTCGAATCCCGCGAAGTCTTCTTCACCAATCTCAAAGCCGATATCTGCGGCGGAAAAGCCACCGGCGATTTCTCCATCAGCCTCGCCAAAAGCACCGCCACTTTCAAAGCCGACGCTCGAGTCAAAGGACTCGACATCGCCAAACTCCTGGCCGATTTCCACGATCTGCGCGGCCTCCTCACCGGTCATCTGGATGGCGATTTCAAACTCGCCGGCGCCATCGAACACACAGCCAACCCTCTCGCGCATCTCCACGGCGCCGGCCACGTGAAGCTCACCAACGGCGAAGTCCCCAGCCTCAAGCTCAACGCCAACTTGATGAAACTCGCGCGCTTCAACGATCTCGGCCCCGCCAAGGAAAATCCCGCATCCTTCAACTTGATTGCAACCGACCTCGAACTGGAAAATCTCCGCGTCACCAGCAAAGCCATTGATATTGACGGCTACGGCGTCGACGTCGACGGTTCGGGAAGCTTCAGCGTTTCTGGCTCGGACGAGCTGAGCTATCAGGGCGTCGCCGCCATCACCACCAAACAGGGTTTTTTCACCAACACATTCGCTCGTATCGAAGGCGCAAAACTTGTCGACGGAAAAATCCAGTTCCCGTTCCGCATTGATGGAACTCTCGAAAACCCGAAATTTTCTAAAGGAGCGAAAACGCCGTAAATTAAAGAACTAAGCGCTGGAACTTGCGGGCCTACCCTCGGTCACACCCGAGAAAATTCTCACCACCGCATACGCCGCCAAAATTCCCAGCACCGGATCAATCGCGTGCCGGTAATGCGCGTTCGAATGGGTCACGTAATACACCAGCGGAAAACAGATCATGCAATAAAACAGCAGCGGGCTTCCTTCCACCCGCGCGCGCCTCGCAAAAGCAATTCCCGCAAACGCCAGCGCCGAAAACGCCGAATAAAACAAAACGTATTCCCATGGAATCCGCAGCGCCTTCACCCAGACCTCGCCGTCCACTTCATACCACGACGTCCAGGTATCCAGCACTCGCTCCCCGCACAGCCGCAAAAACGTTCCCGGATTCGCGGCAATAAATTCCACCGCTTCCCGCTGCTTCATCCGGTTGTACTCGATCTCTCCATTTTCCAGCAGCGGCAGCAGCGCCTGCGGGCTCGCCCACGGATGCAGCTCCGGGCTCCATACATGCTTCACCGCCGGATTGTTTCCCAGCCAAAGCTCCAGCCCAAAATTCGATTTCACCGGCACCAGCGCGTGCATCGCGCGGTAATTGCGCAGCGTCCACGGCAGCAGCGCCAGAATAAAAAACAACACGGTCCGCTCGATAAATACGCGTGATTCGAGCCCGCTCGCCTGCCGCTTCCGCACCAGCCACCACAAAAACAGCGGCAACGACAGACACAACGCCGGATTCGCCAGCGCCGCAATCGCCCACAACAATCCATATCCCGTCCACACCAGCGCCGTCGAATTTTCCCGCAGCTCCAGCGTGATCCAGATCAGAAAGCACAACAGCAGCGCATCAAAACTCTGATCCCAAATCCATTCCAGCGGCATCTGCACCGCCGTCGGCAGAAATACCCACAGCCACGCCGCCAGCAATCCTGTTCGGATATTGAAAATCTTTTTCCCGAGCGCGTACATCGGCCAGCACGTCAACGCGGAAAACGCGCTGTTCATCAGCTGCGCGCACATCCGCGCCGTCAGATTGTCCATGTGCGAAAGTTTGTAGACGCCCGCCAGCAGATACGGATAGATCGGCGTAATCCACGCCGTCGGCCCGTCCAATCCGTACCACAGTCCCGCAAATCCTTTTCCCGTCGCAATCGACCACGCCACTTTTCCCGATTCCGTTCCAATCGTCGGCAATCGCACCAGGCCCGCCGTTTGCGCCGCCATATAAATCCGCAGCACCGCAAACCGCACCAAAAACGCCGCCACCACCGCCATCCACGGCGAACGCAAAAATCCTGCCCCTCCCTGCCGCTCCTCTTGTGCGCGCTCGCTCATCGAGAAATCGCTTCTCTCCACTTTTCGTATCGGAATTTTCTCAGTGCCTATTCAACCTAACATCTCTCTTCCCCCGCCCATCTTTCTCATTCACTCTCAGTCGCCAAAAGATACCGCCCGCACTTCGGCTCCGTCCCCGCGCGCCGGGAAATTCCCAATTGCGATATACTGCCCGCCGTCGCCACGCTCCCCGGCTCCGCGGCTCATGCCAAACATCATCGTCATTGCTTTCACTGACATCGTCGATTCCACCGCCGCGAAGCGCGCCATCGGCGACGCAGCCTATCTCGCCGTCGCCCATCAGCACAATTCTCTCATCCGCTCCATCGCAGGCTCTTCCGAACTGAAAACGATCGGTGATTCCTTCATGCTTCGCTTTCACGATCCCGTCGAAGCCGTTGCCAAGCTTGTTGAAATTCAGACCCGCTTGGAAGCCAGCCCCATCCTGCTCGGCTCCGAGCCGCTGCTCGTCCGCTCAGGTATGCACATTGGCGACGCCATTCTCTGGCCTTCGCCTAAAGGCGATGAAGACTATCTCGGAACGATGGTCGATCAAGCCGCCCGCTACGAAAGCCTCGCTCGCGGCGGCCAGATCATTATTTCTGCCGACCTGCATTCCCGCGTAAAGGACCGGTTCGATGATCTGCCGGGAATTCGCTATCACGCCTGGGGCCCTTATTACCTGAAAGGCGTCGGTTGGAATAACGTCTTCGAAGTCCTGTGGGGCGATCGCCTTCCCATTCCGCCGTCCGGCAAGCCGCAATTCAAGGCCCGCCGCTTTCTGACGCCTTTCATCGGTCGCAAAGCGGAATTGGAAAAAATTGAATCGCTGCTGCGGCAAAAAGAATTTCCTCTCATCACCCTGAAAGGTCTCGGAGGCGTCGGAAAGACACGCCTGGCCGACGAAATCGAACACCGCGCCGCCCAGCTCTTTCACGATGGCACCTTCTTCGTCGAACTGGAATCGGTGCCGAATTCCGTTGCCGACATCGAAGATCAGATTCGCTCCGCTTGCGGCATCGAGACCGGTTCCACGGAGCAGTTCTTCTCTCAAAAGTCCTCTCTTCTGATTTTGAATAACTGTGAAACCGTCCCTCTGGTTTCTGAAATTGTCTCCAGGCTTCTGAAACATTGCGGCGGTCTTCGCGTCCTCGCCACTTCGCAACTTCCGCTGAACGTCTATGGTGAGCAAATCTGGCCGGTCGACAGCATGGCTCCCGCCGACGCCGAGTCTCTTTTCCTCGAACGCGCACGCCGCAGCCATCCCGCCTTCAGCCTCTCAGCGCAGGATCGCCCAAACCTCGACCGCATTTTCGAATCCACCGATCGCATTGCTTTCTGCATTGAACTTGCCGCCGCCAAGGTGCGCCCCGGCCGTTCCCTCGCCAGTATCGCCTCGGGCATTGAGCAAAAGCTTTCGTCGCTCGCCGGCCCCATGGAGCGCGCGCGTCATTCGAGCGTCACTGCCTGCATCGACTGGTCTTTCGGCCTGCTCCCCGACGCGGAGAAAACTCTCTTTCCCAAACTTTCCATATTTCGCGGCGGCTTCCTTCCCAAAGACGTCGCTGCCGTCTGCGAGACGCCAGACGCCGAATCCCTTCTCTATTCCCTCCTCGATGCATCCCTTCTACGCCTGCACGACGACCGCTTCTCCCTCCGGCCTATCGCCGCGGAATACGGCCACACCCTCCTGGGCGATGAGGTTCGCCCTCTCTTGATCCGCCATGCGTATCACTATTTGGACCTCGCCAAGAACGCGGCGAGTCTTGTGAAAAATCACTGTCATAGCGAAGGCCTCGCACTTTTCAGATCGGAATTTGAAAACATGCGGGCCGGCATGCTGCTCGCAGTCGAAACAGAAAGCGATGAGGCCATCCTGCAATTTGGTTTCGCTTTCGCCGGAAATCTCTCGAGCATTCTCAAAGCGCAGGCCGAGGTTGACGCCCTCGAATGGACGCTCGCAGCCGCAAAGAGGTCAGGCAATCAAAATGATCAACTCGGCGCTCATATTAACCTCGCAGGCGCGCTTGTTCGGCTTCCCACCGGAAATCGCCAGCAAAATCTCAAGCGAGCTATCGAATCTCTCTCCACCGCCATGTCGTTTCCCATGGTGCCCTTCGACCCGACGGCGCTCGCAACCATTCAATTGAATCTTGGTTCTGCATACTCAGAGTTTACGTCCGGCTCCCGCGACGACAACCTCAGACTCGCAATCGAGAGCTATGAATGTGCACTTCGACTCTGGACGCAGCTAGGCCTCGTTCAAAAGCAAGCCCGGGCGCAGAATCAGCTCGGATTAGCCTATTTGGATCTTCCGTCTGGCAACCGCGAGCAAAATCTATATGCTGCGATCTCATACTTCAAAGCTGCACTAAGCGTCCAAACTCCCGAAGAGTCTCCTGTATCCTGGGCGGCAACTCAGAATAATCTCGGACTCGCCTATCTCGAATTGAAATCGCCCGGCGCAGACAACATTCCCCGCGCCATCGATTGCTTTGAAGCGGCACTCCGTGTGCGAACCGCCGCGGACTTTCCCGCCGAATGGGCGACCACTCTTAGCAACCTCGGCCTGGCCTATCGAAAGCTGCAAACGGGCGACCGCAGAGAAAATCTGCTCAAGTCCGTGCAACTGTTTGAAGACACCTTGCGCGTAAGGACCGAGCAGCATCTTCCCTATGACTGGGCGGCAACGCAGACCAATCTCGGCGGAGCGTATTTGGAGCTATTGGACTTTCGCGATGCCACAGATTTGCACCGTGCCATCGTCTGTTTTCAATCCGCGCTCAGGGTGCAAACGGAAAAAGACTTCCCACTCGATTGGGCGGGCATTCAAAACAATCTGGGCGTTGCCTACGGAAAATTACCGCCGGACGATTCAGAGGAAAATCCAAAGCGTGCCATCGCGCATTTTGAGGCCGCTCTCCGCGTCTGGACCGAGCACGAATTTCCCGAAGAGTGGGCGCGAGCCCAGAAATCCCTGGCCGATCTCTTCCGCGCCTTACGTACGGGCGATCGTGAACACCATCTCCTCTGCGCCATCTCGCACTACGAAGCGGCTCTCCGTGTCCGCACGGAAAGCGCCAATCCTCGCGCGTACGCCGCGGCTCATTGGGCCCTTGCCGACGTTCTCTACGATCTCCCCTCCGGAGACCGCGCGGAAAACCTCCGCCGCGCGTTTCTGAGTTACGAGAACGTGAGCCGCGCTCTGCACGCCCTGAATCTGCCCGACGCCCCCGCCGCCCAGTTCGATGCCTACGTCGCAGAGCGCAAAGCGGCCCTTCCTTCGAATTAACTGCATTCTGTGTCATTTACAGTCGATCGGAAAAACCGTCGCGCCCCTGCGTCGCTCTTTCTTTTTCTTTCCTCGTGTAGAGCCGCGGCTTCAGCCCGGCATCTTTCTTTTTCTTTCCTTAAACGCGCCCCTGTCTCACTGCTCGTAATTTTCGACAATCTTCGCGGGCCGCACTTTCGCCAGATCCGGATTCTCTCCAAACTCGCGCAGCGCACGCCGCTGCCGCAGCAAATCCCAGCACTGATCCAGCGCGACCTTCAGTTCTTGCAGCCGTCCGCGGTCACCATCCGTCAATTCCTTCTTTCCGTAGAGTCCCTCTTCTTCTTTCACAAGCTCGTTGATGTGACTCAACACCGAGCGATCTTCGTTGGCGTTTTCCATCTGGCTCCTCCGCGACGTGGTCGCAAGACCTGATTCTAATCAGATGCGCGTCAAAGAGGAAACGTCGGAACGCATAGTAGGGCGGGGCCGGACAAGATTCTTCTATCTTAATTTCGTTCGCGCGAATCCCACTCACGAAGACGATTGTTCCGACTTCCCAATTCAAAAAAACACGGAGGGTGCCCCGTCCTCGAATTTTGAGGGCGGGCCTTGCGTTTGACGTTGAATTTTGATTTGACTCTTCGTCGTACCGCACTCTCTCCGTGCCCTCTGCGCCCCGACCGGGACGCAACGGTGACAGCTATAAGTCGGCAATCGGGGACGGTCCCTGACTTCCGAACTCTTTCGCGCGAATCCCACTCACGAGGACGATTGTTCCGACGTCCCAATCAAAAAAAACACGGAGGGTGCCCCGTCCTCGAATTGTGAGGGCGGGTCTTGCGTTTGACGGTGAATTTTGATTTTGACTCTTCGTTCTACCGCATTCTCTCCGTGCTTCGACCTCTGCGCTCCGGCCTCTGCGACCTCTGTGTAACTTTCTCTTTCTCCTCTTCCGCCAGATGAGTCTTGTGAAGCAATATTAGAAAACCTCCCGTCTGTCCCGGAATTCACAAACACTCGCCTCGGTGGCACCAAACTCTTCGACAGCAAAATCCATCTCCCCTTCCGCGTCGACGGAACCCTCGATCCCCAAACTCAAAAGCGGACTAGTCGCTGTCTCCTAGACATTCGGTTCTGGGTCGGCGCTTAGCTCGATTAGATAGCTTACAGAGTTATTTACTTCACACAAGGGACACCGTGTGCTTAGATGCACGTCAAGCCGCTACTCAGAATATGAGCGGATAGAAAGAAGGAAGGCCGTGACGCTCATCGCAGGACTAGTTTGTGAAGACTCGATCGTCTTTGCTGCTGATTCCGAAGAAAGCGGAGGAATAACAAAATCAAACGTTGAGAAAATGCGGCGAGTTCCGGAAGGCGGGGTCCTAGGTGTATTGGGTCACAATCCTAAGAAGAATGTATCGGTCATAGTATCTGGGGCAGGAAACGGGCCTCTGTGCGATTACGCGATGCAAAAAATCACTGGCGAAGCACGAAGGACTTCAGACCGAAACGCTGCAATTCAGGCGATTCAAGAAATACTGATCGAAATCTGGAAAGTACATATACCGCTTTATCCCGTCGATCCAGCGGCGGCAGATTTTAGATTGCTTGTGGGTCTCAAAGCCCCAACTGACCATAGGCCTACTTTGTATTCAATTCAAGGAACGACGATCGTTCAGCGAGACAAATACTTTACATTCGGGTCCGGTTCGGTTACTGACTATATCTTGGAACAAATGTATTCCGAGCGAATGAACACAGAAGACGGTATAGCAGCTGCACTTTATATGCTGCAAATTGCGAAGAGATACGTTGCGGGCGTTGGCGGAGAATCTCACATTCTAGTCTTGCGCGCCGATGGTTCTGTGGATGAAAAGCCATCGTGGGAAATATCGAAGGAAGAAAATATTGCTCAGACATTCAATGAAGTATCTGGACGATTATTGCTGGCCTTATTGAGAACACGATCCGCCACAGATGATGAATTTCGCCAAATCTTGAAAGCGTTCAATAGGGGAATCCAATTGCTCAGAAAGAAGAAGAAAGAGAGTGATAGATTTTTGGACAATCTAATGCGGCAAATCCAAGAACGAAAGAAAGAGGCTTTCAAGCCACCGCGGACGGAGATTTAATTCATGTCTCTTTTAGATTGAAAATCGGGGAAATCGGGACAGGCGGAAAGTTCCTCCCCTCCTTTCGACTGATACATTCTCAGTACTGTTACTTGACTAGCCACTTCTGCCGTGCTATACTTCCCCGTGAAATCGCCCCTCAACTCCGCTAAGCCTCCCAGATTCAACACTTACAAATTGCGCAAAAACAACCCCCTGCATTTTCAACACTTACAAAACTTGTCGCATCTGTTCATTCCAGAACCACTTCAACTCCCTTTCCTTTCAACACTTACAAGAACCCTCTTGCTAACTCCCGCAGAATCAACACTTGCAAAAAAGGGGGTGGGGGCGATTATGGTTAACTGCACGTCCGATGAAGGACGTGCATCCCGAGCGACCATCGGGAGCCGAGGAACCTCTCTTCCAT
>Ga0209060_10001597_pt1 | contig 24079 bp, 25 predicted proteins | sample Coa_R1_8_FD_187155 | JGI IMG/M metagenome (GOLD analysis project Ga0209060, IMG submission 187155) | Surface soil microbial communities from Centralia Pennsylvania, which are recovering from an underground coalmine fire - Coalmine... | ecosystem: Environmental > Terrestrial > Soil >...
AGGACCCGCACTTCCGGGTCACCCGGGACATGGCCGAGAGCCTCGGCTACCCGAAGCCGTCCCTGATCCTGAGCCAGATGCTCCCGGGGCTCCTCGGCGCGAAGGTGATGAGCACCACCGGGGACACCAAGGACAACGCCCTCTTCCTCAACGACCCTCCGAAGGAGGTGGAGCGCAAGATCCGCAAGGCGTTCACCGGCGGCCGGGCGAGCCTCGAGGAGCAGAAGCGCCTCGGCGCCACCCCCGAGATCTGTTCCGTCTGGGCGGCGTGGCGGTCCCGGTTCTCCGAGTCGGAGGCCGAGTTCACACAGATCACCGCCGACTGCCGGTCGGGGGCCCTCATGTGCGGCGACTGCAAAGCGCACCTCATCGAGCGGGTCCACGACTTCCAGAAGGCCCACGCGGCCCGCCGGGAGGCCGCCAAGAAGTACGCCGAGTCGCTGATCATCGAGCGACCCCCCGAGGGGGCCGCCAAGCACGCGGCCCACCGCGCCTAGCGGCGGGGGTCGGCGCCCCTCACCGGGGGGTCCGCGGCCCGGGGGGCCCTACCGGACCACCTTGAAATTGAACGGGACCATTCCGAGCTTCCCGAACGCCTTCGTCCAGAGGGCGAACAGCATCTCGGGCCCCGTCGCGGTATTGATGTCGCCGGTGTCGAACACGTCCTTCCACCCCCAGCTCTGGAGGAGCTTCGTCACCGTCGCCTTGGCGCCCGCGTCGTTCCCGCTGATGAAGACGGTGTGATCGCCGCCCGCCAACTGCTGGGGAGCGACCATCAGGTAGGCGGTCATCGTGTTGAGCGCCTTCACGACGTGGGCGTCGGGGACCGCCTGCTGGATCTTCACGCCGAGCGAACCGGTCGGATAGTCGGTCGCCCGGGTCGAGGGGGGGAACCCGCGGGAGAGGTCGAGGTCGTTCGACGTGTCCAGGATCACCTTGCCGCGGAGGTTCTCCCGGCCGGCCATCTGCAGCACGTTGAGCGCGATCTCGCCGGCGGTCGCATGGATGATGAGCTCGCCGTGGCGAGCGGCGTCCTGGAACGTTCCCACCCGCGCACCCTTGCCGCCTTCCTGGAGCCACTTCCCGAGCGGTGCTCCCATCCCGCCCATTCCCCGGGGCGTATCCATCCGGGTCGGGTCCCGCGTCCCGAGGACCACGTCGTGGCCCTGGGAGACGAGCTTCGCGCCGAGCGTCTGTCCGACGATCCCCGATCCAAGGATTCCCACCTTCATCGTTCCGGGCCTCTCATCCCCCACGCGCCCGTCACCCCTTAAGCTGCCCATCCGGGACCAGACGGACGTTCGGTAGGTCTCCGGACCGGCCGGTAGACCGGGGGCCGCTCGGTGTTCGGCGACGACCGGGGGAGGGCCGCTCTCCCGAACCTTACTTAGCCCGCCGGCGGTAGCCCCTCCCGTGCCAGCCCGCGCCAGGAAGGGCCTCTCCCCCTCCGCGAAGGCTCAGTGGGCCCAGACCTACGAGAAGACCGCCTACCACGCCCTCCCGTGGTTCTCCCGACGACCGTACCCCTGGGTCGCGACGGCGGTGCGGGAGAAGTGGTGGATCCCCGGCTCCCGGATCCTCGACATCGGCTGCGGCGCGGGGACGAACTCGCTCTTCCTCGCCCGGGCCGGGTTCAAGGTCACCGGCATCGACGTGGCCGACGGCGCGATCGCGGCCGCCCGCCAGCGGGCCGAGAAGGCGGGACTCTCGGTGGACTTCCGGGTCGGGGACGCCCTGGACCTTTCGTTCCCCGAGGGCCACTTCGGGGGGGCGATCGACATCGGCTGCTTCCACACGTTGCCCCTCGAGCTCCGCCCGGCGTACGCCAAGGAGATAGGCCGGGTGATCCACGCGCGACGAGCGTTCGCTCTCTCCTGGGTCGCCCGGGAGCACCGGGCGGAGCTGGGACCCCCGCACCGCCCCTCGGTGGAGGAGGTCGCGGCGGCGCTCGAGGAGGAGTTCCTGCTCCAGCGGGTCGAGTACTGGCCCAGCGCCTCCGGTCGCCAGTCCCAGGGGGCGATGCCGGTCTACTTCGCCCGGCTCGGCCGCCGGTCGTTCCCTCGCCCGCCGGCCCGCTAGGTCCCCGACGTCTCCCCGCGGAGATGCGGCCGACCCCCGGGGATGGAACCGGGCACTCCGCGGAGCGCCGCTCCGGGGTGCCACCCCCGGAATCGGTCGGAGGCCGCGCGATCGAGCCTCGCCTGACGGGGACACTATTAGAGTGATCTCGCTACCCCCGGTCCGGGAATGGCGGTTCCGGCGGAGGTAGCACGTCCCCCGGCCGCCCCGCACCGTACCGAAGGGATCGTCCTCGTCGTCGTCGCTATCGTCCTCGCCGTCCCGGGCGTGGTCCTCCAGTTCTACCCGACCGTGCAGGGATGCACGGGGTTCGGCTTCTTCGGCTATTGTTCCCAGATGGGGCCGGTCCACCCCTATGCCGGCGTGGGGGACCTCCTCCTCGCCTTGTTCACGATGTTGTTCATCCTCGGGGTGATCCTCGCCTACTGGAGGCCTAGCCCGCCGAACCCGGAGCCCGTCTTCCGGTACATCCCGGTGCCCGTACCACCGCCGCCGCCCCCGCCTCCGCCCTCGTCGCAACCGGCGACCGTGGTGGTTCAGGTGAACCAGGCCGCGCCCCAGCCACCCAGGATCATGATGCGATGCCGGAACTGCGGCAGCGTCTTCGACATGGCCCTGGGGCGATGCGACCGGTGTGGGGCACCGGCCGCCTAGTCGGTGTCTCGCTCCTGTCCGCCCCTTCTCCGGGTCGCGACTCCCGAGGGACCCCGAGGTGGTTGGGGAGCCACTCCGGCTGGGACTAGTCCGTCCGGGTCCTTTGCAGGGCTGCGATCTGCTCAGCAGTGCCGGTGAACAGGGTTCCCGAGTCGACAAAGCACAGGGGATTTCCGGAGGGGTCGACAGCGTAGAACGAGCGTTCACCCCACGGTCGGACGACGATAGCTCCCGCCGGGCTTTCGGGGTCATTGTGGATCAACTCCTCCGAAAGTGCCCCCAGATCCGCCGCCCTCCGGTGGACCCCCTCGAGGTCGTCGGTCGAGAAGTACAACGCTTCGGTGGGAGGAGTAGGCGCTCCCGCGGTGGAATAGTCGAGGATGCCAAGGATGACGGCTCCGCAGTCGAAGTAGATCCGCCCCTCCGCGACCTGACGTCCCGGGTGACCCAGAAGAACCTCGTAGAACCTCCGGGATTCCTCGAGGTCCCTGGCCGGCAGCAAGACCCGGAATATCGCGGGGGTATCGCTGCGTCGCATGGGTCCCCCTATCGAACGCGCGTTGTCAACAAGAAGGCTCCGCTCCCTTTACCGGCGGATGCGCGGTGACCGGCCTCGGTCGGCGGGACACCACGGCCCTTGCGCCTCGAGCACCGAACCACCGGACCTGCGCTCGTGGGGTGGGAAACCCCGCCGGAAGGGCCGGGCCCGACGGCGGGGAGGATTCATGCGGGGCCCCATCTTCGTGGGAACGCTAGAGGATCGCGATGGCGGACCCCCCCGACTCCCGGACCCGGAGCTTCCGATGGCCGGACCCGGCTCAGTTCGCGGAACCGATCCGGAAAAAGAGCGGGTTGGAGTTCATGCGGAGTTTCCTCAGCGGAGATCTCCCAGCGCCGCCGTTCATGGAGCTCCTCGACCTGCGAATCGTCTCGGTGGAGCGGGGCGCGGTGACCTTCGAATTCGAACCGAAGGAGTTCATGTACAGTCCGCTGGGGAACGTTCACGGGGGCATCGTGACCGTTCTGCTCGATTCCGCTATGGGATGTTCCTTCCACACCACGCTCTCGGCAGGGGTCGGGTACACCACGCTCGAACTGAAGGTCAACTTCCTCCGCTCAGTGACGTCCGCCGCCGGCCCCCTCCGGGCCGAGGGCAAGGTGATCCACGGCGGGTCCCGGATCGGGACCGCGGAGGCACGGCTATTGGACGGGACTGGGAAGCTCTACGCGCACGCATCCTCGACCCTCATGGTCCTCCCGCCCGCCCCGGAACCCTCTCGGCCCCCGGGGCGCCACGCCCCCTAGCGGTCCGGCCCGCCCCGGACATCGGGGGTTCGGACCCGATCCGCGCTGTCAGGGAAGCTCCCGATGGGACCCTGGCTCCGGAATGCCCCCCCTGGGCGTCGCCCCGATCCGCATTGCACGACCCCATCGCCCCAGCCAAGCGGGCGCTTGGGTCGCTGTCCACATCGAAAGAACCCGACGACCCAGTATGTGTGCGACTGCTTATATAAGCGACAATGTATTCATCGAGCATGCCGACGCCGAGGCAGGCCTTTGCCGTCCTCTCGGACCCGACGCGTCTGCGTATCGTGGAGCAATTGCGCGGGGGAGAGCGCTCGGTGGGCTCCCTCGTCTCCAGCCTCACGGTGAGCCAGCCCGGGGTCTCCCGGCACCTCAGGATCCTCCATCGGCGAGGGTTCGTCCGTGTCCGAGCCGAGGGGCAGAGGCGGCTCTATTCCCTCCGCCCCCAGCCGTTCCGTGACCTCGATCGATGGATGGACGACTACCGCGACCTGGTCGAGCAACGACTCGACCGTCTCGAGCGGCTCATCGAATCGGACCCCACGGATGCACACTCCATCAAGCGAGAGTCGCGCAAGGATTGAACGATGTCAACCAGCACGAGCCCCCGAGGACGCACCCACGAGCCGATCGTCTTCTCTGTCCCGAGCGACGTGGAGCGTCAGGTCAGTCGGATCTTCCGAGCGTCTCCGGAGCGGGTCTTCCGTTTGTTCACCGACCGGGCCACCCTGCCCTACGTGTTCTCCCCGGACCCCGAGACGGTCACGATAGAGCGGCTCGAGTTCCGAACCGGAGGGCACTATACGATCGCCGTGAAGCAGCCTGACGGGTCCACCGTCCGGTTCCAGGGTGAGTTTCGAGAGATCGACCCTCCGCGACGGGTCGTGAACACCTTCGAGGTGGATGCGTTCCCCGGCGTGGTCTCTATCGAGACGGACGAGTTCGAGCCGGTCGGCGATTACACCCGCCTCACGGTCCGATGGAAGTATCAGCGCCCCGAGGACCGGGACAAGATGGCAGGACCCGGGCTGGAACAGGCGGTCACGGTCATGTGGAACAAGGTGGACGAACTCCTCGAGAAGGGGCTGCCCCACGCGGTCCAGGCGGGGGGATAGGAGAGCAGCGATGGCGCGAAAGATCACAGCCAGCCTGTACATGACGTTGGACGGCCGCGGCGCATTCCCGAAGTACCCGGGCTGGGACCGGGATACGGGGGAGAAGCCCTCCGACATGTGGCGCGAGATGTGGCTGAACCGGTTCGACGATGTCACTACCGTCATCATGGGTCGACGGTCCTTCTTGGGCCACCGACGCGTCTGGACCGAGAAGGCCCGAAAGCCGACGGACCCGAAGTACCTGGTCGACTACTCTCGGTGGCTGGACAAGGTCGACAAGGTCTGCCTCTCGACGACTCTGAAGTCGCCGGGGTGGGAGAACTCCCGAATCATGAAGGGCGACCTCGCCACGATCGTTGCGAAGCTCAAGAAGGAGAAAGGCGGGAACATCATCGCGGAGGGAGGTCCTCGACTGGTGCGGGAGTTCCTCCGGGGGGGACTCGCCGACGACTACTGGGCAGTCGTGCAGCCGGTGGTGTACGGGAAAGGCCCCCAGTACTGGGGTCCCATGAAGTCGCAGGCGACCCTCAAGCTCCTGGAGTCGAGGACCATGGAAGACGGGGAGCTGCTTCTGCACTACGAGACCGTCCGAGGGTTCAAGGGGTAGCGCGTCGGCGTCGGTCCGTGGAACCGACGCTGGACCTTCTCCGCCCCCTCCCGTGCGAAACAGCGCGCGACGTGCCACCATCGTTGCACCCTCGGTTTCATAGACGACTCGAACCTGAGGGAGGCGGTGATAGGGATCCCTGAGCTGACCCCTACGATACGGCCCGCCCTCGCGGGGCTAAGGCCACGGGAAGACTCCACGGGAGCAATGGAGCCACCATGAAGGTCGCTGCGAAGCGTCCCACGATCGCCCGGGTTTCGCCTCGCCGGGTGCCCAAACGGAGCCCGCCTTCCGATGAGTGGCTGGAAGCGACGATGGTCCGTCTGCGGGGTCTGATCCTGCGCGCGGACCCTCAGATGGTCGAGGAACAGAAGTGGAAGAAACCCAGCAACCCCGAAGGGGTGCCGGTCTGGTCTCATGACGGGATCGTCTGCGTCGGAAACATCCTGAAGCACTCCGTTCGGCTGACCTTTCCCGGGGGCATCGACATCCGCGACCCCCGGAAGCTGTTCAACTCCAGGCTTGACAGCACGGCGGTCCGTGCCATCGACTTCTACGAAGATGAGCCCTTGAACGAGGCGGCCGTGATCGCCCTCATCAAGGAGGCCGTGCGAGTGAACGCCTCGTACCAGGCAGAACGTGCGGCCCGCCGGAAGACCCGCAAGCGCTGATCGACCGGTCCGCGCCGACGACCCGGTGCGCCAGATGGGTGCGGGGCCGTGGTAAGGCTGGCTCGGTGGCCGCAGGCCCTTTAGTCAACCGATTCCTGCGCGAAACAGTGCAAGTCGAGATCCGTCCTTGGGGCCACGACGACCTCACGTTCATCACAGAGCTGTTCGAGAGCTACGTGGCGAGCGAACGCTCAAGGGCGCCTCGCCTCGCTCTCCCGCCTGACTTCTCCTCGAAGTACATCCCGAAGCTCACGGAGGACGTCCGGACGAAATCGGGGATCATGCTGGTCGCCGAGGTAGATGGCGAGCGTGCCGGATTCATCGCGGTCCTTCCGCAGGAATCACCGAGACCGTGGGACGAGAGCTCAGGGAAGAGCTGCTTGATCTGGGAACTCCACGTCGACCCTCGTTACCGTAGGCAGGGTATCGCACGCCGGCTTTTGCGGACGGCCGAGAGCCACTTCGTCGCCGCCGGGTTTGATTGGATCTCCCTCGGGGTATTCGCCTCCAATTCGACGGCCCGCCGTCTGTATGAGGCCGAAGGGTTCCGCGACTCCTATTCGTTCATGGGGAAGCGGTTGGGCGAGGAGACCCGTGGGTAGGTCCAGGGGAGGCTACCCGCCCGGGGCTCGCTGTCCCGAGGGTCCTCCCAGAACGATGAGCCCCAGGCCCAGGAGAATGCCGATCACGCCCAGCCCTTCCATCGCGTAGAGGGCACCATCGCTCTGCCCGCCGAGCCAGAAGGCTGCGCCGGCGATGGTCGCTCCCAAGGCGGACAGGGCCGCGAGCCCGGCGAGGGCACGGGGAACGGCCCGGTACTTCCTCCCCACGAAGGACGTCGCGTATCCCGCCACCGCGACGGTCACCAACGCCAGACCGATGTGGCTTGCGAGGGTGATCGGGAGGTATGTGCTCTCGAGGGCCAGTGAGCCGCCGACCGCCGACGTCAAGAGGAACATCACGAAGATCAGGACACCCCACGCCCTGAGAGAGTGGAGAGTCGTTGCCGGAGTGTTCTGAGGGGTCGAGGGCCCCGAGGGTTGGTTCTGCATGGCCAGACCGTTTGCTTCAACGCCCCGTCCCGGGCCCCGTTGTAAAGGTAGCGGACCGGGGTGACATGGTCAGGGGACACAAGTGGGCCGCCAGCCACTCTGTCGCAGTGCCAGTGCCGGGTCGAACATCTGGGGAGGATCCGCGCGGGGGTCCGTCGCTCTTGCCCCCGGTTCTTTGCCACCGCTTCGTCGTTAGCGGGTTGCGATTCTGATTGCACCCAAGCCGCCGGGGTCCCGCTGTCCCGAATGCTGCAGCAGCACGAGGCGCTGGCAGCTACGCCCCGTTGTGAGCGGTCCACCAGGCTGCGTACGCGCAGCCTTACCCTCCGAGGGCTCTACAGTCACCGGGGGTGGCTCACCGGTGGCAGCATCTGGTTCTGCGTCATCGACCAGCGGACTTGGCGCTCTTCCATCCGCCATCGGGATTGCGGCCATCCTCCTGGGGTCTGGCGTCTTGTTTGCGCTAACATCGGCCCCGACGACTTCGCAGCCGCCTTCTGGCATCACTGGGGCGTGTGGCGGGAACGCGCAGGGGCCATGTGTCCTTGCCAATCAGTCCTCGACCTGGGAACTCGCCCCGCCGGCGTCTTGGTGCGAAGCCGTCAACTCGACCCAGGAATGGGCCAACGGGAGCTTGTTCAATTCCACGGAGTACCGGTGCCAATCCGTTGCCATCGGACTAACGTTCAATGTCAGCTCGCCGGCTGCCTTGTACGGGGTCATCACGGTAGGTGGTCCGTTCTCCGTTTGGCTGTTCCCGGCGGCTGACTGGTGTGGTTTCTTCTATCAGCAAACCGGTGCCGCGCTTCCGTGCCCGATCCTCATTGGACCGGCGACGCCGGCTGACTACTGGAACGAGACAGTGCCCTCGGGCGGAACACTGGACCTCGGTACGTTCCCATTTGACTGGGGGGACGGCACCTCTGTCTTCCCCAGCGGGCTGTGGGACCTCGCCGTTGTCGACTCCAGCGGAATACCAGAGACGGCGGTGGCGAGCACCACCCTCCTTCTCCTCCGCTAGGGCCGATCGACCTCCACGAGTTCGACACGCAGAGGTCGCCGCTCTGGGCCCCTGGCCAGCGAGCCGCCTTCGAGACGGCCCAAGGGCTCCCGGAGTGGTGAGCCTCGTACGGGGGTGTAGACCTGGCTACGACCGGTCGGACCGCTCACTGCGCGGGATGATGCGGGTCAAGCGGACCTGGGTTGCCGTCTGACTGCGCTCTATCGGATACCACCACCCCCCGTTTCACGGGAGATCTTGGAGCCTCTTCCAGCCCCTTTCCGCTCTGAGGGCTGCGTACTCCCCATCTATGAACCTCACGTACTCCCTGGCCCGAAGAAGCCGACGGGTGACCGAGTCGTAGGTCCTTCCCTTGTGGCCACTTCCCTTCAACCCATCCCGAGTGCCATCTCCAACTTGAATCGTGGTTGCCATGTCCTTGGGTCAGGGTTGTCATAGCCGCTGGGGTCGCTCATGGGTGGCGATTGGTGGCGGCGTCGACGGTTGGACTCGACGGAGGGCCAGCGGGTTGAATCCCGATTGCAACCCAGGGCCGGAGCACCCGAGCCGGGCCTGCCCGCCTGATTTGATTCGAGTAGGCGATTGGCCCGAGGATTCACAGTTCATTGATAGGTTGAAATCCATAGGGGGGGTGGCCGGTCCATGCTCGTGAAGGCCAGGGAATGGGAAAGCGAGCACTTTCACGCGGCACAGGGGCCAGCGAAACCCTTCCTCAAGTGGGCTGGTGGTAAGCGGGCGCTGCTCCCGGAGCTTGCAAAGTACCTACGGCCCCCCGATGCCGAGCACACTTATTTCGAGCCGTTCCTTGGAGCAGGCGCAGTCTTCTTCGCAGTCTCCCCCCAGAAGGCGGTTTTGGGGGACATCAACTCTGCGTTGATTCAGACGTTCAAGGTTGTGAAGTCGAGAGCCCCATCGTTAATCGCTTTCTTGGATTCCCTACCCAAGTCCCCGACCCACGACCAGTACTACATTGCTAGGCGAAGGTTCAACGAACTCGTGGCGGGTGGTCACCCGGTTCGGTTTGACGACTCGGTCGAAGTGGCCGCGCTGATGATCTGGCTCAATCACACTTGCTTCAACGGACTATACCGCGTGAATGCCTCGGGTCAGTTCAACGTGCCGATGGGTGGCGGCAAAGATCGACTGATCTATTCGGCATCCGCGATCCGACTCGCTAGCGCAGCTCTGAGAGCAGCGCAGACCGACCTTCTCGCTGGATCCTATGAGAAGGTACTCGACAGTGCCGGACCGGGTGATGTGGCGTACCTGGATCCGCCTTACGAACCCATAAGTGAAGTAGGTAACTTCACCGAGTACGCTTCCTCGGGGTTCTCCTGGGACGATCAGGTCAGATTGGCCGAATTATGTACTGTCCTGGCTAGGCGAGGCTGCCGCGTAGTTGTCAGCAATTCCTCATCTTCCCAAGTCCGGTTGCTTTACCGGGATTTTGATGTGCATCCGGTTTGGGCACACAGAATGATCTCTTCGGACCGCCGAACGCGGAGCCCCATTCGCGAAGCAATATTCGTGTCAAGAGGATGACGGTCAGAAAGCGACGAGAGTCGATAGAGTTCGCCGGTGTCGCGCTCGAGCGGGTCTGGCGACTGCAACCGCGGAGGCGCTCCTCCGCAGATTACGTCCCGCAGGCGAACGACCTCCAGCGGGTTTTCGACTTAGTCTGGAAAGCCCAGCTCGAAATCATCGACTCACCATCGGTCGCCGAGCACTTTGGCTTTGACCCACGCCAGGCGCTCTACTACATCGAGGCGTGCAAAGAACTCGGCCTAATCGAGAAGTTTGGCCCGGACACCTTCCGGCTCACACCGGAGGGGTTCGCGATTCGCGGGGTCAACGAGTCCGCTGCGATCACTTCAATTGCGGAGGCAGTCCTCGGAGTACCCGTCATCCTCAGGGTGCTCAGCGAACTCCGACAATCCCCCAAACTATCACTCCCGTCAGGCAGGCTTCGAGACATAGTCGCTGGGATTGCCTCAGCCAGATACGGCGGTTCGACCCTTCCAAGAAGGATTGAATGCGTGGGATCCTGGCTGCGTTGGCTCGAGAACAACTCAGAATTCCTAGTCCTGCCCCCCGAGATTAGCTAGAGTTTGACTAGGCTGGATGGACCGGATCGATCCCGTGAGCCCATTCCTTAAGATGGGATAGCTCGAATACGATCGAGGCACCGCTCGGCGTTAGCCCAACCCCTTCAATCGCGAGCGCCTGTGAAATCTGTTCTCCATCTAACGGAAGCACCCCTAGCCTCCGGCAGAGGGTCAGAGCGTCACGGGAAAATGAGGCGGTAGTCGCGAAGATTAGGAGGACGGGCTGGCCCGCTTTGTGCCCAAGCGACTTCAAAAGACGATCCGTTGAAGAACCCGACTCGCTTGCTTCTGACAGCCTGGTCCCGATGAGGGCCGAGCCGTAGAATTCTCGGATCTCCTCCACACCTACGTTTCGGTTTCTCGAGAACTGCTTGGCTTGGCCAAGAACGATGAACCCGCTTGATCCAAGCAAACGTACGCGTACATTGGTCGAGTACTGAGCCGTTTCATGGACGAAGGGGGCATACCCAATGAAGTCGATCCCTGCATCATGACTAAACGCAGTGGTTACGAACTTAGTGCAATCGAGGTGAGCCAGGAGTCGTGTGCACAGTCCCTCGAACTCCCTAGGAGTCAGCTCTTCGGCGAGCGCCCGCAGGATCTCAGGTGCAGCCGACAGGCGAAGGCGGATCGATTCTGGAACTTCCCGGCCGAAGCTGGCGAATCCGACGAGTCTTGATTTTCCATGAAGGCCCCAGCGGAACGACGGGATGACTCCTCTCTCCGAACAACGGTCCAGGTACGCGTCCAGCCCCGCGATGACGCCCGGTTCAACGTCGCTCGCGAGATCAGATACCCCCCTTGGAGAGATTCCAGGGTTGGACGCGTGAATCGTGCTTTCGCAGGCTTCCCTGACTCCAAGGCTGGCCTCCGACCACATCCGTTGGATCAGGGCCTCTGTGATTTCAGACGAGGTTGGCATTGGCCGACTGGGCACTACCTTGGCGCCGCGAGTTCCGAGGCTTGCTCCAGGCGGAGTCGTGCTTTCTCGATGACCGATGAGATCAGGGCCTTCTGTTCGTCCGAAAGACTCTCGAGATCCGCAGCAGGAATGTCATCGAGGGCCCCGATAGCCTCCCTTAGGCTGGATTCCCAGTCAAACGACTCAGATGGTCGCGCGACTCGGATGGCGTCGTAAACCGACCTCTCCGGGTCCTGCATAACCCTCATCGCGTCAGGCGAGGCAACAATGGCCTCGAGGAACCGAACATCAATGGCCCTCGGGATCTTCTTCTGGTTCGAAAGCTCCTCGTCGGGAAGAATCCAGGAGTAGAACTTCTGGGTGTTCTCAGAGTTCGTAAACGTTCGATGCTCGTCTTCGAAGCCCAAGAAACCGTCCTTCAGTGATGGGCGTTTGATAATCTCCTCGAAGTAGCTGAACATGTCAGGCTGAACCTTCGTACCAACGTCGGGATCCTCTTGCATCTGGTGGAAAGCGCCCAAGGCGCGGTACAGTCGGTTGACCCGGTTAACAGTTAAGCCGACACTCTCAGATGCTTCGCGGGGGGACAGCCCGACTTGGTCGATAAGGACCTCGACCGCCTTCGCCTGTTGGAATAGCCCCCATCCTTTGATCCCCGATAGGTGCCTTAGTCCCTGTAGTGTCCACTGGTCTCGGTCCACGGACTCGGGAGCCGATCCTAGCACGAGAACGTCTATTCCGGCCATGGTCTCCCGCAGGGAGGCGTCAAGCTCACGCTCGCCTGAAGTGGCTTCGGACTGGAGTGCCTTTAGGGCGGTCACCCTCCTGTTGCCTTCGACAACGACGAACTTTCCCTCCGCGAGGGGACGAACCACTATCTTGTCGACAGGAAGGAAACCAATCTCAGCGATGGAATCCATGAGGAGCTTTACGTCGTTTTCATCCGCCATCATTTTGTTGAATGTCTCATCCTGGATTCCCTTCTCCGAAATTCGTTCGTCGGGGATGCGACGGATCGTCCGACGTGACTCCAAGAGGCGAGGGTTGTTCGGGTCAAGCAAGATTTGGTCTAGCGGTACGCGCCCAGCACGTAAGTTTCGGATGAGATCCACTGGCATGTTCGGGTGAGATCGCAGATCCGTCCTGAATAGATAATCGTGCCGCCCCTCAGTCAGCGATTTCGGATCTTGGGTACCCATGCACTACCGCTATGCACCTGAAGGCCAGGTAAATGCCCTTAGTGAGGCGGCGTGCCTGCACTGTTCCTTAGTCATTGGGAATGGACAAACGCGGCAGGCCAACCTCCGGCTATGAGAACCGTTGGTGTATGGCGGACGAGGAAGTGCAACCCCCTTCCCACCTCGGGCCGCAGGAGCGTAGTAGGGTAGAGCAGCAGGGTGCGGGTCATCTCTACGAGCAGGGTGTGCAAATCAGATAGTGAGTCCGAGAATCCAACTCCTCGCCGCGGCCCGAAGGGCCAATGTGCGGACTGCGAATTTGGGGCCTAAGGCGACGACCCCGGCTTACGGCGCAAATCCGGCCGCTACGCAGAGTCGAGCCCCGCAGAGGCGGGCCTATTGGGAGCGGAACGTGCTACGCAGAGGAACCTTACTAGATCATCCGCGCGGTGGGGTGTCAAGAACGCGGGCGTCATCTTATTTCCGGATATCCTGAAGGTTGCGGCGACCCGATACCCAAGAGAGATAGTACACTCGTGCTCGCTGCTTCCAGTACCGTTTGTACTCAGTCACGAGTTTGGGCTCTAGGACGCGTTTCGGCAAGAACTGGCAAAGGCCCTCAACGTTGCGTAGATGGCGCTCGGGGTCGTCCGGCTCTAAACTGAAGTCTAATGAACCCGCACGCCTCCCTGCGAATCATCCGCTCCTGGGGCCACCTTGAAAGAAACGGAGTCTAAGGTCCAGAGTGAGCTTTACAGGTTGTTGACGAACATCCTGGAGCGGAATCAGTACAAGATTGAGGAACAGTCTTTCGGAAGCGTTGAAACCGAGTACCCGGTCGCTGGGGGCCGAGCAGATGTATGCATCCTCTTGCCTGGAAACTCGAAAGCTGCCTTAGTGATTGAGTGCAAGCGCAAGGTCGAATCCGCTCACGGGATCCGGACATTTCAGGACTTTGACCCAATGGGTACCAATGTCATTGATCAGGCGATGCGTTACGCGACGCGAACTGGCGCCCCCTACTTTGCGACTACGAATGGGCGAGTGTTCGCCCTCTTCTCGATGCCCGACAAAGGGCAACCCTTTCGGATCGACGTCCACCGGATCCTAATCCGAGAAGACTTTGAGCTTGGTGAGGCGGATGTCGGCGAAGTGCTGACGACGCTTTCGAGGCTCTACCAAGGAATCGCTGTTCCGAAAACATCGATCGACTGGCTGTTCATCGTTAGGCTCAGGAGCTTTACGGATTGGCTGTCGCCACACTTAGTGAGAAGCGCGCGGAACCAATTGCGCGGAGATACGAAGTTCAAAGGTCTCTACGACGAGCTAGGGAAGAGGACCGGTGGAGTTCTAATTGACAATATCGGGCGCCAGGCGGCTTACACGTTACTGAACCGAATCGTTTTCTACCGGATCTTGGAAAGAAATTACGGTGGCCTTACTAGACTCGATCCTCCTAGTGCCAAGCGCCCTAGCAGCCTGAGTTCTTGGCTTCGTGTCCACTTTGACGAGGCGATGGCGGTAACCCGCGACTTCGAGCCGATTTTTGCGGAGGACATCTACGACCATATACCGTTGCCGGCAGGCGAGTTCGAGCTCTCAGAGATTGAGAGTTTCATCGGCGACATGGATCGCTACAAACTCGAAGACATCGGGGCGGATGTTGTCGGGTTCATCTACGAACGATTGGTCCCGGAAGAGGAACGCCACAGGCTCGGCCAGTTCTACACCCCCCCGCAGATCGCCGAGCTGATTGTCCAATGGTCTGTTCGGACTGCCGAGGACCGAGTACTGGACCCTGCGACCGGTAGCGGGACTTTTCTCGTCAAGGCATACGCCCGCCTCAGGCAACTGATGACGCCGACTCTCCAGGAGCGGCAGCTTCACAGACGGATACTGAACCAGCTCTACGCGGTCGATCTGAACCCATTCCCGGCCCAGCTGACGGCGATGAACCTCTCGATGAGAGACATACGGAGTCCTACCAGCGAGATAAACGTCCTGGAAAGGGATTTCTTTGAGGTGCCCCCCCAGACGCCCATACTTACTCCTTTCAAGCTTCGGACCGCCGCCGGGGAGCAGCTCCGCAAGATCCAGGTCGGCCCTGTGGACGCGGTGGTGGCGAATCCACCATACACTAGATGGACCGAGATTCCTGATCGCACGAAGCAGGCAATTACGAAGTCGGTCGGTACGACGAATAAGGAATACGGCTTGGTCGGGAAGGGAGGATTACGATCGGGGAGTAATCCAGGCATCTACGTATACTTCCTGATCCACGCGACCAGATTTCTAGGGAAGGGTGGTCGAGCAGGGATGATCGTATCGAATGATTGGCTGAATACAGAGTATGGAGTCGGGTTCGGTCGATTTATGCTTGACCACTTCAAGGTACGAGCCGTTGTCGACTACAACAGCAGACAATTCACTCTGCCTCTCGTTGCCACCACCGTGCTCCTGCTCGAACAATGCAAGTCCCAGTCCGAACGAGATGCAAACATAGTTTGCTTCGCCCAGGTTCAGAGCCCCGTTTCGGTGGAAGATCTCCTGGGGGCTATCCAATCCCCCAAGTCCGCACCTGAGCTTGACGGGCTGAGGGTAACCTCAGTTGTTCAATCCGAGCTGCCGCGGGATGCTCCATGGTCGGGGTCATTCCTGGGCGTAGATCATTTCCTTCATGCGATTTCTGCGGCCAAGGGAATGGTCCGGCTCGGAACACTGTTCGATTTGCCGAAGGGCAATATCACCTGGACGATGAAACGGTCGGCGGGCCTCGGGGCCAGGGAGTTCTTCTATAGGACGAAGACAGATGTTCGCCACTGGGACATCTCCGATTATGTCGTTCCAGCGCTGCCAAATGCTCGCTACGCTAGTAGTTTTGTATTCGGCCGGAGCGATTGGAGGGCCCTGCGAGACTCAGATAAGCCGGCCTACCTGTTCCTATGCAACGAACGGAAGGGGCTGCTACCCAAACCTGTCCAGGAATACGTACGCTGGGGTGAAACCCAATGCTATACGGTCGATAAGGAAAAGAGAAGAAAGCTTGCTAGTCAAACGGTAGCCTCGCAAGCCCGCAAGGAGGGAAAAGGGTGGGTTGACTGGTACGACCTCGGCAAACTCGAGGCGACGGTGCCTGGCCTCTTCACGATTCACAACTCATTCAGACATCATCGATTTATGGTGATGGAGACCCCGGTCGCTGTCGACCACGGGTTCATCACCTTCCTCCCCCGGTCGGTCAAGTTCTCGCTCGAGGAGATGAAGGCAGTCGCAGCCTATCTGAACTCAGATTTTGCCCAGATCTTCGTGGAGGCGAGGGGCCGCGCGCTGGGGGGAGGTACCCTGTCACTCGATCCGACAAGGCTCAGCGAATTTCCAGTACCCGAGGTGCACACGCTCCCTCGCCGGGCAGTCAGCCGATTGGCCAGCCTATTCGACCAGCTCGAGGCGGCGGGTAGAAAAGCCGGTGACATTTCCCGGAGAGAGAACCTCGCGAAACTGGAGGTCTACCTCGACAAGATCGACCGGGAAGTCGCCGCCTTCATGGGTATGTCTGAACGCGAGCACGAAGCACTCAGGAAGGCTGTGAAAGCCCTGCGCGAAAGGCGGATCGCCCGAACCTCGGAGGGGGAGCCCGAAACGATGACTAGCGGCGAACCGGGCGGCCTCCGGCCCCCCGAGCTCACGAGGCAGACGAGTCCACGGCGAGCGCCCTCCAGGCCGCTAGAGCGGTGGGCCGGGAACTAGGGCCGGGACTAGCACCTTCCTGCGGTCATCACTCCCTCGGGGGCCGATCAGCCCACTCGATCAACCCGCGGCCCCGCTGCAAGTGTCGCTAGAGTCATTGCCGCCACCAGCCCGCTTCGAACCTTTCCGTACGACCTCGCGCCGGTTATCACCAGCTTGCCAGACGTGAACGCCAGCACCGTTACGCGTCCGCTGCGGGCCCGGATTATGGCGCCAGGAAAGACCTCTGAATTGTACTCCACGGTTTCTGTTTCATTGTCGGAGAGTTGCTCTAGAATGATTTTGTTTGGGAGCTGGATCACGGCAACTACGTTGTCGAGTCTCCACAACGGTGGACCCCCTACACGATAGCCGAGCCCCGCTAACTCGGCCAAGAACTCGCGGCCAGCTGCGGCAAGGCTTGCCAGGCCGTTTGTGCCGGCCAGCACGACCCGTCCGCTGCGGTAAACCAACACTTTTCCGAGACCTCGAGACAACGCGTGGACACCGAAGTGGGTCCACTCTACGTCATGATAGAATCCAAGTTCCTTGGAGAGCCTCCAAACGTCGAACTCAATCGGGAGGTCGGTTGACGCGACTAGATTTGCCACTACGGCTTTAAGCGGGCCGACCCGAACGAGATCCCCCTCGGAAAATAGGGGGCGAGGTACGCCGAGGGTGCCAGGGCCTGACAAGGTGAGGCCTGCGGGCCTTCTGGCTTGCTCGGGCGCCCCCTTCCGACAACCAGTCGGGTCGATCGGCAAATACCCTCTTCGTCGCTGGGCGCGCTTGATCGGCATGCAGGCGAGTTCACCTCCTCGAAGACTGTATGCTACGCCCCCGCGCCCCCACGCCTGAATTACCGCCCGGCAAGGAGTGGAAGAACCCACTCTCGGGGACCTAGTCGTTCGATAAGATGGTTTGGTTGGCATCGGATACCGGCGTCTGGCGTGCATCGACCCCCGCGTCGAAGCTGGGGCTTACGCTCGTCCCTTCGATGCGATGAACGAGCGTTGCAGCTGAGCATCTGCCCCCCAGAGAGCCAAGCCGACGCCCCCGACTTGCCCGCGATCTCCTCTCGTCTGAGGATGGTCACAGTCAGTCGCTTCCGCGCGAGTTCTCGTGTGGGTGTGGTCAGCCGATCCCGCAGGACACGGAGGTCAGCTACGGGCTGGACTTCGGAGCCCCGCGCCCCTTCCCCTCCTACATCCGCGAGCACTCGCCCGACTTCCGGATCCCGTTCATCCGGCGTCCGGTGAGGAAGACCGCGGAGGACATCCCCGCGTTCGTCCCCGCGGGCGCCGCGGGGGAGCCGGCCCGCGAGATCGAGCCGCCGGACGCGTCTGCTCCCGTACCGCCCTCAGCCAACTTCGCCCACGCGGACTCCGACGCGTCCCTGGCCCCTGAGGGGGCCGCCCGTGGGCCCCAGGCAGCTCGTGTTCGATGTAGGCCGGTTCGAGAGCGCGCGCAGCAGGCTCGCGGACTACGCCCGAGAAGGCGTGACTGCCGCGCAGCTCCGCGCGCGGGCGAACCGCGTCATCCTCGAGGAATTCGATGCGAAGGTGATCGCGCTGCGGGCCCACCATAAGAAGCTCCGGGACCGGCTCGAGGACTCGCCCTTCGGCACCGCGGCGGCGCGTAGGCGGCCGGTCTGAGTCCGGTCACCCGCCTTCCGGAGGGGGTCCCCGGGGAGGAAACCCGACCTCGCGTCCTGCCATGCGGGAGCGCGAGGGCACCCCGTTCGCGTTCCCTGGGGGCGCGGAGGGGTTCCCGCAGGTGTTGGTGCGCGTGACCCCCACCTTGCTGGGAGGATGCCGCCCTCATCCGAGCCGGGCCTTGCCTCCTGGAGCGTCTGTCGGAACTCGAGGCGGCCCGCATCCGACGCGGCGGCTTTCGCGGAGCAGGCGGAACTGGGGGTCCGATCACGATGGCAAACCTACCTCGGGGCCCGCCGGCCAGTAAGGGCCTAGGGTCTTCCGCGGGCCGGAAGGTCGGGTAACGTTAGCTCACCTTCCAACGTTCGCGACTGGCAGGTTGGTTAAGGTCCAGACTTCGGTAATGTCGTCGTGGCCGAGGAAGACCGATTCTGCCCTCGGTGCGGAACCAATAACGCGCTCGAATTCAACTTCTGTGCACACTGCCATCAGCCTCTCTCTAGCGCGCACATCGATGACAGGGAGCTCATTGAACGAACGCCGGTTGGAGGTTCTCCCCTGCTCGGCGCCCGACGCACGGCTCGGAAATGTCAGATGCTAGGCACGGTTCTGGTAGTCCTCGGGTCAGCGACCCTCGCGTCTAGTGTTGGACTCCCAGCAGGATGTTCCCCGACAGGGGAGTCGTGCCAGGGGCCATTAGGCGAGGTCGTGAGCCTGTTGTGTTTCGGTGTCGGTGTTCTTGCGCTCGGGCTCGGCATGGTGATTGCTGGTCACTCATTCCTGGATCCCCTCGATCGACCGGTACGCGCTGCTAGGGGCCCCAATTAGACACCGATACCCCAGGTGGCCGTACGATTACCCCACTAGGACTCGACCCCGACTTCCCGGCAGGCAGAGTTGCCGCGTAAATCCAGACGGGGAGCTGTTTAGATGAATTCCGTACCAAGCCTTCTTTCCGACGGGAGGGGTCGAAGGGCCATTGCAATGTGGTGCGGCACGAGCGTGACCCGACTAGGGACATTTCGTACCAAGAAGCCCAAGGTTAGCCCGGGTAGTAGATGGCGTCGAGTAGCGCCACTCGAGCGTCCCAGATCAGCCCTTCCTCTCCGTGCGGACGTGCAGATCGGAACCAGGGTAGCGACCAGAGCCTCTCGTGGAGCTCCCAGTACCCATCAAACGTGTTCAGGTGATTTTGGGACATGCCCACAGCCTGGGCAAGTCCCTTCCGATTCGCCCCATTGACGCAGAGAAAGGTATCTGGCCGCTTCATTGCGAGAAGCCGGCTAAGGACCCCGGGACTCCCGAAACCCCGCTTCGCCGGGTACTTGGCGAGGCACGCCTCAAAGTGGGCCCTTTTGACCTCGGTCGGGGCAATGGGGATCTGCTCGAGGGCGGCATCCAATTCACTGGCGTGGTCATTGACCACAGACGCAAACGCGTAGGCGCGGGAGTTGGAACCGAACCAGGCGAATCGGTCCTTCCTTAGCCCCGCGACCTGGGCGCGCTCAGTGGGGCTCATCCCCGAGAACTTCGCCCTCAGTCTGAAGAGGCGCGAGTTCTCTGTAGCGACATCGATGTAGCTGTCACCGTCCTCTTGGGGGAAAACGGGGTGCTTCGACTGGAGGTTACGCAAGATCCGGACAAAACCGTTCCAATCCACGTTCGGCAACCCGGCTCGCGCAGAGTAGGGCTTTCGCGCACCTCTCCCTGCGCCACCGAACCGGGCTCTGACGGAACGTGTTTGCCTCCTCCAGGACTTCCACTTCTTTTCATACGAGTACAATTCAGAGCGGGTCCGCCGCGGAGCCCCCCGGGCCAAGTCCTCTACGTAATCGCGAATCGACGAGAATGGCTCCGACTCCCCGGGACCCGAGAGGTGAATGCTTGCCTCAGTGTTCGCGACAAATCCTCCGGATGTGAGGTTGGAGCTCCCGATGATCGCATCCCAGGATTCGCTCGACCGGAACAGGTACACCTTTGGATGGAAGGTTCCGTCTATGCCATCGACCAGTCGGATGTGCTTCCAGAAAGCCCGGATGAACGATGGGTCCGTTCCCGCGAAATCAAGCCCGATGACAAGGGCACGTAGTCGGGGCTTGGCGCCGCAGAGCCTTTCGAATACGGGGGTAGACTTGGTTGCCCAGGCGCTCGCAATCCAGACATCCGTGGCATCGTGCAAAAGGCGCTCGAACTGCGCCTGGAGCTCCTGCGTTGTTGCGATGAACTCAACCTTCATTCCTATAGGCGAGTACTTCTGGGACTAACAGGTTTCGCGCGAAACGGGTCACGCCCGCCTTCTCACCCGAGCGCTCGCCCATGGAACGTCAGCTAGTTGGGTCGCGGTCCGCACGGGGGATGCCAGTACCTGTCCAACGCTTAAGCTTCAGTCCCGCATGATCCGGACCCCCGATTCGACGCCACGTCCCGCACGCGGCCTGTGGGTCGGGGAGATGCCTGGCGTGGTGCACTCTACGCGGTCCTTGTAGGTGAAAGCGCCCGGCAAGTCCGCAGGATTACAGAGCTTATCAGCAGATGATCATCTCAGCATCCGGCACGTGGGGAGCACCGAGTGTCCCGGCGTCCCGAAAGGTGCTTCGGGGCCAGCCCGGGGCGCCTCCACCGACGGTCCTGGTTGTGCGGGGACCAGTGCTAGTGCGTTCGATCGCCTACTCGGGCTGGGAATGCGGCTCATCCGGTTTTGATGTGATTACCATGATACCACGCAGATTGTCCGGCATCACAACCCCCGGCTCTCCATGCACGGCCCTCACAACATAGGCAGGCAGGTTTCTTACTACACCTGGCAACTTAGTATCTAAGCCTCCCGAGCGGGGCAGGCCGTGTTCCAAATATGCATAAGTCCGCTCAGCCGCCTTGCCGGAGGGGCGGAACCCCGAACAACAAACCAGGCACATCCAAGGCCGGATGTACTGACGCAGTGAGGCCAAGGTGTTTGTGCCCGAGTTGATGCAATGGGCTACCGATTGAGCGTGCGCGATCGAGCACCCCCAGAAGGTCCTCCTCTGTGGGTACGACTGACAGGGCCAGGCGGGGTCCGCGGTCGAAGCCGTCCAATAATTGTAGAGACAGTACAGCGGGATTCTGCTTGCAGCTTGGGCGTCCGCCAAGAGTCGGTCTACCTGAAGCATCCTCGGGGTTCCTCCCACATAACCGAGCTTGGGATAGGTGAGCCCATGCGAATCGATGCGTTTCGCTTGAACCCTCATCCCAAGCCATGATCCGGCGTTTCCAATCCACCACTCCCAGTCGGCCCCAGTGGTGCGTCCCTCCTCCCAAGCCGAGTACTTTCTGATCTGGATTTCTGTCGGGTGGGAGCGTGCCAAGTCCGAAAGAACAGAGTCGGTGAGGTAATGCTCGGACAGCCCGAACCCGCATGAATGGTCCCACTGTAGCTCACCCCACACTCGGCTTGAGACCGTTTGGAATGTCCTGCACAAGGGCCTCGGGACTGGTGTCACGCTCGCCATTACCCCCGGGATAGGGGCGACTGCTCCTAATGCATTTCCTGCCTCGGCAGGGCCCTGTCGAGACCCTCCGAGGACGGCCGCGCCGGCCGGCTCTTCAGCTGTGGCTACTCCGCTTAGCACTGCCAGGCGGCGACACGGGGAACCTTGTGCACATCCGCCAACGTGCAACCTTCATTGCGCACCCTCGACAAGGGTTAGCCGATCGCACTGAACTTTTTGCCGAGATCACACATCGACGTAACGCTCCCGCACTCCCAGGACGGCCCGGTTGCGGCACCCATTCTTCGAGACCACCGCTCGTTGGCGAGGACGGGCGTCCATTACTCCCAGTGTTCACGCGCAGGAAACCCAGCGGCAATGATGCTTCGTGGAAGATAGGGTCTAAAGTCGTCCAATGCTTATGGCATGCCGGCTGAGAGATGGCTAAACCGACCCCGAAACCCCGCCGCAAGAGATGGATGAGCCCCCAAACCCGCGCACTCGTGGCGGGGGTCGTCTACGCCTGCTCCATATTCGTTGTCGCCACGCTGCTTTGGATCTCAGGAGGCTGTGGCGCGCCGTGCACCTACCAGGACGCGCTTTACTCCACGACCTTGACGTATCTACTGATCGGGCCCACCGTTAACATAACAAACGGATACGGCCAGGCGGTCGTGGTGGCCAGCGCCGCTGCTGGGGTTGCAACTTTGGGTGCTGTAGCGGGAACAATGCTGTGGTTACTCCAACGATGGTTCGGCACGGGTTCTCAAGTGCCCCCGTTGGACCTCGCGGGAGGTGCCGCGCTAGTCGATCATCCGGGCACCAAAGGGGGCGATGACCCGAATGTGGGCAGGGGTCCCCCCGAGAACGATCCCCCTGCGCAAGCTGGTGGCGGGGACACCGGAGGTCATGAATGACACACGCCCCTCGACGTGCTCCGGCGACCCTTTCCGCAGCCAGGTGTCAGGCGATAATGAAGTCGCCATTAGCTATTTTCGCAACGAGCGGGAGGGTTCAGCAGGCATTCGCCTCCATCGCAGTCGACGAAGGGGGTAACGTGGAGTTCGGTCGAGTCGTAGAAGTCGTCTGTGGTCTCGTGGAGAGCCAGTGCATCAACAAGGACTGCCTACGTAGGTCGTTTGGCAGCTTTGTGAAGGCCGAGCTAACTGACGAGGAACAGCTCACTCTTTGCCTCTCCGTATTGGAATCTGAACTAACCGATGACCAGATTCGTGACAATCGCATCCTTAACCCACTTTACGCTGGCTTCCTCTTCTGCGCTGGTGTGTTCCTGCTCAATGTAGGTGCCAGAGGCATGGCACCGGACTGCAAGTGGGCCGGCTGAAATTATTGCTTCGGAAGCCATCCGGTTCCGTCGTTGGAGAGGCGCTTCCACGCGGCTTCGAGGCTTTCCTCGTTCGGGACCCCTGAGTCGATGAGCTTGGCAACGGCCTTCTCTAGAATCCCAGCAAAGAGGTCGGGTTGGGCCAGCCCGAGCTTCGATCTATGCAAGCCCTTCCCCGCTCTGGCTGGATTCGGTGGGGGGCCCTCAGCTTCCAACCCCATCAACCGGAGGCCCGTAATGAAGCTTCCAAGTGTTCCAGGGTGCCACTCGTTCGCCGCGCCAGTCAAGTCCTTCTCTAAGAACTCGCTCAATACGTAGCGAAACGGCAGCCCCGTTTCCGTCTCGCTCTCCCCGAAACTCTTGAGTTCGGCCAGCACACTCGCTCGGGATCCCTTCGGGTTGCCGAGCGTGTAAACAGTCTCGATGATCCTCCGGGCAGCCTCATCCCCCCGGTCTCCAGACACATCGAACTTGAACACAAGGAACGATTGTGGATGCCCTGTCAACGAGTACGAAATGATATCGCCATGCCGCTTTTCCGCGGAGAAGCACTGCCTCGCAAGCTTCGCGTAAGCATCATCCATTCTCCTAAACGCGAGCAGGCAGGTGGACGAGTAATCAGAGACCTTCGAGGCCGCGGACCCCTTATCGCCGCTGCGCCATCTGTCCAGACCGCGTTCCCGATAACGATGTAGGTTCGCCGGTGCAACTCCGGTGAATTGGGCGAAAACCGCTGCGAGCGGGTCAAGTGGCCTACGAGAGCCGCCAACAGTGTCCGGTTGACCCTTCTTGCCGCCTTTAGTCATACCAGTCACGAGACCTACCCCGCGATTTCTAATTGACCTTTCCGGTTCAATAGCATCGATTGGTGCTCAAGACCGGGCCCCCCGAGATTGCCCGGCGGGAGCTCATCGAGCATCCGCGGCGGGAGCCAAGCGGCGCACTGCTAGGAGCGACCGTTTGGGGCAGATCCCGGGTCCGACTTGCCCGGCACGCTCCTCCCAGGGCCAGAACAGCGTCCGAGCCGGGCGCGCTTTTCTCGTACGTGGTTGCAACCCTCATTCTACCTCGAGGTAGGAAGCCGACAGAGAAGGCTCCGGCAGACTGCAATGCCAACAGACTGCTTAACCCCCTTAAGCGCTCAACCCCCCTAAGTTCACCTGCCATTTTCGGAGAA
>Ga0209060_10001599_pt1 | contig 24049 bp, 21 predicted proteins | sample Coa_R1_8_FD_187155 | JGI IMG/M metagenome (GOLD analysis project Ga0209060, IMG submission 187155) | Surface soil microbial communities from Centralia Pennsylvania, which are recovering from an underground coalmine fire - Coalmine... | ecosystem: Environmental > Terrestrial > Soil >...
CGATGTGCCCGATCGTCCCCACGTTGACGTGCGGCTTCGTCCGCTCGAACTTTGCCTTCGCCATCCCCCTGCCTCCTACGCCTCTCTGGGATCCCCCGGCCTCGCCGCCGTCCCACGGCCCCCCGGGACGAGAGCGCCCTACGCCTTGCTGCCCGCTCCCGCTTTCGCCATCAGCTCCTGCGCGATGCTGCCCGGCACCTCTTCGTAGTGCGAAAACTCCATGGTGTACGTGGCGCGACCCTGCGTGTTCGACCGCAGGGCCGTTGCGTACCCGAACATCTCCGAGAGCGGCACTTCGGCCTGGACGATCCGCAGCGCGCCGCGCTGCTCCATGGCCATGATCCGGCCGCGCCGCGCGTTGAGGTCGCCGATCACGTCGCCCATGTACTGGTCGGGGGTCACGGCCTCGACCTTCATCACCGGCTCCAGCAGCACCGGGACACCCGACTGCGCCGCCGACTTGAACGCCATCGAGCCGGCGATCTTGAACGCCATTTCCGACGAATCGACCTCATGGTAGGACCCGTCCGTGAGCGTGGCGCGCACATCCACCATCGGATAGCCGCCCAGAACGCCGCTCTCGGCGGCTTCGCGCACCCCCATCTCCACGGCCGGGATGAACTCCCGCGGGATGCGGCCGCCGGTGATCTTGTCCACGAACTCCACGCCGGTGCCGCGCTCGAGCGGCGCGAGCTCCAGGAACACGTGACCGTACTGGCCCCGGCCGCCGGTCTGCCGGATGTACCGCCCCTCGGCCTTGGCGTTCTTGCGGATCGTCTCGCGGTACGCGACCTGCGGCCGCCCCACGTTGGCTTCCACCTTGAACTCCCGCAGCAGCCGGTCGACGATGATCTCCAGGTGCAGCTCGCCCATGCCGGAGATGATCGTCTGCGCGGTCTCCGCGTCGAACCGGACCTTGAACGTGGGGTCCTCCTCGGCCAGCTTGGTCAGCGACGCGCCGAGCTTCTCCTCGTCCGCGCGCGTCTTCGGCTCCACCGCGACGGAGATCACGGGCTCGGGGAACTTGATCGACTCCAGCACGATCGGGTGGGCCTCGTCGCACAGGGTGTCGCCGGTGGTCGTCACCTTGAGCCCGACCGCGGCGACGACGTTGCCTGCCGTGACCGCCTGGATGTCCTCCCGGTGGTTCGCATGCATCTGCAAGATCCGGCTGACGCGCTCCTTCGTGTCCCGGGTGGCATTGTACACGTACGACCCCGACTGCAGGGTCCCGGAGTAGACGCGGAAGTACGTGAGCTTGCCGACGTACGGGTCGCTGACGATCTTGAACGCCAGGCCTGAGAACGGCGCCGCCGGGTCGGCGGTGCGGGTGTCGGGCTGATCGGTTTCGGGGTTCACGCCTTCCACGGGCGGGACGTCGAGCGGGGACGGCAGGTAGCTCACGACGGCGTCGAGGAGCGGCTGCACGCCCTTGTTCCGAAACGCGGTGCCGCACAGCACGGGGATGAGCTTCGTGGACAGCGTGCCCTTCCGCAGCGCCGCGACGATCTCGTCCTCTGTGAGCGGGGTGCCCTCGAGGTACTTCTCCGTCAAGCGGTCGTCCATCTCCGCGGCCGCCTCGATAAGCGCCTCGCGGTGCTTCTCCGCCAGCGGCCGCAGCGCGGCCGGGATGTCGGCCTGGTCGCTCCGGGTCCCGAGGTCGTCCGTGTAGATGATCGACGTCATCTTGATCAGGTCGATGACGCCCTCGAACCCGTCCTCGGCGCCGACCGGCAACTGGATCGGCACGGCGCGCGCCTCGAGGCGGTCCTTGATCATGCCCACCGTGCGGGAGAAGTCCGCCCCCGTGCGGTCCATCTTATTAATGAAGACGATCCGCGGCACGCCGTACCGGTCGGCCTGCCGCCACACCGTCTCGGACTGCGGCTGCACGCCCTCCACCGCGCTCAGGACGACGATGGCGCCGTCCAGCACGCGCAGGGACCGCTCCACCTCGGCCGTGAAATCAACGTGGCCCGGCGTGTCGATGATGTTGATGCTGTGACCCCGCCACTGCGCGGTGGTCGCCGCCGAGGTAATCGTGATCCCGCGCTCCCGCTCCTGGACCATCCAGTCCATCGTGGCGGAGCCCTCGTCCACCTCGCCGATCCGATGCGTGCGCCCCGTGTAAAAGAGGATGCGCTCCGTCGTGGTCGTCTTACCCGCATCGATGTGGGCGACGATCCCGATGTTGCGAATCTTGTCCAGCGACCGCTCCGCCGTCATGGCTGCTCCCTGCTTCGTCTCCAGCTGCGTTGGCATGCGCTCCCGGTTCCCCTACCAGCGATAGTGTGCGAACGCCTTGTTCGCCTCGGCCATCTTGTGCGTGTCCTCGCGCCGCTTCACCGCGGCCCCCGCGTTGTTGCTGGCGTCCAGGATCTCCGCCGCGAGTTTCTCCCGCATCGTCCGGCCCGGGCGCTGGCGCGCGTACTGCACGAGCCAGCGCACCCCGAGCGACAGCCGCCGCTCGGGCCGCACCTCCACGGGCACCTGGTAGGTGGCCCCGCCGACCCGGCGCGGCTTGACCTCCAGTACCGGCATGATGTTGTGCAGCGCCTGGTCCAGCGTCTTCGCGGGCTCCTTCGCGCCCTTTTCCTGGACCGCCGCCAATGCCGCGTAGACGATCCGCTCGGCGAGACTCTTCTTGCCCCGGGTCATCACCTTGTTGACGAGCCGGGTGACCATCGGACTGCCGTACGTCGCATCCGGCACTACGAGCCGGCGCGACACCGACCCCTTACGCGGCATCAGCGTGCCTCCCGTCGTTCAGCATCGGCCGGTTCCCGCCCGCCTCACGCCGCCCCGGCCTTCTTCGGCCGCTTGGCGCCGTACTTGGAGCGGCCGCGTTTCCGGTCCTGGACGCCGGCCGTATCCAGCGTGCCCCGGATGATGTGGTAGCGAATGCCGGGGAGATCCTTGACGCGACCGCCGCGGATGAGGACCACGGAGTGCTCCTGGAGGTTATGCCCGATCCCCGGGATGTATGCCGTGACCTCCTGGCCGTTGGTCAGCCGCACGCGGGCGATTTTGCGCAGCGCCGAGTTCGGCTTCTTGGGCGTTGTCGTCTTGACCTGAATGCACACCCCGCGCCGCTGCGGGCTGTTTTGCAGCGCCGGCGACTTGCTCTTCACCGGCTCGATGTTCCGGCCCAACCGCACGAGCTGCGTAATCGTCGGCACGCTCCACCTCCGCGGGACACCGCGGTGCCCCGGTTCCGCCGTTCCCTTCGTTTTCGCCGTCCTGCCGTCCGCGCCGTTCCCCGGGGGGCGCCGCCACGCGCAGAGTTCCCCGGGTCGGGCCGTCCCCTCCGCCCGCGCCGAGGCTCTGTGCGATGCCGGCGGCCGAATGACCCGGCCGGGTTATCGCGCGTCCGTCTGTTTACGATTGGTCATGCGCCATACGCGGTGCCGGAGCCGGCACCCTGCGGCGCATTACAAGGGGTCTCCCCGAATCACCCGGACCGTCGCGTGCGCGTTACTCGGTGATCGCCGCCACCGCCGCGCCGACCGCAATTCCGCACGCCCGCCCAAGCTCGACCATCGACGCGACCTCGATGACGTCGGCGCCCCGTTCCTTGGCGGCTCGGAGCACCGGCTCCGTCACGCGCCGATCGGCGTCCTGGGCGACGTAGACCACCCGGGCGTGTCCGCGATTGATGGCCTTGGTCGTCTGGTTGGTGCCGATTGACCGCTGCGTCGCCGTTTTCAGATCATCCAGCGTCCACAACCGCTAGCTCCATCGCACGCGCCGGCGCCCGACGCTCTTCCGAGGCCGAACGCCGACCCGGACAGTATAGCAACGGCCGGAAGGAGTGTCAACGGACGTATCGCGCTACGCGAGCCCCTCCACGGTCACCTTCGTCGACCGGTACCGGGCCATGCCGGTGCCGGCCGGGATCAACTTGCCGATGATGACGTTCTCCTTGAGGCCGAGCAGCGGGTCCACCTTGCCCTTGGTCGCGGCGTCGGTGAGCACGCGCGCCGTCTCCTGGAAGCTCGCCGCGGACAGGAAGCTCTCGGTGGCGAGCGACGCCTTGGTGATGCCGAGAAGCACCGGGCGCGCCGTCGCCGGCTCCTTGCGGGACGCCATGACGCGCGCGTTCTCGCCCTCCAGCGCGAACACGTCGACCAGCTCGCCGGGCAGGAACTCCGTGTCCCCGGGCTCCTCGATCTTCACGCGCCGCAGCATCTGGCGGACGATGATCTCGATGTGCTTGTCGTTGATATCCACGCCCTGGCCCCGGTACACGGCCTGGATCTCCTTCACGAGGCACGCCTGCACCGCCGCCAGCCCCTTGATCCGCAGGACGTCGTGCGGGTTGACGGACCCATCGCTGAGCTGGTCGCCCGCGAAGACCTTGTCGCCGTCGGCGTAGCGCACCTTCACCCCGTACTGCACGGGATACTCTCGCTCGTCGTCGCGGCCGCTCACCGTGATGATGCGGTTGCCCTTGTTCTCCGACACGTGCACCTTGCCGTCGATCTCGGCGATCGGCGCCTGTCCCTTCGGCCGGCGCGCCTCGAACAGCTCCTCCACGCGCGGCAGCCCGGCCGTGATGTCGACCCCGGCGACGCCGCCCGTGTGGAACGTGCGCATCGTCAGCTGCGTGCCCGGCTCCCCGATAGACTGCGCCGCGATGATCCCGACGGCTTCGCCGATCTCGACGAGCTTGCCGGTGGCGAGGTTGCGGCCGTAGCACTTCGCGCAGATGCCGTAGCGCGTCTTGCAGCTCAGCACCGACCGCACCGTGACCGACTCGATCCCCGCCTCCTCGATCTCCTCGGTCATCGCCTCGTCGATCTCCTGGCCGGCCTCCACGATCACCCGCTTGCTCCGCGGCGCCACGATATCCTCGGCCGCGACGCGCCCGACAATCCGGTCGGCCAGGGGCACCACCACGACCTCCTCCTTGCCGTCCCGAATCGGGGTCTTGATCGCGGCCATTTCCACGCCGGCCGTGGTCTTGCAGTCCTCCTCGCGGATGATGACGTCCTGCGCCACGTCGACCAGCCGGCGCGTCAGATACCCCGACTCCGACGTGCGAATCGCGGTGTCCGCGAGGCCTTTACGCTGCCCGTGGGTGCTGATGAAGTACTCCAGTACCGTCAGTCCTTCGCGGAAGTTGGCCTTGATCGGCAGCTCGATGATGCGGCCGGATGGATCCGACATGAGCCCCCGCATGCCGGCCAGCTGCACGATCTGCTCGGGATTGCCCCGGGCGCCGGACCGGGACATCATGTACAACGGGTTGAACGGGTCGAAGGCATTGACCATCAGGCGCTTCATCTCCACGGACGCCTTGGTCCAGACCTCCACGGTCCGCGTGTACTTCTCAACGGACGTGATGAGGCCGCGCCCGTACTGGCGGTCGATCTCGTCCACTTCCTTCTCCGCCTTGCCCAGGATTTCGTCCTTCTCTTTGGGGATCACGATGTCGGATAGCGCGATGCCGCTGCCGCTCACGGTGGCGTAGCGGAAGCCGAGATCCTTGATGCTGTCCAGCAACTGCACGGTCTTCGTGGAGCCGAGCCGGTTGTACGCCTCGGACACGATCTGCGAGAGGATCTTGCGGTCGCAGACCTCGTTGACGAACCGCAGCTCCTCCGGGATCGCCTCGTTGAAGATCACCCGGCCCACGGTCGTGTCGATCATCTCGCCGCTGAACCGCACCTTGATCTTGGCGTGCAGGTCGACGACGCCGCTCTCGTACGCGAGGACCACCTCGTCCGGCCGGCTGAAGATCTTGCCCTCGCCCCGCGCGCCGTCGGCCTCGAGCGTGAGGTAGTACGCGCCGAACACGATGTCGCGCGTCGGCGACGTGATCGCGCGCCCGTACGCGGGCGAGAGGATGTTGTACGCCGACAGCATGAGGATGCGCGCCTCGGCCTGCGCCGCGGCGCTCAGCGGCACGTGCGCCGCCATCTGGTCGCCGTCGAAATCGGCGTTGTACGCGGTGCACACGAGCGGGTGCACCTGGATCGCCTTGCCCTCGATCAGCACCGGCTCGAACGCCTGGATCCCGAGCCGGTGCAGCGTCGGGGCGCGGTTCAGCATCACGGGGTGCTCGTGCACCACCTCTTCCAGCACGTCCCACACTTCCGGACGCGCCCGTTCCACCATGCGCTTCGCGCTCTTGATGTTCTGGCTGAGCCCCCGGTCGACGAGCTTCTTCATCACAAACGGCTTGAACAGCTCCAGGGCCATCTCCTTGGGCAGCCCGCACTGGTGCAGCTTGAGCTTCGGCCCGACGACGATCACGGAGCGCCCGGAGTAGTCCACCCGCTTGCCGAGGAGGTTCTGGCGGAACCGCCCCTGCTTGCCCTTCAGCATGTCGGACAGCGACTTGAGCGGCCGGTTGTTCGGCCCGGTCACCGGACGGCCGCGCCGGCCGTTGTCGATCAGCGCGTCCACCGCCTCCTGCAGCATCCGCTTCTCGTTGCGCACGATGATCTCCGGCGCGCCGAGATCCAGGAGCCGCTTCAGCCGGTTGTTGCGGTTGATCACCCGGCGGTACAGGTCGTTGAGGTCGCTCGTCGCGAACCGGCCGCCGTCGAGCTGGACCATGGGCCGGAGGTCCGGCGGGATCACCGGGATGACGTCCAGGATCATCCACGTCTGCTCATTGCCGCTCTTGCGGAACGCTTCCACGACCTCCAGCCGCTTGAGGATCTTCATCCGCTTCTGCCCGGTCGCGGTCTTGAGCTCCGCCCGCAGCTTCTTGGCCGCCGCCTCCAGGCTGATCTGCTGGAGCAGCTCCTTGATCGCCTCGGCGCCGATCCCCGCCTTGAACCCGTTGCCGTACTTCTCGCGGAGATCACGGTAGTCGGCCTCGCTGAGCAGCTGGTTGCGGCTGAGGCCCTTGACCGTGCCGGGATCCGTGACGACGTAGGAGGCAAAGTAGACCACCCGCTCCAGCGCTCGCGGCGACATGTCGAGGAGCAGGCCGATGCGGCTCGGCACGCCCTTGAGGTACCAGATGTGGCACACGGGGGCGGCGAGCTCGATATGCCCCATCCGCTCGCGGCGGACCTTGGCGCGGGTCACCTCGACGCCGCACCGGTCGCAGATGATGCCCTTGAAGCGGATGCGCTTGTACTTGCCGCAGTGGCACTCCCAGTCCTTCGTGGGGCCGAAGATCCGCTCGCAGAACAGCCCGTCGCGCTCCGGCTTGAGCGTGCGGTAGTTGATGGTCTCGGGCTTCTTGACCTCGCCGCGCGACCACAACCGGATCTGATCGGGCGAGGCGAGCGCGATCTTGACCGCGTCGAAGTTGTTGACGTCCTGCATGCTAGTACTCCTCCACCAGTGCTTCCTCGCCCTCGAGGTTGATGCCGAGCGCGCGCGCCGTCTCCGCGATGTCCTCCTCGATCTCCTTGAGCTCGATCTCCTTTTGGTCCTCGCTCAAGACCTTGACATCGAGGCAGAGGCTCTGCAGCTCCTTGACGAGCACCTTGAAGGACTCCGGGACGCCGGGTTCCTGGATGTTCTCGCCCTTGACGATCGCCTCGTACGTCTTCACGCGCCCCACGACATCGTCGGACTTGACGGTGAGCAGCTCCTGGAGCGTGTTGGCCGCGCCATACGCCTCGAGCGCCCACACCTCCATCTCCCCGAACCGCTGGCCGCCGAACTGCGCCTTGCCGCCCAGCGGCTGCTGCGTGATCAGCGAGTACGGCCCCGTGGACCGCGCGTGGATCTTGTCCTCGACCAGGTGCAGCAGCTTCATCATGTAGATCTGGCCGACCGTGACCCTCTGCGCGAACGGCTCCCCGGTGCGGCCGTCGTAGAGCCGCGTCTTGCCGGTCTCGTTCGCCTGGACCTGCCGGCCGGCCTCCGTCTGCTCCGCCTTCTTGAGCAGCTCCCGGATCTCGTCCTCGCGCGGGCCGTCGAACACCGGGCTCTCGGCGTGGAAGCCGATCAGGTTTGCCGCCCACCCCAGGTGCGTCTCCAGTACCTGGCCCACGTTCATCCGCGACGGGACGCCGAGCGGATTCAGCACGATGTCCACAGGGGTGCCGTCCGGCAGGTACGGCATGTCCTCCTGCGGCAGGATGCGGCTGATGACCCCCTTGTTCCCGTGCCGGCCCGCCATCTTGTCGCCGACCGTGATCTTGCGCTTCTGCGCCACGTAGACGCGCACCAGCTGGTTGACTCCCGGCGACAGCTCGTCGCCGGCCTCGCGCGAAAAGACCTTCACCGCGACGACCTTGCCCTTCTCGCCGTGCGGCACCTTGAGCGAGGTATCCCGCACCTCGCGCGCCTTTTCGCCGAAGATGGCGCGCAGCAGCCGCTCTTCGGCCGTGAGCTCCGTCTCGCCCTTGGGCGTGACCTTGCCGACCAGGATGTCGCCGCTGCGGACCTCCGCGCCGATCCGCACGATGCCCCGCTCGTCGAGGTCGCGCAGGGCTTCCTCGCCGACGTTGGGGATGTCGCGGGTGATCTCCTCGGGCCCGAGCTTCGTATCGCGCGCCTCGACCTCGTACTCCTCGATGTGGATGCTCGTAAACAGGTCCTTCTGCACGAGCCGCTCGCTGATCAGGATCGCGTCCTCGTAGTTGTAGCCCTCCCACGGCATGAACGCGACCAGGATGTTGTGGCCGAGCGCGATCTCCCCTTGATCGGTGCAGGGGCCGTCGGCGATCACGTCGCCGAGGTTGACGCGCTCGCCCACCTCGACGATGGGACGCTGGTTGATGCACGTCCCCTGGTTGCTGCGCTGAAACTTGACGAGCCGGTAGGGGTGCTCCTTCCCGCGGTCCGGCTTGACGACCACCGCGTCGCCCGTCACGCTCGTCACCTCGCCGGCCTCCCGGGCGATCACCACCGCGCCGGAATCGACGGCGGCGCGGTGCTCCACGCCGGTGCCCACGAGCGGGGCCTCCGTCCGCAGGAGCGGGACCGCCTGGCGCTGCATGTTCGAGCCCATCAACGCGCGGTTGGCATCGTCGTGCTCCAGGAACGGAATCAGCGCCGTCGCGACGCTCACCATCTGCTTCGGCGACACGTCCATGTAGTCGACCTTGTCCGGGGACACCAGCACGTTGCCGCTCGCCTGGCGGGTGATGACGCGCGCCTCGGTGAGCTTGCCCTCGGGGTTGACCTTGGCGTTGGCCTGCGCGATCGTGTAGCGCTCCTCGTCGTCGGCCGTGAGGTACTCGATCGACCGCGTCACGCGGCCGTCGCGCACCTTGCGGTAGGGCGTTTCAATGAAGCCGTACGGGTTCACGCGCGCGTACGTCGCCAGCGAGGAGATCAGGCCGATGTTCGGCCCCTCGGGCGTCTCGATCGGGCACATGCGGCCGTAGTGGGACGTGTGCACATCGCGCACCTCGAAGCCCGCGCGTTCCCGGCTCAGCCCGCCGGGGCCGAGCGCCGACAGGCGCCGCTTGTGCGTCAACTCCGCGAGCGGGTTCGTCTGATCCATGAACTGTGACAGCTGGCTGGACCCGAAGAACTCCTTGATCGCCGCCACCACCGGGCGGATGTTGATCAACACCTGAGGCGTGATGGCCCCGACGTCCTGGATCGTCATGCGCTCCCGGATGACGCGCTCCATGCGGAGCATGCCGACCCGGAACTGGTTCTGCAGGAGCTCTCCCACCGACCGGACCCGCCGGTTGCCGAGATGGTCGATGTCGTCCGGCTTGCCCTTGTCGTTGTAGAGCGCGATCAGGTAGCGGACGATCTCGGCGATGTCGCGGGGGTGCAGCACCCGCGGCTGCGCCGCGTCCTCCGCGGCCGGCTTGAAGCCGAGCTTCTTGTCCAGCTTGTACCGCCCGACCCGCCCCAGGTCGTACCGCCGCGGGTCGAAGAACAACGTGTTCAGCAGGGTGCGGGCGCTCTCGATCGTGGGCGGGTCGCCGGGGCGCAGCCGCCGGTAAATCGCCAGCAGCGCGTCGTCGGGCGTCTTGGCTTCGTCCTTTTGCAGCGTCGCGGCGATCGCCTTGTCGTAATCGTAGTACTTCGAGATCTCCTCGTCGGTGGCGAGGGACAGCTGCTCCCCCCGCCGGCCGTCCTTGTGCTGGGAGATCGCCCGCAGCAGGATCGTCACCGGCAGCTTCCGCGTGCGGTCGATCCGCACGTGGACGACGCCGTTGACGTCCACCTCGAACTCCAGCCACGCGCCCCGGTGCGGAATCACGGTGGCGGTGGGGAGCAGGTGGCCGTTCGTGTCGGGCGACTTATTGTAGTACACGCCCGGGGAGCGCACGAGCTGGCTCACGACCACCCGCTCCGCGCCGTTGATGACGAACGTGCCCTGCTCGGTCATGAGCGGGAAGTCGCCCATGAACACTTCCTGCTCCTTGACCTCGCCGGTCTCCCGGATCACCAGGCGGACCTGCACCTTCAGCGCCGCGCTATAGTTGTAGTCGCGCTCGCGGCATTCGTCGACGGAGTACTTGAGCTGCTCCAGCCGGTACCCGTCGAACTCGAGCGCGAGATCGCCGTGCTCGTCCTCCTGGGCGCCCTTCGAGCGCCGCCGGCCGACCGCGAAGTGGAGCTCTAGGTTGCCGGTGAAGTCCCGGATCGGCGAGATCTCCTCGAAGACCTCCCGAATGCCCTCCTTGAGAAACCACTTGAACGAGTCGCGCTGGATCTCGACGAGGTTGGGGACCTCGAGGACGTCGGGAATCTTGGCGAAGCTCACGCGGTGGCGCCGCCCGCGCCGCGTGACGCGCACCTCCCCCAACCCCTTGACCTGTCGCGTGGACACATGCGACGCCGGCGGGGGCGGAGGCGCCTGGAACAGGGCGACGGGCGCCCGTTCCGCCTTGGTGTCGAGCAGGATCGTGCGCGCCAGCCTGGGGCGCGCCTTTGCCGCTCCACGCTGCTGCGGCTGTTGCAGCCTGGCGCGCGCGGCATCCCTGACCATGAGGCGCATGGCCCCGGTCTTGGCACGCGTGGCTTTGCGACCCGCAGCAGTTCTAGCCTTGGCCTTTGCCGGTGCGGCCTTTGCCTTCACGCTCTTCGCCTCCAGGTGAGGATCACACACCATCCGGGGCCGAGTGCAGACGCACCCCACCCCGGAGACCGTTCGCTCGCTGGGTGGCCCAGCATTGAGGTGACGCAAAACGTGGCATTATAGGAGTAAATGCAATACTACTCCCTGAGGACAAGCCCGTCAAGGGGGCGGCAGAGCACCGACCGCTCTGGCCCCCGGCCCTAGCCTGCAAACCCGTTACTTGATCTCGACCGTCGCGCCGACCTCGGTCAATTTGGTCTTGATGGTATCGGCTTCCTGCTTGCTCACCTTCTCCTTAACCGGCTTCGGGGCGCCGTCGACCAGATCCTTGGCCTCCTTGAGGCCGAGCCCGGTCAGCTCACGGACGACCTTGATCACCTGGATCTTTTTGTCGCCCACGGCGGTGAGAACCGCGTCGAACTCCGTCTGCTCTTCGGCCACCGCCGCGCCGCCGCCCGCCTCCGCGGCGCCGGGCGCCGCCATCGCGACCATCGGCGCCGCCGCGGACACCCCGAACTTCTCCTCGAGCGTCTTGACGAGCTTCGACAAGTCCAGCGCCGAGAGCGCCTCGATCTGCTCGACGATTTGCTCAATCGCTGCCATCGCTATCCCCTCCTAACCAAAAGATCGCACCAGAACCGCGGATCTCCGCGATCGTGCCTATTTCTCGTGCCCGACTCCCAGTCGCAGCCCAGGCCGACCTCAGTGCGCCGGCTCGGGCGATGCGGCAGCCTCGGCCCCTTGGTCCGCGATGCCTGGTGCGCCGCCCTCCTCTGTGACTGCGGGCGCCGGTGCCGGCTCGGCATCCGGGGCCGGGGCCGCGCTCACCGGTCCCGCGCTCGCCGGTGCCGCGGCTTCCCGCTGCTTGCGGACGGCGTCGAGCGCGGTCACGAGGCCTCGGGCCGGGCCGGTCAGCACCGTCACCAAGCTTCGAAGCGGCGCCTGCATGGCGCCGAGCAGCTTCGCGATGAGTTCCCGCCTGCTCGGGAGCGTTGCGAGCGCCTGCACACCCTCGGGTCCGAGCGCCTGCCCCTCGACCATCCCGCCCTTGATCTCGAGTTTGCGATACTGCCTGATGAACTCCTGAAGAATCCGCGCCGGCGCGCCCGGATCGTCCCGCCCGAAGACGACGGCCGTCGGTCCGACGAGATAGGACGAGAGGCCCGTGAGCCCGGCCTGCTCTGCCGCACGGGCCAGGAGTGTATTCTTGGCCACGCGGTACTCCAGCGACGCGTCGCGCAGCCGGCTGCGCAGCGCCCCGATCTCGCTCACGCTCAGCCCGCGGTAATCCGTCAAGATCACCACCGGCGAGGTCCGAAGCCGCTGCTCCAGATCCTGTACCTCGGCAACTTTTTCGGGCCTGGGCTCGTTCATACCGTTCTATCCTCCCGTGTACGGAAAGAAAACAGGACCCCGTAGACATGGAGTCCCCTCACCGGCGGAGCCTTGGCGGGCGGCCCGAAAGCCTTTAGGCGCGCACGGCGCACCCGCTGTCTACGGCATATGTCGCGGCGGGCCCTCGGCCGCGCACGACGCATCATATCACCCGCCTAGGGGCGGGTCAACCGCCGTGCTGCCACCCCGCCACCCGAGGCGACCGCATGGCGCCGGGCGGCGCCGTTAGACTGCGACGGCGCTCCGCCCCTCCGCCTTCGTCGGGTCCACGCGGACGCCGGGGCCCATCGTCGACGTCAGGCTGATGCTGCGCAGATACTGACCCTTGCTCGCGGCGGGCTTGCTGCGGACGATGGCATGCACGAGCGTTGAGAAGTTTTCGAGCAACGCGTCCGCGGAAAAGGACGCCTTGCCAAGCGGAACGTGGAGAATGCCGAAACGGTCCACGCGGTACTCGATCTTGCCGGCCTTGACCTCCTTGACCGCCCGGCCCACGTCGAACGTCACGGTCCCGGCCTTGGGGTTCGGCATGAGGCCGCGGGGACCGAGCACGCGCCCCAACCGGCCCACCACGTTCATGACATCGGGCGTCGCGATCGCCACGTCGAACTCCAGCCAGCCGCCCTGGATCTTCTCGACGAACTCCTCGAGGCCGGCATGGTTGGCGCCGGCTTCCTGCGCTTCCTTCACTTTCTCGCCCTTGGCAAACACGAGCACGCGGACGGACTTGCCGGTCCCGTGGGGCAACACGACGGTACCGCGGACCTGCTGGTCGGCCTGCTTCGGATCCACCCCCAGCCGGATGTGCGCCTCGACCGTCTCATCGAACTTCGCCGCGGGCACCTGCTTCAATAGGGCCAGCGCGGCCGAGGGCTCATGCAGCTGCGCCCGGTTCACCAGCTTGCTGGCCTCGCGAAACCGCTTGCTGTGCTTCTGCGCCATAATTTCCCTCCGCGGGTTAGGCGACCTCGATTCCCATGCTGCGGGCGGTTCCCTCGATCATGCGCATCGCGGCCTCGAGGTCTTTCGTGTTCAGGTCGGGCATCTTGGACTCGGCGATCTCGCGGACCTGCTGGCGGGTCACACGCCCCGCCTTCTTCTTGTTCGGCTCGCCTGAGCCTTTCTCCAGGCCCGCGGCCTTCTTTAATAGGACGGATGCCGGGGGCGTCTTCGTGACGAACGAAAACGTCCGGTCGGCGAAGATCGTGATCTCCACCGGCACGATCGTTCCGGCCTGCCGGGCCGTCTTTTCGTTGTAGGACTTGCAAAACTCCATGATGTTGACCCCGTGCTGGCCGAGCGCGGGCCCGACCGGGGGCGCCGGGGTCGCCTTCCCCGCCGGGATCTGCAGCTTCACGATCGCCACGACCTTCTTCATGGTCCCCCCTAGATCTTCTCGACCTGCGCGAAATCGAGCTCCACCGGCGTCTCCCGCCCGAAGATCGACACGAGGACGCGGACCTTCTCCTTCTCCGGCAGTATTTCGTCGACGACGCCGCTAAAGTCCATGAACGGGCCGGAGTTGATCCTGACGGCGGACCCCTTTTGGTACGTGATGCGGAACTTCGGCGTCTCGTCCCCCAACTGCCGGAGGATCGCCTTGACCTCTTTCTCCTGCAGCGGCAGCGGCTTCGTCCCCGACCCCACGAAGCCGGTGACCCCGGGGGTATTGCGCACGACGTACCACGAATCGTCGTCCATGATCATCTCGACCAGCACGTAACCCGGGAACACTTTTTTCTTGGCGATGCGACGCTTACCATCCTTGATCTCGATCTCGTCTTCTGTGGGGACGAGGATGCGGAAGATCTTCTCCTGCATTCCCATCGAGTCGACGCGGCGTTCCAGATTCGTCCGCACCTTGTTCTCGTAGCCCGAATACGTATGGATCACGTACCAGCGGGTGCCGGCCGCCGCCCGGGCCGCTTCCAGCGTGTCTTCCGCGCCCGGGGGGGCCTCAACGACACCTTCGGGCGTGGCCGTGTCCGCGGGCGATGGAACCGGCGCCGGAGGCGCCTCCCCCTCTTGAGGCTGCTCGCCCTGAGGGACGACAACGCCGACCGGGGTCGGCTCCGCCGGCGGCTCCTGCGGCTCATCGCCGAACACACTGCGAATCAGGGCCGCGCGATCGGGCTGCTGCGGCTTTGGACGATTACGATCTTCCGGCATAGCGAAGAACTCCTCGGGACAGACCCCTAATGGCTGAGGACCTGCTCAAAGACCTTCGCGAATACAAAGTCGCACGCGGCGAGATAGAGCGACGTCACGACGAGCACGAAAACGACGACCACAGATGACGCGATCACGACCTGGCGGTCCGGCCATGCCACGCGGGTCAATTCCGCACGGACATCGCGCAGGAACTGGGTGGCCGTGGCCACGAACGGCGGGAGCCGGCGGGCCTGCGGCGCCCTCAGGCGACCCGACCGGTCGCCGCCGACAGCCTTCGCGGGCTTGCCGATCGCCGGTCCTGTTCCCTCGGGCGCCCGTGCCATGAAAGGTCCCCCAAACAAAAAAAGACTTGGTCCGCAACCTCATTATAACAGCCCGTTGCATCATGTCAAACGCGCGCCGCAGCCAATGTACGCCGCCATGTGTACCCCATGGAGGCACGGCCGATAGAGCCACGGTCGATAGAGCAAGGTCCAATAAAGAGGGGCGTACCCCGTCCGGCGCCCCACTCTTCTACCGAACGGGATATGCCCTGCGAGCCGGCCGTGCAGGACCCGAACTATTCGGGCTGCGACACGACGCGCATGTAGGGCCGAGGAGCCTTCCACCCGCGCGGATAGGTCCGCCGCGCCTCCTCGTCGGAAACAGAGCCGGCGATGATCACGTCGTCGCCCCGCTGCCAGTTCACCGGTGTCGCCACCTTGTGCTTCGCGGTCAATTGCAGCGAGTCGATGACACGGAGGACTTCGTCGAAGTTGCGCCCCGTCGTCATCGGATAGGCGATGGTGAGCTTGACTTTCTTGTCCGGCCCGATCACGAACACGGTGCGCACGGTTTGGTTGTCGGCGGGCGTGCGTCCGTCACAGCCACCGGGCGTATCAGCCGGCAGCATCCCGTACAGCTTCGCAACCTTGAGATCCGTATCCCCGATCATCGGGTAGTTCGGCGCGAACCCCTGCGTCTCTCTGATGTCCTCCGCCCACTTCGCGTGGTTGGCCACCGGGTCGACGCTCAGGCCGATGATCTTCGTATTCCGGCGGTCGAACTCGGGCTTGATCTTCGCCATGTACCCGAGTTCGGTCGTGCAGACCGGTGTGAAGTCTTTCGGATGAGAGAATAAGACGGCCCAGGAATCGCCGATCCACTCATGGAACCGGATCCGACCTTCGGTCGTGTCGGCCTCGAAATCCGGAGCAACATCGCCCAGCTGAACCGCCATCGCAGATCCCTCCCCCTGGCAAACAGTACCCGTCGAGCCCACGCCGTGTGAGCTGGGTCCCGAACCCGCACGTCGGCGCCACCGGACCGCTGAAGCGCACATTGGCTCTCAAGGCCACGACCATGCTACTCGAGGAACGCGTCGCGTGTCACCGAGGGAAATACGTGTCTTGGAACGCGGGGCGGCCCCGCCTGGCGAGCGCCCGTCACTCCGCCGGGACGGTATGCATGCCGCGCGCAACCGCCCAGGCCGCGATCTGGGCGCGGGACGTGAATCCGAGCTTGTTCAGAATGCTCTGGACGTGACCCTCGGCCGTACGTTCGGCTACCATGAGGCGGCCGGCGATATCGCGGTTGGTCAATCCTTGGGCGACCAATTCCGCGACCTCGCGCTCGCGCGCGGTCAAGGTCGCCCGCGCGCCGGCCGCGCCGCGGAGACCCCGTCCGCGCACCCGAGGATCGGGCAGCGCGGGCTCGAGCGCGTACGCCGCCGCCTGCTCGAGCGTCATCGCTCTACCGGCGGCCACCGCCCGATCGCACCTCCCAGAGCCCCAGGCGGCGCGTAACGACGCGATCCGCGCTTCATGCGCGGCACAATCCGCCGGAAGCATGCGCAGGCCGAGCGCCTCTCGATGCGCCGCGGCCGCGCCGAGCAGCCGGGCGGCGCGGGCGAGGCGGCCCCGCGAGACGGCCACGTCCGCCAGCCCTTCGAGACATGCCGCGGCGATCATGCGGTATTCGATTTCCCGGCTCAAGATGAGCGCGCGGGTGTGGAGGGTTGCTGCCCGGTCGTGGTCGCCCTGTTGCGACGCGACGGCGGCCAGCGCCCACGTCACATACGCCACCCTGGTCTGATCGCCGGCGCGCGTGGCAATCCCGAGCGCTTCGTCGTAGGCCGCGAGCGCGCCCGACACGTCACCGCGGTGGCGAGCGACGGTCCCGAGCGTGGAGAGGGCGAGCGCCACGTCTTTGGTCGCGCCGACCTCCCGGTAGAGGGCGAGGCTTTGCTCAACCAGGCGGGTCGCGCGGTCGTAGTCTTGCCGATTCAACGCTGTGAACGCGAGGCGGAGCAACGCGTCCGCAACGCCGTAACGGTCGTGCAACGCGGTGCTCACCGCGAGGCAGCGTTCCGCGAACGCGACGGAGTGTTCATCGTCCCCTTGACGCTCCGCGAGGTAGGCCAGGCATTCCAGCGCGCGCGGAAGCTCGGGGACCCGCATCCCCCCCGCCCGCGACACCGCACCTTCCAACCACATGCGGCCCTCGCTCCAGTGTCCGCGCACGATCCAAAACCAGCGGAGGGCGGTGGCCAGGCGTAGCTCGACCGCGGCGCCGCCCGGTTCGGTACGGCTCCACGTCAAGGCAGCGCGGAGGTTGTCGCGTTCGACCGCGAGACGGCTGAGCCACGAGGTCTGGCCCGGACCGCGCAGGTGTGCGTCGGCCGCGAGCGCTAAGCGAAGGCACCAATCCCGGTGCCGCGCCTGCGCGGCGGCGCACTCCGGTGCTCTACTGAGACACTCGCGCGCGTACTCCCACGTCGTCTCCAGCAGGCGGTATCGGGCGTCGGCTCCGCGAGCATCGACGACCACGAGCGACTTGTCCACGAGAGACGTGAGGATCTCGAGCACATCCGCGCCCGCAATGCCCTCTCCCGCGCACACCGCTTCCGCCGCCTCCAGCGCCCATCCACCTCGGAACACCGACAGGCGCGCCAGCAGCGTGCGCTCCCGGTCCGTTAGCAGCTCGTAGCTCCAGTCCATGGCGGCGCGCAGCGTACGGTGCCGGGCGGGCTTGCGGCTTCCGCCGACCAGCAGCCGGAACCGGTCGCCCAGGCGCCCGGCGATCTGCTGCGGCGTCAGGGCGCGCACGCGGGCCGCCGCGAGCTCGATCGCGAGCGGCATCCCATCGAGCCGGGTACAGATCTGCGCGACGGCGGCGGCGTTGGCAGCGGTCAGGGCAAAGTCCGGCCGCGCCGAGGCGGCACGCTCGACAAACAACCGGACGGCCTCATAGCCCGCGAGATCCTTCGCGGCGAGGGATCCTGACAGGTCGGGCATTGCGAGCGACGGCACCCGCCAGACCGTCTCGCCCGGCAGGCGGAGTGCTTCCCGGCTCGTCGCGAGCACGCGCACTCCGGCCGCCGATCGGAGCAAGGCTTCCGTCAGGTCGGCGCACGCGCCGAGCAGATGCTCACAGTTGTCGAGCACGAGGAGCAGCCGTTTCGAGCGCAGGCGGCCGGCGAGCGTCTCGCCGAGTGGCCGCCCCGGCTGCTCAAGCACTTCCAAGGTCGTCGCCACGGCCTGCGGCACGAGGGCGGGGTTCGAGAGCCCGGCCAACTCGACGACCCACACGCCGTCCGGAAAGGCACCGGCTGCCAGCTCGGCAACTTTCAGCGCTAGCCGGGACTTGCCACAGCCACCGGCGCCCGCAAGCGTGAGGAGGCGCGCCTCGGCCAGGAGGCGTCCGGCTTCCTCCATCTCGCGCTCACGCCCGACAAACGTCGTGAGGGCAACCGGCAGGTTATTAGGCGCCGCAGCGCTCGCGCCGGCCATCGGCGCATCCTCGCCGGCGGGCGCTCGGCGTCCGCCCGCCTGGCAGCGACGTTCGCGGGACCCGGACCGCTGTCCTGTTTGCTGTCCTGTTTAAGGAAGGTGCGGAGGCCGTCGCCCACCGCGCCATGCGGCGCGGGAGGGCCTGGGAGATAAGACGGCGCGGAGCATGCGCGCCAGGGCGGGGGGAGAAGAACTAATCCCTAGCACGACACGTCCGCGCCGTCCATCGATGATGACACCACGCCGACCGTTCGGCGGCGCGAAACGCGTCCCACCAGGGCGGGGGGAGAAGAACTGGCCCCTGATGAACCGCGTCCGCGCCGCCTAGGAGAAACAGACGCACAAGCTCCCCCGGCGTTCTCCCTGATACATACTATCCCAGGATCACCTCCTTCAAACCCGGGCTTCGTAAATTTTCGCCTCGCGGGCGTGCGCGCCTACTCCTGGCGAGGCTTGTGCGGCGCGGGCTGTCAGTGTATTTTGAAGGAGCCGCCGGACCGACGGGAGCAGGCTCATGGATACCTTGTTTCACGAGCAGGGCAAATGTGGAGCCTGCGGATACTTGGGGCAGCGGGCCGCAAACCCCGTCTTTGGCACGGACCTTCGGGAAGTCAACGAACACCAGCGCGCCGGTCGCCTCGACATCCCCGAGGGATTCACCCTTTCGTGCTACGTCAAGGCCGTGGATCTCGAGCAGGAGTACCTTCACCCGTTCGCCGGACAGTCGGCCCGTGCCTTACTCCGGTCGATCCTCGAGAAGAATCGGAAATGCCCGAAGTGGGAAGCCTACCTTCCCCAGTTCAGCCCCAAGGAGCACTTCCAGCTGTCGCAGCAGCAGCAATTCGCGCGGCAAATGGAGCGCAACCTGCGCACCTTCGAGGAGCAGCTTGAACGGAGCCGGCGGCAGTTCGAGCTGCAGCTTCAGGTGGACAACCGCCGATTCCAGCGCAGGATGGCGCTGATCGCGGTGCTGACCGCGGCCTTCGTCGCCCTCGCCTATCCGCTCCTCCCGGCGCTGTACAACGCGCTCCTCAAAGCGGGGCTCGTGCGGGTGTTTGGGTTTTAGCGCCGCGGATTCTCGAGACGCCCGCCGGCCGCGTGTTCCGAGGACCGCGCGGCGCCGCTCACGGCGAGGCCGCAAACGTCCCCAGGCGGTCGCTGTGGGCCACGATCTGCTGGCTCGCTGGGAACACGGTGCCGGTTAGGATCGTCCAACTCTTGTCCTGTCCTTGCGCCCGGAGCACGATGTTCGCGTGGACGGCGTACGTCAGGGCGATGTCGACGGGCTTCACGAGGGTGGCCGGCGCTCCGGACGTCGCGTAGACGGCCTCGATCCGATACCCATTGCTGTCGAAGCGATGCCCCGCGGGCGCGCGCGCCACCGTGGCCGCGTCGACCGGCGTGATCGTTACCTTGACCGACGAGTCGCCGGCGTGCGGCGCGACCGCGCTTTCGGGAAACGTGACCGACGCCTGCAAATCATCCGTCGATACCTCATTGGCGGCGGACCCGCCCGCACCGAGCGTGAGCGTCCCGGCGGCGCTCGACGGCGGGGCCGTGCCGGCGGCGCCGTTCGGCGGATGCACCCACTGGTACGGCGGCATGGGGACGGTCCCGTCGTAGAGGAGCCGCGCCGGGTGCGCTCCGAGCCCGAGGGTTGCAACGAGATAGAGTACGGCCAGCGCAACGCCGGCGGTGAGGCCGCGCGGGCTCATGCGGCACAGGCGGAGCACACTCCTCACGCGAGTTGCAGCAGGTTCGCCGCCACGTGCGTGGCGGCGGACGCCGTCCAGGCTCCGGTCGCGAGTCGCTGCCAACCGAAGAGGAGGCCGGCCGCGAAGTCCACCGGCAGGGCCCGCAGGCCGTAGATAGGCAGGTGTACCGCGGCAAAGGCGGCCGACGACCCGATGAGCGCCGGACCCACACCGGCGACCGCTAGCCATCCGTACATCCACCGCCGGAAGAAGGCTTCTTCCGCGACCGACGCAATCAGCAGCACGAGGATGCCCACGGTCGACGGGGAAACGCCGGCGGGATGCGCCGGCACGAGCAACCTAGCCGCCGCAAATGCCGCAATCCCGATCGCGGTCACGGCGGCCCACCGGCCGTGCGGCAGGGATGGCCCTCGGTCCCGGGGCACGGTGCCGGCGATCCCCACGATCCCCACCGCCAGGTCGGCGAGTGGCGCGGCCCGCACGTCCGCCGCGCGGGCGGCCAAGGCAAGACAACCGAGCGTCCCGACGATGGGAACGTGCCAGACGCGCATCGAGCTTATTTGACGGTGAACGTCAACGTTTTCACGACGCGCGGCTGGAACGGGAAGTGATCCTGCGCCACGAACTCCGCCGTGAGGATGTGCACCCCGGGCGTGACGTCGATGACCTGGTCGACCCCGTAGAGCATGGAAATGACCCTCCCGTCCACCGACAGGTGAATGTGTCCCCTGTCCGGGCTGAGATGCGTCGTCGTTTGGGGCACGACGCGCGCTCCCCGTAGGGCGAGGCGCACCATCACCTTAGGTCCCGAGACGACGGCTCCCGGTTCAGGGGACAGGATCGACAGCGAGGCCGTTGAGCGCGGCCGCGCCGCGGGCTCCGAGGGCGGCGCCGCGGTTTGGGCGTGCGAGCTGCACGCCGCGCAGGCGAGGGCCGCGACGAAGAAGACGCCGAGGGCGTTCAGGGTCCGTTGCATCCTCATGTGCCGCACCGCATGTGCCGCACCGCAGGATCGCACCCTGCGACTGCGGGGGCCGCGGGCGCGGCGGAGAGTCTCGATCATACTACCGTCCGCGGCGGCCCGCCGGTTCGCTGCGTGCCTTCGCCGCCGATCTCGCGCTCCCGCCGCCGCGGGCCGACGGTACTCAGTTACGCTCCGGCTGCGGCGGGAATCCTCCTCGTGCCGTGACATGCGCTCCCGACAGGGAGAGGCGAACGCGCCGTCAAACTGCCGGTGCAACCGAGGTGATGCGCATGCGCCGCATGTTGATCGTGGGTTTCGTTGTGATCGTCCTCGCGTGGACGGCCGGCCTGCCGGTGTGGCCGGCCGGCGCCCAGCCACGCCCCGTCGTCATCGGAGCCGTCTACCCCACCGGAGGTCCGCAGGGTGTGGTCGGCGCCGGGATCGATGAATACCACGGGCTGCTGCTCGCGGCCCGCTACGTGAACGAACACGGTGGCGTCCACGGGCGCCCGGTCCAACTCCGGCTCGCCCCGGCCAACTCGGTGGACGCGGCGGCCGGCGCGGTTCAGCAACTCGCCGAGAGCGGTGTCACAGTGATCGTGGGAACCTACGGGAGCGTCATCGCTGAGCCCGCCGCCGCGACCGCGGCCCGCCTCGGACTCCTGTACTGGGAAACCGGCGCGGTGGGCGAGATCAGCGCAGCGGCCGGTCCGGGAACGCATTTCTTCCGGGTCGCTCCGAGCGGCGAAACGCTGGGACGTCAGGCCGTGGATTTTGTCGAGACCGAGCTGGCCCCGCGCCTCCGTCGCCCCGGGCCTCTTCGCTACACGATCGCCTACGTCGACGACGGATTTGGCCGTGCCGAAGCCCTGGGAGAGATCGCGGAAGTGCACCACCTCCACCTGCCGCTTGCGGCCACGTTGCCCTACGACCCTTGGCACGCCGACTATGCCGCGCTTGCCGCCCGCATCGCGCGGGCGCACACGGACGTCTTGGTTGTGGCCGCGTACATGGAAAACGCCGTGGCGCTGCGGCAGGCGGTGCTTCGCGCGCACGTGCCGCTCGCGGTAAATATCGGCGGCTGCTCCGCGTACATCATGCCGCAGTTTGGACAACGTCTCGGCGCGGCGGCGGTGGGCGTGTTTTCCTCGGACAAAACAGGGGATCTGCTCCCAACGCGTGCTCTTACCGGGCAAGCCGCGCAGCAGCTCGAGTGGGCGCGGCGCGTGTTCGCGGCACAATACGGCCATCCCCTGTGGGAGCCTGGGCTCTCGGGTTTTGCGGGCGGCATCGCGCTGTTCCAGGACGTCCTGCCCCGCGCGCGCGATTTATCCCCCTCCGCCGTCGCGGCCGCGGCCCGCGAGGCGCGACTTCCACTCGGGGCGCTGCCCAATGGCAGCGGGCTCGCGTTTGGCCCGCCGGGTTCGCCGCAGGCCGGGGAGAACGCGAGGGCGGCCAGCGTGGTCTGGGAGTGGGTTGCACCGCACACGCGGGCGCTCGTGTGGCCCCCGGCCCTCGCCACGCACGCCATCGTCGTGCCGTGACCGGAGGCGCCGCCCGGCCGCAGCGCCGAAGGTAGTCCGGCGCGGTCCGTGTCTCAAGTTCTCCCGCGCGGGCGTCGCCGCCGCGCGTAGTCTCGCACGAGCATCCCCGCAATGGCGGCCGCGACCAGCCAGAGGAGCGCGGTCGCGATGCGGTACGCCCACGTTCCAACCGACGCGCCCTGCGTGGGCGGGCCCGCCGCGACAAACGTGCCCAAATCATTGGTCGGGCCGTAGATCTGAAAGGTGATGGGCAGCCGTGACGGCGCCAGCGCCAGCCACGATCTGCCGTCGTACCGCGCGATCTCGTTGGCGCCGGTCGCGTACCGGAGGACGATGTTGACCGGGCCGATCAGCGGTGCAGGTGCGCGCGAGGCCCTGTAGGTCGCCTCAATCCGGTACGCGTTGCTGTCGTAGCGCAGGCCGCTCGGCGGGGAGCCGACGACGGCCGCGTCCAGCGGTGTGATGCGGATCTCTACGGATGCCTCACCCCGGCGGGGAGCGATGGCGCCCCGGGGAAAGACGACCACCGCCTGCTCGTCCCCCGTGGATGCGGTCGCCGGGACCGAGCCCGAAGGCCCCAAGGCGACCGTGCCCGACCCGGGCTCGGGAGGCTGATTGCCGGACACGCCCGCCGGTGGACGCACCCAGCGATACGGCGGCGGAGGCGTGTAGCCGTCGTAGAGCAGACGTCCGGGCGCTACGGACGGGCCCGAGAGGACCACCACGAGGTACGCGACGATGACGACGATGCCAAGGGCGGCCGCGCGCATCCGCCGCTCACTCACGCACGTGCCGCGTGGCAACATGCGCCAGGCGCGCCGCGGCGGCGTTGGCTATGAACAAGGTCTACTCGCTCTGCCCTATGTGCACGAACTGCCCGGCGGTGGAGATCGACGCCCGCGAAGTGCGGATTGGGGAGCACAATGACCTGGTCAAGTTGTCGCGCGCTGAATGGAACGTTTCACCAAACCTTGAAGCGACGTGATGGTGCCCGCGTGGATCGCCGCGTGGCGATTCCACGGTTCGCCGACAAACTTTCGAAAATGTCGGGGGCCGTGTGCGCGTTCTCGGGAAGGGTGCACGCAATGATACGTCCGGCCTGGAGCTGGCAGGGGCGGAGGGACTCGAACCCCCGACCACTGGTTTTGGAGACCAGCGCTCTACCAAACTGAGCTACGCCCCTGCGTTACCGCCAGCGCAAGTATACGCTAGCGCGTCTCGCGGTGTACAGTGTGCCTGCGGCACCAGCGGCAGTACTTCGTATGTTCCACCCGGTCCGGGGTGTTTTTCTTGTTCTTTCGGGTCGTGTAGTTCCGCCGCTTGCACTCGTTGCAAGCCAGCGTGATGATATCGCGCGGCATCGCTCACTCCTTCCCGATCTCGTAAGCGGCTCCGGTGCGGGCCTACTCCAGGATCTTGGCGACGACCCCCGCCCCCACCGTCCGGCCCCCCTCCCGCACCGCAAACCGCTGCCCTTCCTCCAACGCGATCGGCGTGATCAGCGCCGCCTCCATCGTCACGTTGTC
>Ga0209060_10001600_pt1 | contig 24037 bp, 20 predicted proteins | sample Coa_R1_8_FD_187155 | JGI IMG/M metagenome (GOLD analysis project Ga0209060, IMG submission 187155) | Surface soil microbial communities from Centralia Pennsylvania, which are recovering from an underground coalmine fire - Coalmine... | ecosystem: Environmental > Terrestrial > Soil >...
CTTCGAGGTGCCGATGGCGCGGCACACCTCCTGGCACGTGGGGGGACCTGCGGATCTGTACTTCGTGCCGCGCAACGTCACCGATCTTGCCGTCTTCCTGCGACAGCTGCCGAGCGAAGTTGCGGTGCTGTTCGTGGGCCTCGGGAGCAACCTGCTGGTGCGCGATGGCGGCTTTCGCGGCGCCGTGGTCGCAACGCACGGCGCGCTCGTGACTCTCGAGCGCGTGAGCGCAACGCGCATCTATGCGGGGGCGGGGCTGCCGTGCGCGCGCATCGCGCGGCAGTGCGTTAAATGGGGCCTCGGACCCGCGGAGTTCCTGGCCGGCATCCCCGGCACGCTCGGCGGCGCGCTCGCCATGAATGCGGGCGCGTGGGGCGGGGAGACCTGGCGCCAGGTGATCGAGGTCGAGACGCTCGACCGGCAGGGACTGCGCCACAGGCACACACCATCCGATTACCGCATCGGCTACCGGCACGTCGAGGGGCCTAGCGACGAGTGGTTCACCGCCGCCACGCTCGAGTTCGAGCGCAAGCCGGCGAGAGGCGAGGCCGCGATGCGCGAGCTCCTCGAGCGGCGCCGGCAGACGCAGCCGATCGGCGAATGGAGCTGCGGCTCGGTGTTCATCAATCCGCCCGGCGAGCATGCGGCGCGCCTGATCGAGAGCGCCGGACTGAAGGGCTATCGCATCGGCGACGCCTCGGTCTCCGAGAAGCATGCCAATTTCATCATCAACCATGGCGCCGCGCGCGCCGCCGACATCGAGGCGTTGATCCTGCACGTGCAGCGCACCGTCGCCGAGGTGCATCACCTCACGCTCGAGACCGAGGTGCGCATCGTGGGAGAGCGTGCGTGAGCCTGCTCAAGCACACCGGACAGGCGCGCCGCTGCACCGATCCCGCAGAGTTCGGCAAGGTGGCGGTGCTCATGGGCGGCGACTCGAGCGAGCGGGAGATCTCGCTCCTCTCGGGCCGCGCGGTGCTCGGCGCGCTCAGGCGCCGCGCCATCAATGCGCACGCCTTCGATCCGGCGGTGCATCCGGTGCAGCATCTGGTGAGCGATGGCTACGATCGCGCCTTCAACATCCTGCACGGCCCGGGCGGCGAGGACGGCCTCGTGCAGGGCGCGCTCGAGTGGCTGGGCATTCCCTATACGGGCTCCGGGGTGCTCGCCTCGGCGCTCACCATGGACAAGCTCAAGACCAAGCGCGTGGTCGTCGGCGCGGGGCTCGTGGCACCGGAGTACGCGGTTCTCGGCGCCGAAGGCGATCTCGAGGATGCGCACCGCATGCTCGGCCTGCCGCTCATGGTCAAGCCCGCCTCGCAGGGCTCGTCGGTCGGCATCACGAAGGTGAAGACGGCCGTGCAGCTCAAGCGGGCCTTCGAGGAGGCGCGCGCGGTCGACCCGATCGTGTTTGCCGAGCGCTTCATCGCGGGCGAGGAATACACGGTGGGCGTGCTGGCGGATGAGGCGCTGCCGTCGACGCGCATCGTGCCCGCCACGGAGTTCTACGACTACGAGGCGAAGTATTTTCGCGACGACACCCAGTATCACTGCCCGAGCGGTCTCGGCGCTGCGCAGGAGAGCGAGCTGAAGGCCGCCGCGCTCGCGACCTTCCGCGTCACCGACTGCTTCGGCTGGGGGCGGGTCGATTTCATGCGTGAGGCCTCGAGCGGTCGCTTCTATTTCATCGAGATCAACACGACGCCCGGCATGACCGATCACAGCCTGGTGCCGAAGGCCGCGCGCCAGGCGGGGATCGATTTCGAGGCGCTCTGCTGGCGCGTGCTCGAGAGCAGCCTCGGACGGGAGCGCACGTGAGCACCGCCCTGCAATCAGTGACCGTGGCGCTCAAGCAGCTCCTCTCCGGCGTCGGCCGCCTCGGTCGCCGCAACCGCTTCCGCAGCCGCACCGTGCCGGAGCGCCGCGCGGCGCGACTGCTGCCAGGGCTGCTCGACGCCTGGCGCGCACACGCGGGCAAGCTCGCCATCGCCGCCCTGAGCGCCGCGGCGCTCGCCGCGCTTGCGCTCCTGCTCGACCGGCCGGTCGAGACCATCGCAATGGACGGCGCGTTCCAGCGGGTCTCTCCGGGCGAGATCGAGAAGGCGGTGCGCCCCTTCATGCACACCGGCTTTCTGTCGGCCGACCTCGACGCCATCCAGCGCTCCGTTGAGGCATTACCTTGGGTCGACCGCGCACGAGTTCAGCGGCTCTGGCCAAGCTCGCTACGCGTTACCGTCACCGAGCAGACGGCGGCGGCCCGCTGGGGCGAGTCGGGCCTCATCAACACGCGTGGCGAGCTGTTCGTGCGCGAGGCGGCGCACGTGCCCGCGGAGCTGCCGCGGCTCGCCGGCCCCGACGGCAGCGCCCACGAGGTTGCGCAACGCTATCTCGAGATCCAGGGCCGCATGCTCGAGGCCGGCTTAGGCGTAGCGGCCTTGCGGCTCGATGAGCGCGGCGCGTGGGAAATGGATCTCGACAGCGGGGTGACGGTGCGTCTCGGCCGGCGCGACGTCGAGGAGCGCATCGAGCGCTTCATCCGCATCGCCTCGACCGTGATCGCGCATCGCCCGGGCGAGATCGCGTACGTGGACATGCGCTACTCGAACGGCTTCGCCATCGGCTGGCGCTCGTCCTCCGCACACGCTGCGGCCCCGACCGCGCCGCCGCCGCCCAATGCGCCCCCCGACGACACCGACGCGTAGAGGATTTCCGAAGACGACATGGCCAAGCGATCAGACCGAAATTTGCTAGTGGGGCTCGACATCGGCACGAGCAAGGTGGTGGCCATCGTGGGCGAGGTCAAGGCCGACGGTGCGCTCGAGATCATCGGCATCGGCACTCATCCGTCCCGCGGCCTGAAGAAGGGGGTCGTGGTGAACATCGAGTCGACCGTGCAGTCGATCCAGCGCGCGGTGGAGGAGGCCGAGCTCATGGCGGGCTGCGAGATCCACTCCGTGTACGCCGGCATCGCCGGCAGTCACGTGCGCAGCCTCAACTCGCACGGCATCGTCGCCATCAAGGACAAGGAGGTCGTGCAGGGCGACGTCGAGCGCGTCATCGATGCGGCCAAGGCGGTCGCCATTCCCGCGGATCAGAAGATCCTGCACGTGCTGCCCCAGGAATACGTCATCGATGCGCAGGAGGGCATTCGCGATCCCATCGGCATGTCGGGTGTGCGGCTCGAGGCCAAAGTGCACATCGTCACCGGCGCGGACAGCGCCGCGCAGAACATCGTCAAGTGCGTGCAGCGCTGCGGCCTCGCGGTCGATGACATCGTGCTCGAGCAGCTCGCCTCGAGCTACGCGGTGCTCACCGAGGATGAGAAGGATCTCGGGGTGTGCGTGGTCGACATCGGCGGCGGCACCACCGACATCGCGGTGTTCGGCGGCGGCGCGATCCGCCACACCGCCGTCATCCCCATCGCCGGCGACCAGGTGACCAACGACATCGCGGTGTCGATGCGCACGCCCACGCAATACGCCGAGGACATCAAGATCCGTTACGCCTGCGCGCTCTCGCAGCTCGCCAATCCCGACGAGACCATCGAGGTGCCGAGCGTCGGCGACCGCCCGCCGCGGCGCCTCGCGCGCCAGACGCTCGCCGAGATCGTCGAGCCGCGCTATGAGGAGCTGTTCGCGCTCGTGCGCGAGGAGCTGCGGCGCGCCGGACTCGAGGAGTCGGTGGCGACCGGCGTCGTGCTCACCGGCGGCAGCGCCAAGATGGAAGGCGCCGTCGAGCTGGCCGAGGAGGTATTCCACATGCCGGTGCGCCTCGGCGTGCCGCAGTACGTCACCGGGCTCTCCGAGGTGGTGAGCAATCCGATTCACGCGACCGGCGTGGGGCTTCTGCTCTACGCGAAAAGCACCCTCGATCTGCAACGCATCGAGACACCGCTGCTCGCGGGCGGCATGAAAACGATCTTCGACCGGATGAGGACCTGGTTCCAGGGGAATTTTTGAATGCTGAATCCCGACTATAAACACGATAGGAGACACACATGTTTGAATTGATGGATACGTTCAGTCAGAGCGCCGTCATCAAGGTGCTGGGCGTGGGCGGTGGCGGCGGCAACGCGGTCTCGCACATGGTTCAGGCCGGACTCGAGGGCGTGGACTTCATCTGCATCAACACCGATGCGCAGGCGCTGAAGCACTCCAAGGTGCGCACCGCGCTGCAGATCGGCTGCAACATCACCAAGGGCCTCGGAGCCGGCGCCGACCCGGAGGTCGGCCGTCAGGCCGCGATGGAGGATCGCGACCGCATCATCGAGCTCATCGAGGGCTGCGACATGCTGTTCATCACCGCCGGCATGGGGGGCGGCACGGGCACGGGCGCCGCGCCCGTCGTTGCACAGGTGGCGAAGGAGCTCGGGATCCTCACCGTCGCCGTGGTCACGCGTCCGTTCATGATGGAGGGCAACAAGCGCTCGCGCGTCGCCGATCAGGGCATGCTCGAGCTCTCCAAGTACGTCGATTCGCTCATCACCATTCCCAACGAGAAGCTGCTCACGGTGCTCGGCAGCAATACGACACTGCTCGATGCCTTCAAGGCGGCGAACACGGTCCTGCAGGGAGCAGTTCAAGGTATCGCCGAGCTGATCACGCGCCCGGGCTTGATCAACGTCGACTTCGCCGATGTGCGCACCGTCATGTCCGAGACCGGCATGGCCATGATGGGCTCGGGCGCCGCGGCCGGCGACGATCGGGCACGCGAGGCGGCCGAGGCTGCGATCTCGAGCCCGTTGCTCGAGGACATCAACCTCTCGGGTGCCCAGGGCATCCTCGTCAACGTCACCGCCGGGATGGATCTCTCGATCGGCGAGTTCCAGGAGGTGGGCAACGTCATCAAGCAGTTCGCCTCGGACGATGCGACGGTGGTGGTCGGTACGGTGATCGATCCGGAGATGGCCAATCAGATCCGGGTGACCGTGGTCGCCACGGGGCTCGGGAAGCCGGTCGCGCGCGCAAGCGCAACACCGGCGCAGCAACAGCAGCTCTCCCCGCCGCCGGTGCGCATAGTGCGACAGAAGTCACCGCTCGCGCCGACGGATTACGCCATTCTCGACCGACCGACGATCGCGCGCCGCGCGGTGGGCGATGGTCTAAAGACGGACATGGACCAGGAAGATCTGCTCGACATCCCGGCTTTCCTGCGGCGCCAGGCAGATTGACACTTCTCGACAAAACTCGCACCGGCGCCTCATCGAGGCGCCGCGCGACGCAGCGGCATCGACCCGCGCGAGGGGCGAATGCGGCTCTCGCAGCCTTTAGCGGGTGTCGGGCGTGTGATACCTTTATTTCAATTGGACGAGCCTAGAAGACAATCAGGATGTTGAATCAGCGAACTTTGAAGAATTCGATCCGCGCCACCGGCGTGGGTCTGCATACGGGCAAGAAGGTGCTGATGACCCTGCGTCCGGCTTCTCCGGACACCGGAATCGTGTTTCGCCGCACCGATCTGCCGCGCCCGATCGACATTCGCGCACATGCCCAGCACGTGGGTGACACCATGATGGGCACCACCTTGCAGAGCGGTGAGGTGAAGATCTCCACGGTCGAGCATCTGCTGTCCGCGTTCGCGGGACTCGGAGTCGACAACGCGCTCGTCGAGGTGAGCTCGGGCGAGGTGCCGATCATGGACGGCAGCGCCGGACCGTTCGTGTTTTTGATCCAGTCGGCCGGTATCGAGGAGCAGCGCGCGCCCAAGCGCTTCATCCGCATCCGCGAGAGTCTCAAGGTGCAGGAGGGGGACAAGTGGGCGCGCTTCGATCCCTACGATGGCTTCAAGGTGAACTTCGAGATCGAGTTCGACCATCCGACCTTCAAGAAGCACTCGCAGGTCGCCTCGATGGATTTCTCCACCACCTCGTTTCTGCGCGAGGTGAGCCGGGCGCGAACCTTCGGCTTCATGCGCGACATCGAGAATCTGCGCGCCCACAATCTCGCGCTCGGCGGCAACATGGACAATGCCATCGTGCTCGATGACTACCGAGTGCTCAACGAGGATGGTCTGCGCTACGAGGATGAGTTCGTCAAGCACAAGATCCTCGATGCGATCGGGGATCTGTATCTGCTCGGCCACAGCCTGATCGGCGAGTTCAGCGGCTACAAGTCGGGCCATGCGCTCAATAACCGCCTGCTGCGCATGCTCATCGACTCGCAGAGCGCGTGGGAAGAAGTGACCTTCGAGAGCCTGGCCGAGGCGCCGATCTCCTACGCCGCCGCGGCCGCCGCGAGCGCCGCGCGCGCCTGACGGCTCTTGTCGCAGCGCGCTCGCTGCGATGCACCGCCGATGCATGATCAACGGCGCGCCGGTCAGCGCTTCGCGACCGGGGGCGAAGAATCCGCCTTCGATGCAGCGGGCGGCGCGGGCACGACGCGGATCCGCACCTTGTCGATGCGCACCCCGAGCGATCCTGCCACCCGCGTGCGCAACGTCTCGGTAACATAACGCAGGCGCGAGGCCCAGGCAGCCCCGACGACTCCGAGCTGCAGCTCCTCCCCCTCGAGCCCGGCGCTCGCGATGGTCGCCGCGAGGGTCGGGGAGAGCACCGCACACACGGCCGCCTTGACTTCTCCGCGAGCCGCAAGCTTCGCCCGCAGCTCTTGCACTGCGCCAGGGCCTTCGAGCAACTTGTTGAAATTCTTGGGTTGTCTCACAGGAACTGCTCTCATTCGCGGCGAAGTCTCAGGCGAAACCGTGCTTAAATTCCTTGTTTTGGTTCACCTTATTCTGCATAGTCTACGCCCGTTAGCAGCCCAGCCTGGGACCCCGATACCCATGGACAGCGCCCCTCGCCTATGAATGTCATATTGGTCGGCCGTAAGACGGGGCGCGTACGGCAGCTCGATCTGCGTCATCCTCTCGTCATCAGTGCCGTCGTCGCGATCGTTTTCGCGATCGTCGGGGGCGCCTTCTCGGTCGGCATCAGTCTCGGTGTGCACCATCACAGTGCGAGTCCCATCGATCAGCTCGGCAACTGGTCCACCGAGCTCTTGAAACAGCAGGCGCAGATCGAGGACGTGCGCAAGGGGTTGCAGGAGAAGGTCAACGCACTCGCGCTGCGCGTCGGACAGATGAACGCGAGCGTCATCCGACTCGATGCCCTGGGCCGGCGTCTCACGCGCATGGCCAACATCGACGACGGCGAGTTCGATTTCGGTAATCCGCCGGCCGTGGGCGGCCTCGACACCGATGGCCAGCCGGCGCAGATCCCGAGCCTCACCGCGATGGTCGACGATCTGCAGACTCAACTCTCCAGCCGCGAGCAGCAGCTCGGGGTGCTCGAGAACCTGATCCTCACCCGCGAGCTCAACAAGCAGGTGTATCCGGAGGGCCGTCCCGTGCAAGACGGCTGGATCTCCTCCTATTTCGGCCATCGCACCGATCCGTTCACCGGCTTCAACGCCGTCCACAAGGGCGTGGACTTCGCGGGCCCCCCCGGCACCGCGGTCTCCTCGGTCGCGGCCGGCCTCGTCACCTTCGCCGGGGAGCGTGCGGGCTACGGCGAGATGGTCGAGATCAACCACGGCAACGGTCTTGCGACGCGGTATTGCCACAACGAGAAGCTGCTGGTGAAGACCGGCGATATGGTGCGCAAGGGCCAGGAGATCGCGCTGATCGGCTCGACCGGCCACTCGACCGGACCGCACCTGCACTTCGAGGTGCTGAAGAACGGCTCGCAGGTCGATCCGCTGCGCTTCATCGGCGAGGAGCGTTAGTCCGGGAGCCCCCGCGGGCTTGAAGATCGCTCTTTGGGCCTCAAGTCCGCCGTGTTCGATCGCCCTCGGGCTCGATTGCCCGCGGCCTCTTGGCCATGACTCGACGTGGCCGCTCACCGTACAATATCGGGTTTTGGAAAGGGCTCCCCCGCCGTGCTGCAGTTTCTCACCCACATATTCGGTAGCCGTAACCAGCGCCTGCTCAAGGAGATGCGGCGCACGGTGCTCGCCACCAATGCGCTCGAGAGCAGCATCGCAGCGCTCAAGGATGAGGATTTTCCGGTGCGCACCCAAGCGCTCAAGGAGCGATTCGCCGCCGGCACGCCCCTCGATGCGCTCGTGCCCGAAGCGTTCGCCCTGGTGCGCGAGGCCTCGAAGCGCAAGCTCGGGCTGCGCCACTTCGATGTACAGCTGATCGGTGGTCTTGCGCTGCACTCGGGCAAGATCGCCGAGATGCGCACCGGCGAGGGCAAGACGCTGATGGCGACCCTGCCCGCCTACCTGAATGCGCTGAGCGGCGAGGGTGTGCACGTCGTCACGGTGAACGAGTACCTGGCGCAGCGCGATTCGGACTGGATGGGACCGGTCTATCGCTTCCTCGGCATGCAGGTCGGCGTCATCAAGAATGCGCAGTCGCCCGCCGAGAAGCGCGCCGCCTACGCTTGTGACATCACCTACGGCACCAACAACGAGTTCGGCTTCGATTACTTAAGGGACAACCTCGCCTTTCGCCTCGAGGATCGCGTGCAGCGCACGCTCTCCTTCGCCATCGTCGACGAGGTCGACTCGATCCTCATCGACGAGGCGCGCACGCCGCTCATCATCTCCGGCCCCGCCGAGGAGAGCACCGAGCTTTACATCAAGATCAACACGCTGATCCCGCGCCTGACGCGTCAGAAGGAAGAGAACGGTCCCGGCGATTACGCGGTCGACGAGAAGACCAAGCAGGCGACGCTCACCGAGGCCGGCCACCAGAAGGTCGAGGAGCTCATGAGCGAGGTCGGGCTCCTGCGCGACGACGAGAGCCTGTACGACTCGGCGAACATCCGCCTGATGCACCACTTGAATGCCGCGCTGCGCGCCCACGCGCTCTACAAGCGCGACGTCGAGTACATCGTGCGCCAGGGCGAGGTGATCATCGTCGATGAGTTCACGGGACGGACCATGCCGGGGCGGCGCTGGTCGGACGGCCTGCATCAGGCGGTCGAGGCGAAGGAAGGCGTGAAGGTGCGCGAGGAGAACCAGACGGTTGCCTCGATCACGTTCCAGAATTACTTCCGCCTCTACAAGAAGCTCTCCGGCATGACCGGCACCGCGGACACCGAGGCGTTCGAGTTCCAGCAGATCTACGGCCTCGAGGTCGTGGTGATCCCGACCCACAAGCCGATGATCCGCAAGGACAACCCCGATCTGGTGTTCCTCTCCGAGGATGACAAGTTCAAGGCCGTGGTCGAGGACATCGAGGACTGCGTGAAGCGCGGCCAGCCGGTGCTCGTCGGCACGACCTCGATCGAGACCTCCGAGCGGCTCTCGAAGCTGCTGAGCGCGGCCAAGATTCCGCACGAGGTGCTGAACGCCAAGCAGCATGAGCGCGAGGCGCACATCGTCGCCGAGGCCGGGCGCCCCGGCGCGATCACCATCGCCACCAACATGGCGGGCCGGGGCACCGACATCGTGCTCGGCGGCAATCCGCAGCCGCAGCTCGAGGCCAATGCCGACGCGAGCGAGGAGCACTTGCGCCAGATTCGCGAGGAGTGGGCGAAGCGCCATGAGCAGGTGGTCGCAGCCGGCGGCCTGCACATCGTCGGCACCGAGCGTCACGAGTCGCGGCGCATCGACAATCAGCTGCGCGGCCGCTCGGGCCGCCAGGGCGATCCCGGCTCGAGCCGCTTCTACCTGTCGCTCGAAGACAATCTGATGCGCATCTTCGGCGACCCGACGCGCATGAAGGCGCTGATGACGCGGGTCGGCATGAAAGCGGGAGAGGCGATCGAGAGCGGCATGCTCACGCGCCAGATCGAGCGCGCGCAGCGGCGTGTCGAGCAGCACAATTTCGATGCGCGCAAGCAGCTGCTCGAGTACGACGACGTCGCGAACGATCAGCGCCGCGTCATCTACCAGCAGCGGACCGACATCATGGCGGCCGCCGACGTGGCCGAGGCCATCAAGGGCGTGCGCGAGGACGTGGTCGCGCAGCTGGTCGAGCAGTACGTGCCGGAGGCGGTCGCCGAGGAGTCCTGGGACGTCGCCGGCCTGACGGCCGCGATCGAGCGCGACTTCGGGCAGACACTGCCGATCGCCGCATGGCTCGCCGAGGAGCAGGCGGGCAACAGTGCCCTCAAGGCGCGCATCGTCCAGGCGCTGGAGGCCGCTTATCAGCAGAAGGAAGCGACCATCGGGGCGGAGATGCTGCGCCACGTCGAGAAGCAGGTGATGCTGCAGACACTCGATCAGCACTGGCGCGAGCACCTGGCGGCGATGGATTACATGCGCCAGGGCATCCACCTGCGCGGCTATGCGCAGAAGAACCCCAAGCAGGAATACAAGCGCGAGGCCTTCGAGCTGTTCGCCGCGATGCTCGATCGCATCAAGCTCGACACGGTGTCGATGCTCTCGAAGATCCAGTTCCGCACCCAGGCCGAGATCGAGCGCGAGGAGCTCGAGCGCCAGCAGCGCCTCGCGCGCGCCTTGCAGATGCAGCACGCCGATGCCGTCTCACCGATTCGCGCCGAGGCGGCTGCCGCGGCTCAAGCCGGGCGGGCCGCACCGGCCCTCGCGGCCGCGGGCGGTGAGCTCGTCGATGGGGCTCCGACCGAGGAATCACGCTCGAGTGGTGCCACCCCGTTCGTGCGTCAGGTGCCGAAGGTCGGCCGCAACGAGATGTGTCCGTGCGGCTCCGGCAAGAAGTACAAGCACTGCCACGGGGCCCTGCAGCAGGCGAGCGGCTGAGCCGCGCCATGCCGGCACGCGCCGCGCGGGCGCCGGCACGCCGTGTTCACGTCGTTGCCGCCGTGCTCATCGACCGGCGCGGTCGCGTGCTGATTGCGCAGCGTCCGCCCGGCAAGGCGCTCGCGGGCGCGTGGGAATTTCCCGGGGGCAAGGTCGAGCCCGGCGAATCGCGCGCCGGCGCTCTGGCGCGGGAGCTCGAGGAGGAGATCGGGCTGCGTATTCGCGATCCACGACCGCTCCTGCGACTCACGCACCGCTACCCGCACTCGAGCGTGCTTCTCGATGTGTTCATCGTGCGTCGCTTCGGCGGCCGCCTCGAGCGGCGCGACGCGCAGGCGCTGCGCTGGGTGAGCCGCGCCGAGCTCGCCGCCGCACCGCTCCTGCCCGCGGATCGCCCGATCTTGAAGCTGCTGGCGCTGCCGGCTCGTCTCACGCGATCCGCCGCGGGCGCCTGGCGCGTGCTGCATCCGCCCGCTCTGCGCTCCGCGCGGGCCCGGCGGGGACTCCTTGGGGCACCGCTTCTCGGGGCGCTCTGCCGCACGCCGGGCGAGGCACGCACACTACGTCAGGCCGATTTCCTCGTGCTGCGCGATCCCTGCCCGGACGATGAGCTCGAGGCGCTGTGCCGGGCGACGCCGCGGCCGGTGTATGCGGCCGCACTCTCGCTCGAGCGCGCCTGGGCGTTGGGGGCAAGCGGCGTGCAGGCGATTGTGTGATAGTTTCGGCGCCATGAGCGCCCGAGGAGCCTGTCTTTAGTCATGTTTGTGGCGGGCTCCAGCGCCGGCACCAGCGGCTCTCACGAAACGCATCGTCCCGTCGCCGCGCTCGATTGCGCGATCGTGCTTTACCTCGCACTGCCGCTCGCGCTGTTCCTCGCTGGCTGGTACCGCCCTGGACTCGCTGTCGTGCTCGAGCTCGCGCTCATCGCGGCGCTTTGGCCCCTGGTGGGTCGGCTCGCCGCCGCCGGCGGCGGCTCGAGATTGACCGCCGGCGCGGGCCTTCCCGCGGCTGCACCTGCTGCGCCGGTGGGCCCGGCCGCAGGGTTTGGACCTGCGGTGACCACGGGCCCGCGCGCGCTGGCGCGTCCCGAGATCGCGCTCGCACTCGCCGTGGCGCTCGCCTGGACGCTGTGCGGCGGCACCGGACATTGGGTGTTCGCCAATGCCGACTGGCCGGTGCGCGACGCCGTGCTGCATGACCTGGTCGCGGGGCGCTGGCCGGTCGGCTATGGAATGCTCGACGGAACGCCGACGATCCTGCGGGCGCCGCTCGGCTTCTACCTGCCCGCCGCGCTCATCGGCAAGCTTGCGGGTCTGCGATGGGCGCATGTCGCGATGTCGGCGTGGACCGCCCTCGGCGTGGCGTTGTTTCTGCTCGCCGTCATCTCGCTCGTGCCCGCGCGCCGCGGCGCTGCTGCGGCCGCGCTCGCGGTGGTCGTGCTCTTCAGCGGCCTCGATCTGCTCGGTACGCTCATGGTCCGGCCGGAGGCTCTTGCGCATCTGGGTCAGCATCTCGAGTGGTGGGCTCGGGACTATCAGTACTCCTCGATGACGACCCAGCTCTTCTGGGTGCCGAACCACGCGCTCGGCGGCTGGCTCGCGATCGTACTGCTCGCACGCACGCGCGATACGAGCGCGCTCGAGCCCCTCTGGGCGCTCATCGTGATCGCGGTCGCCTTCTGGTCGCCGCTCGCCGCGCTGGGCCTCGCACCTTTCGTGCTCTGGCGCGTCGGCTCGCGCGCGCTCGCCGCGCATTCCGCGGCACCGCTCATGCCGCGCAACTGGGCGCCCGCGCTTCTGGTCGGCCTCGCCCTCGCGAGCTATCTCGCGCTCGATGCTGCGCGCATCCCGAAGGGCCTCACCTTCGGCCGCCACGGCCTGGAGCCCCTGGCCCTCGCGCACGACTTCCTGCGCCAGGGCGTGTTCTTCCTGCTCGAGGCGGGGCTCGTCGGCTGCGCCCTCCTCACGCTCGTGCGCTCCAGCGAGCTCGTGCTGGCGCTCGCGCTGCTTGCGCTGCTGCCGCTCGTGAGCTTTGGTGCGGCCAACGATCTTGCGATGCGAGCCTCGATCCCGAGCCTCGCCGTGCTCGCGCTCGGCGCGGCGCTCGCCGTGGTGCGCCCACCTCCCGGGACCGGCGAGTCCCGCGCCCGCTCACTCAGCGCGCGCTCACTCCGCGCCCGCAAGGCCGTGCTCGGTGTGCTGCTCCTTCTGGGCGCGGTCACCCCGCTCGAGGAATTTGCACGCGCCGTGCTGCTGCCGCGCTGGCCCATCAACCTCGAGGCGCGACTCATCGAGGCCGCGTGCGGCGTCTACCCGGCGCACTACGTCGCCCGTCTCGAGGGTCAGCTTGCGGCGTACCTGCTGCGCACGCCGCAGGTGCTCGCTGCGGGACCCCCTGCGACGGATTGCCACAACCCGGCCGCGAGGCTCATGCGCGAGCACGGGCTGTGAGAGGGCACCTCACATGAGTCACTGGGCGCCGCTCGCGCGGCTCGCACGACGAAGGCTCCTCAGGATGCATTTCGAAAGCCGCATCGGCCACCTGGGCGGCAACCTTTCCGCGCTCGATGCCTTGCTGGTGCTGCATCATCGCCTGATGCGACCCGGTGATGACTTCATCCTCTCGAAGGGTCATGCCGCCGGTGCGCTCTACGTGACGCTCTGGTCGCTCGGACTGCTCTCGGAGGAGGATCTCGCGAGCTTCCACGGGGAGGGCACACGGCTCGCCGGCCATCCGGTTCCCGGCTGGAGCGAGCGCATCGGCATCGCCACCGGCAGCCTTGGGCACGGCTTTCCGGTCGCGCTCGGCATGGCGCTCAAGCGCCACCTCGAGCACGAGCGTGGCCATCTCTACTGCCTCACCTCGGACGGGGAGTGGCAGGAGGGCGCGATGTGGGAGGCGCTCATCTTCTGGGCGCATCGCCGGCTGCCGAACCTGACGGTGCTCATCGATGTGAATGGCTTGCAGGGATTCGGCTCGACGCGCGAGGTCGCCTCGATGGAGGATCTCGGCCCGCGCCTCAAGGCCTTTGGCCTTGCGGTGGTGGACGTCGACGGGCACGACCATGAGGCCATTGCGGCCGCGGCCGCTGCGCACCCCGGCGCGCTCATCCTGCTGCACACCGTGAAGGGCAAGGGCGTCTCCTTCATGGAGAACCGCATGGAATGGCACTATCTGCCTTTGAGCGAGGCGCAGTACGCCGCCGCGCTCGGCGAGCTCGAGGAGCCGGCGGCGACCCTCCACGCCACCGGCGCATCGGCATGAGGAACGCCTTCTGCGCCGCGCTCATCGACCATGCGAGGCGGGCGCGCTATTTTTTCCTCACGGGAGACCTGGGCTTCATGGCGCTCGAGCCGCTCGCGCGCGAGCTCGGCCCGCGCTTCGTGAATGCGGGCGTCGCCGAGCAGAACATGGTGTCGGTGGCGGCCGGCATCGTGCGCGCCGGCGCGCCTTGCTGGTGTTACAGCATCGCGCCCTTCTGCTACGCGCGACCCTTCGAGCAGATCCGCAACGATGTCTGCCTGAACCGTCTGGGTGTCCATCTCGTCGGCAACGGCGGCGGCTATGCCTACGGGTCGATGGGAGCGACGCACCATGCGCTCGAGGACTACGGGGTGCTCGTCACGCTGCCGGGCTTGCGTGCCTACGTGCCCGCCTTCGATGCGGACGTGGCGCCGTGCGTGCGGGTGATGAGCGAGCGCGCCGCACCCGCTTATTTGAGGCTCGGTCGCTCCGAGCTCACCGATGAGCGTGAGCTGCCGCCGTACGCTGCCTGGCGGCGTCTCCTCGAGGGCGCGGCCGGGATGCTGATCGTCGTGGGTCCTCTCGCCGGATCGCTCCTGCGCGCCACCCGCGAGCGCCCCTACGCCTCGCGCCCGACGATCTGGGTGGTGAGCGAGATCGAGAGCGGGGGCCTCGAGCTTCCGCAAGCGCTGTACGATGATCTCGCGCGCGCGGGCGCGCTCGGGCTCGTCGAGGAGCATGTGGCGGCGGGCGGATTCGGCGCGCTGCTCCTGCATCGTCTCGCGCTCGAGGGGCGCACGCTGCCGCCCCTCATGCATGCGCACGCCCGCGGCTACCCCTCGGGCCGCTACGGCTCACAGCGCTGGCATCGCGAGGAATGCGGGCTCGCGACGCCCCAGATCCTGGAAAGCCTTGCGCGCGTGCGCGCGCAAGCGCGTCCCTGAGCGGGCGCGTGGCGGCGGATACGAACCCGACCCCGGGCTCCGCAGCAGGTGCGGCCGACGCCCCAGCGCCCGGCGCTCCCGTCGCGCCTCGAGCGCGCGAGCTCAGCGGGCCCATCCTCGTTCTCGGGGCGAGCGGTTTCGTCGGCGCCCATCTGCTGCGCGCGCTCGGAGAGGTGCGCAGCGATGTCTTTGGCACGGCCTCGCGCGAGCCCGCGTGGCGTCTTGCGGCGTTGCCGCCCGAGCGCACTCTCACGGTGGATCTGCTCGCGCGCGGTAATCTCGGCTCGCTCCTCGAGCGCGTGCAACCCAAGACCGTCCTGGATTGCGTGGCCTACGGCGCTTACTCCTTTGAGCAGGACATCGAGCGCATGTATCAGACCAACGTGATCCTCAAGCAGGAGCTCATCGAGGCGCTGATCGCACGGGGCGTGCATTGCTACGTGCACGCCGGCAGCTCCTCGGAGTACGGCACGCGCGGCGCGGGACCCGAGGAGAGCTGCGCGAGCGCACCGAACAGTCACTACGCCGTCACCAAGAGCGCAGCGGCGGGTCTCATTTTCTATGCCGGCCGGCACCGCGGGCTTCGGTGCGCCAATTTGCGCCTGTACTCGGTGTACGGGCCGCTCGAGGATCGCTCCCGCCTCATCCCGACGCTCATCGCCGAGGCATCGGCCGGGCGCTTGCCGCCCTTCGTCGAGCCGGAGACCTCGCGCGATTTCGTGTACGTCGAGGATGTGGTGCGGGCGTTCGTGCAGACCGCACTCGAGCTCAAGGCCGAGCACTACGGCGAATCCTTCAACATCGGCAGCGGCCGCAAGACGACCATCCGAGCTCTCGCGCACCTGGCGCGCGAGCAGTTCCATCTCGCCGCCGAGCCGCAGTTCGGCGCCATGCCGGGCCGCGTGTGGGATCTATCGGAGTGGTACGCGAATCCGCGCCGCGCGGCGGACATCCTTGACTGGCGTGCGCAGGTGTCGCTCGAGGAGGGGCTTGCGCGCACCGCCCGCTGGTATGCACAGCTCGAGGACGTCGAGCTCTACGAGCGGGCCTCGAAGAAGCGCGCGCTCGATCCGGTGCACAGCGTGAGCGCGGTCATCGCCTGCTATCGCGATGCGCAGGCCATTCCGCTCATGGCGGAGCGTCTCGAGCGCACCTTCGCAAAGCTCGGCATCGAGTACGAGATCATCTTCGTGAACGACGGCAGTCCCGATGACTCGGAGGAGATCATTCGCGCGCTGAGCGCCGCCAATCCGCACATCCTCGGAATCACCCACTCGCGCAACTTCGGCTCCCAGGCCGCCTTTCGCTCCGGCATGGAGCTCGCGGCGAAGAACGCCGTGGTGCTCATGGACGGAGATCTGCAGGACCCGCCCGAGCTCATCGAGGAGCTCGTCGCCCGCTGGCGCGAGGGGTTCGAGGTCGTGTACGGCGTGCGCGTCAAGCGCGAGGCCGCCTGGTACATGCAGATCGCCTACAAGGCGTTCTACCGGGTGTTCGATTACTTCTCCTCGGTGCCGATTCCGCACGATGCCGGCGATTTCTCGCTCATCGACCGGCGCGTCGTGCACTGGCTGCTCGCATGCGAGGAGCGCGACCTGTTCCTGCGGGGCCTGCGCGCCTATGTCGGATTCAAGCAGACCGGCGTTCCGTACCTGCGGCCCGAGCGCGCCTTCGGCCGCTCGACCAACAGCCTCTTGAAGAACATGGGCTGGGCGAAGAAGGGCATTTTCGCTTTCAGCCGCACGCCGCTCGATGTGCTCACTTTCTGCGGCAGCGCGCTCGTGCTGGTGTCGATCGTGCTCGGCCTGCTGCAGCTCCTCGGCAAGCTGTTCTTTCCGGCGCTCGCGCCTCGAGGCATCACGACGGTGGTGCTGCTCATCATGTTCTTCGGCTCGTTCACGTTGTTCGCCATCAGCCTGATCGGCGAGTACGTGGCAAAGATCTTCGAGGAGGTGAAGGCCCGTCCGACCTTCATTCGAAGGCATCTGATTCGCGGCGGCGAGGTGCGCAAGGCGGGCGACCATGGATGAATGGTCGCTGCCGCGCGAGGATCTCGCAAAGCGGGTCGCGCAGGCATCGGCCGCGCCGCTCGAGGATCCGGAGCCGCATCCGCGCGAGGAGTTCGAGGTCTTCCGTCCACGGCCGCACGAGCGCGCTCATACCCGGGCTGCGCGCCTGCGCCGCTCGCTGCGGCGCTTCGCGGATCTGCAGTTCAGCTCGATCTATGAGGACCTCGCACGGCTCCTGCCCCAGCTCGAGGCGGGTACGCTCGCCGATGTGGGCTGCGGCGCGCAGCCTTTCCGCGACCTGCTCGCGCCCGCCGTGCGCTACATCCCGGTCGACATTCAGGACTCGGAGCTGCATTTTGGGTACCGGCTCACCGAGGTGCGGCGCTTTCGCGGCAGCGCTTTGCCGCTCGCCGACGCGGAGGCGAGCACGGTGCTGTGCACCGAGACGCTCGAGCACGTGCAGGACGCGCCGCGCTTTCTCGCCGAGCTTGCCCGCGCGCTCGAGCCCGGCGGCCGGTTGATTCTCACCATTCCCTTTGCGGCCCGCTGGCACTATGTGCCGCGGGACTTTCGCCGCTACACGCCCACCGCATTGAAAGAGGAGCTCGCGGCGGTGGGGTTCCGCGGGATCAGGATCTATCCACGAGGCGGGGCGCTGGCGGTCGCGGCCTACAAGGTGCTCGGGGTCGTGCTCGCGCTGTGGCTGGGCTATGGGGCGCGCGGCGCGCACGCCTGGGCAGCGCGGGCGCTCGCGCTGTGCCTTGCGCCGCTCGCGCTCATCGCCGCGCTTCTGGGGCATCTCGGACTCAAGCGCCCGGGTCCGGTCGAGGACACGCTCGGCTACACCGTGCTCGCGTACAAGGCCTGAAAAAGCATGGGCGCAGAAGGGGTCGAGGCGTTTCGCCTGAGCCTGCGTCAGCGGCGCTGCCCGGTCTGCGGCAGCGAGGATGACTCCCAGGAGCGCTTTGCGGCGCGCAGCGCCGGGATGTTGCGCCGCGCCTCCTACGCCTCACGCAAGGAGCCCGAGCGTATGAATCTGCGCCTCGTCATGTGTCCCGCGTGCGATCTGCTCTACGCGCCCGCCGTGCCGGTCCACGCCTTCCTCGCGAGCGCCTATGCAGAGGCCAGCTACGACAGCGATACGGAAGCGCGCTGCGCGGCGGCGAGCTACGCCGCCGCAATCGCCGCCCGACTGCCGCGCCTGAGCTCGCACAGGAGCGCGCTCGAGATCGGCGCGGGGAATGGAGCGCTGCTCGAGCACCTGCAGGCGCTGGGTTTCGACGAGGTTCTCGGATTCGAGCCTTCGGCGGCGGCGGCGCAGGCGGCCACGCCGGCGCTGCGGCCGCGGATCCGGGTGGCGCCGTTCGACCCGCACGCGCTGCCCGCCGATCTGCCGCGGGATCACTTCTCCCTCGTCATCGCCAATCAGACCCTCGAGCACGTCGAGGAGCCCCTCGCACTCCTTGAGGCCGCGCACGCGTTGCTGGCTCCGGGCGGTGCGATGCTCGTGGTGTCGCACGACTACCGGCACTGGTTGAGCCGGCTGCTCGGGGCGCGCTCGCCGATCATCGACATCGAGCACCTGCAGGTGTTCTCGCGGGCAAGCCTGCAGCGCGCGCTCGCGCGCGCCGCTTTCGAGGAGATCGAGATCGATGCTTTCGCGAACTGCTATCCGCTGCACTACTGGGTGCGGCTCGCGCCGTTGCCGACCGCGCTCAAGCGCCCCCTGCACGCCTGGCTGCGCGGCCACGCCGACTCGACCGCGGCGGGCGCTCGACTCGGAAGGCGGATGCTGCGCGCCCGGGTGGGTAATCTCATCGCCTGGGCACGACGGCCGCTCTGAACGGGGCAGAGCGGCGGAGCGTGAAGGATGCCCGGTTCGATCGCTCAAGTTTCACCGCTCGGGGCCGATCCCGCCCCCAATGGCTGCAAAAGCGAAACCTGCGGCAGGCCCGAGCCCTCGGCCGCCCGCGCCGCCTCCGGCCCGCCGCGCGGGTCCCTCCGATGGGGCGCGGACGGCCGCGTTCGAGTTCCTCACGCAGCTCGCCGCGGAGCTCTCCAAGGGACCCTTGAATCTGCCGTGCTTCCCCGACATCGTCCCGCGGATTCGCCGGGCCCTCGCCGACCCGCGCTCGACGCCCGACGACATCGTGACCCTGGTCGGCACCGAGCCGCGACTCGCCGCGCGGTTGATCCAGACCGCCCACTCCGCGATCTTCAATCCGACCGGTAAGCCGCTGACGGACTTGCGCCAGGCGGTGACGCGGCTGGGAACGCAGCTCATCCAGTCCGTGACCCTCGCCTTTGCAGTCCACCAGATGAAGGCCGAGCCCACGCTGCGACGCATGGCACAGCCGCTCGCCGAGCTCTGGGAACGCAGCCTCGCGGTCGGCTCGATCTGCCAGGTGCTCGCACGGCGCACGCGCGTGCCGAGCGAGGAGGCCTTCCTCGCCGGACTCCTGCACGGGATCGGCCAGTTTTACATCATCGTGCGCGCGGCCGATGCGGCGGGCGGCCCGGCGGACGATGCGGCGCTTGCAGACTGTGCCATCGACTGGCATCCCTCGATCGGTCAGGCGGTGCTCGAGAAATGGGGCTTCAACAGCACGATGGCCGAGGCCGTCGGCCAACAGACGGAGCACGAGCGTACGCATCGAGGTGAGGCGGATCTTGCGGACATCCTGATCGCCGCCGTGGCGCTCGCGGACGCGCGCGCCGAGGGCCGTGAACGCCTGGTCCGCTGTGCGAAGATCGCCTCGGTCGCGACCCTGGGGCTCGGTCCCGATGACCTGGTCGTGATCCTGCGTCACACGGATCACGCGCTCGAATCGATGCGCGCCGCTCTCGGCTGATCAAGAGTCCCAGCCGACGCACCCGGGCTCCGGGCGCAGATCCTCGAGGGGGCCGCTTTCCCCGGGGGGCGGATGGCGCTCCTTGAACGTGAAAGCCCAGGCACTCGGACCGTTCCGGCGCACGTGTGCGAGGCGCTCGAGCGCCTCCTCGACGCTCGGCCGGTGGCCGGCGGGAACCCACCACAGCACCTGGTAGGCCTCGAGCGGCCTCTCGAACCATTCGCGCCGGCGCGCCATCACGGCGGTATGCGCCGTGCGATAGACGAAGTCGAACAGGGCCTCGACCGAGCTCCATACCGACATGTTGACCAGGAACTGCGCATCCTCGGTCGGACGCACATCGGTCGCGTTGCCGCTCGCGGTTTGCAGCCGCCACACGAACCCCGGAGCGGCATCCGCGAGAGCATTGATCGCATCGAGAGCAGCGATGAAGGGCGCGAGCTGCGCACTCTCGACCGGAGCGACGGCGCGTCCGACGTTCAGTTGAGCAATGTGCCAGCGATTCATGGTGACCTCCGTTTGATGGGCCGCGAGGGTGTGGTGTCCAGTGGGTGACCAGGGAAAGCCGTTCAGTCGGGTGATCGTTTCAGATGCGCATCGAAGAAGCGCAGCATCGTCGCATAGCCGTGCCGGCCATCGTGCTCGCGCATCAGCCCATGCTTGCCGCCGGGATAGACCATCGTTTCGAACGGCTTGCCGAGATCCTGGAGCCTGCGAAACAGCTTCGTGCTGTGCAGAAAGAGCACATTGTCGTCGGCCATGCCATGCATGACGAGCAACGCGCCGTTGAGACGGTCCGCATAGGGCAGTACCGAGCTCGCCGCGTAGCCCGCGGCATTCGCCTGCGGGGTGCCCAGGTAGCGCTCGGTGTAGTGCGTGTCGTAGAGCGTCCAGTCGGTGACCGGCGCTCCCGCCACGCCCGCTTTGAATAGATCGGGTGCCTTGAGCAGGAGCATGAGCGTCATGTAGCCGCCATAGCTCCAGCCATGCACGCCGATGCGGTCGGGGTCGACATAGGACTGCGTTGCGAGCCAGCGCGCGCCCAAGACCTGGTCGGCCAGCTCGACCTCGCCCAAACGGCCGTGGATCGGCGCCTGAAAGCGCGTGCCACGACCGGCGCTGCCGCGGTTGTCGAGCTGAAAGACGATGTAGCCTGCGCGCGTCAAAATCTGCGTGAACGTGCCACCGCTCCAGCCATTGAGGACGCGCTGCACGCCGGGTCCCCCGTAGACCTCGACGAGGGCGGGATAGCGGCGTTTGGGCTCGAGGTGCGGCGGCAGAAAGAGTCGGTAGTGCAGGGTCTGCCCGTCGCTCGCGGTGAGGGTGCCGAAGGTCGGCATCGCGTTATCGGCGAGATAGGGCGCATCGGGATGCGTGCGATCGAGGCGGTTCTCCAGCAGAAACTCGATGAGACGCCCATCCAGGTCGCGCAGGCTCACCTGCAGGGGCTGCTCGCGGCTGTTGAACTGATCGACGTAGAAGCGCGCCTGCGGAGCGAGCGCCACCGCATGCAGACCGTCCTCGCGCGAGATGCGCAGCACCTCGTGCGGATCGGGTGTCTCGAGCGAGGCGCGGTAAAGATGCCGCTCGGTGGGACTTTTCTCGGTGGCGGTGAAGTACACCCAGCGGTGGCGCTCATCGATGCCCTTGATGGCGCGGCCATGAAAGTCATCAACGTCCCAGTCGCCGGCCGTGAGCTGACGCACGAGCCGCCCGGAGGTTTCGTACAGATAGAGATGCCGGTGTCCGTCGCGCATCGAGGCCCAGATGAACTCGTGCGATCGGCGCAGGAACGTGAGCTCATCGCCGAGCTCGATCCAGGTGTCGCTGTGCTCGCTGAGCACCGTGCGCGTGGTGCCCGACGCGATGTCGGCAAAGAGCAGGTCGAGACGATGCTGATCGCGGCTCTCGCGCTGGATGGCGAGGGTCTTGCCATCCGGAAGCCAGGTGACCCGGGCGAGATAGATGTCCTGCTCCGGGCCGAGATCGATCCAGGTGAGGGCCCCGCTGAGCCGATCGGCCACGCCCAGGCGAATGGTGACGTTCGGGCCGCCGGCGGCCGGGTAGCGCTGCTCGAAGGTGCGCACGTTGTCCGCGGCGATCTCGAATCGCCGGGTGAGCGGCACCGCGGTCTCATCGACGCGCGCGAAGGCGATGTGGCGTTCGTCGGGCGACCACCAGTAGCCCGTGCTGCGATCCATCTCCTCCTGCGCGACGAACTCCGCCATCCCGTTCTTGATGGGGCCGCCGCCATCGTGCGTGAGCGCCGTCTCCGCGCGGCGCGCAAGGTCGTAGGTGTAGAGGTTCTGGTCCCGGACGTAGGCCAGATAGGCGCCGCGCGGTGAGACGGTGGCATCGGTGATGAAGCCGCCTTCGGGCGCGACCGCGAGGAGCGCCTCGCGCGCGGGTCGCGTGAGATCGTAGTAGTAGAGCCGTCCATCGAGCGGAAAGAGCAGCGCACGCCCCGAAGGAGCGAAGCCGTACTCGATGATTCCCGAAAGTGAGGCCGTGCGCTGCCGCTCGCGCCGCGAGCGCTCCTCATCGGACAGATGCTCTTCCGGCGGCGCGAGCACGCGCGAGTCGATGAGCAGGCGGCTCTGGCGCGACTCGACGTCGTAGGCCCAAAGATCCAGTCGATCCTTGTTGTCCTCCCGACCCTTGAGGTAGGTGACCCGGGTGCCGTCGGGGGAGATCTTGACGTTCTGAATCGAGGGGCCGGAAAGCGAAGGCGCATCGAACAGCCGATCGATGCTGAGCTCGGCTCCGGCGGTGGCGCCGGCCGCCTCAGCCATGGCCAGGACCGCGCACATGCAAACCGCGCCGAGGAGCAGGGCGCGCGCAGGAGGCGCCGGCGGCGGAGCATCGGTCATGGGTGAGTCCTTCCGGTAACTCCGGGCTGCACATGGATCAGGCGCGCACGAGCCGATAGCACACCTCGTGCCAGGCGGTGACACCCCGCGCACGCATCCGATGCTCACGCTCGAGCGTGTCGGCACGGGCGATCTCCTCGACCTCGAAGAAGGGCGAGTACAACCGAAGGACCTCTTCGCGCTCGAGCGAGAACGGCGGACCCGACATCCGCTGTTGTGAGTACTCGACCGTGACGAGGAGCCCGCGGGTGCCGCGCTCGAGGAGGCTCGCGACTTTCTCCACATAGCCGGGGCGCTGCGAGGCGCTGAAGGCAATGGCGGCGGCGCGGTCGTAGAGCCCATCGATCGGCCCCAGCGAGGCTTTCGTGAGCGAGAACAGATCGGCGCGCAACAGGCGCAGGCCCGCAGACCGGTAGATCTCGTGATCCGGGGCGCTCGAGCGCCGCGGCGCGATGCCGTTCTCCGCGAAGAATGCCTCGACGGCAATCGCGGAGATCTCGATGCCGAGCACCGAATATCCGCGATCGCGCAGCCAGAGCATATCGAGGCTCTTGCCGCACAGAGGAACCAGCACGCTCGATCCGGTGGCCAGCGCAAGGCCTGGCCAGTACTGCGTGAGGTTGCGATCGGGCTCCGCCTGATGAAAGCCGATCTGCCCGGTGCGCCAGCGCTCGTGCCAGAAGTCCTCGTGCACCCTCAGGCATCCTTCGGGCGGTCGCCCTGCTCGCCATGTCCGTCGCCGTCGCGCGGAGTGCTCGATTCATCGGGAATCCTGCGCTCTTCGCTGAGCCAGGCACCCAGATCGATGAGGCGGCAGCGATCACTGCAAAAGGGACGGTAGGTCGAGCCTTCCGACCACTCGACGGGTCGCCCGCAGGTCGGGCATCTGACCATGCTCGCCATCGCTCCGGTCCCCGGAACCTCAGGCGCAGCAGGTGAGCAGGAAGGGCACGTCCATATCGACGTGGACAGGTCGGGTTGTCGCATCCGTCCAGTTGAGGAAGCGAATCGTGCAGCGATGTTGATTCGCGCTGATCTCCGGAAAGAGATCGCAGTTCACCGGCATGGTCACCCGCACCAGCTGACAGGGATTCTCGCGATCGAATTGCAGCTGAAAGATCCCGCCGCTCGCGACCTCCGACTTGCGCTTCGCGTTCTGGCGCGTGAGCCAGAGAAGCTCCGCGATGCTGTCGCACAAAGGCCGGGTGAGGGCGAGCCAGCTCGAGAACTCGCTCGCGCGCACCTCGGCCGGACGGCTCAGCCAGTAGCAGTAGTCCGGCAGATCGAAATCACAGGTGCCCCCCGGTATCGCACTGCGGTGCTTGATCGCGCTCAGGAACTCGGAATCTCGCAGCGGCCCCATGTAATTGCCGCCGACGGTCGAGAGGTCCTCGCGCAGCTTGATCAGGTTCGACATCAGAGACTTGAGCCGACTCGGATCGACGCCGG
>Ga0209060_10001603_pt1 | contig 24000 bp, 18 predicted proteins | sample Coa_R1_8_FD_187155 | JGI IMG/M metagenome (GOLD analysis project Ga0209060, IMG submission 187155) | Surface soil microbial communities from Centralia Pennsylvania, which are recovering from an underground coalmine fire - Coalmine... | ecosystem: Environmental > Terrestrial > Soil >...
TGCGCTGCGGGGGGAGTGAGAGGGCTTGGGGAGGGTGCGGTTCATGACCGTGTGTCCGAGAGCCCGTGGAGTGGTGTTGGCGCGGGTATGCGCCAAGCCAGGTTGTCCGAGAGCCAGCGCCGTGGTGAGTGCGCAGGCGATGAGGGGTTGAGCCTTTCGGCTTTGCGAAAACATAGATTTCTCCTTCCGGATGATTTTTTGGGACATTGCGGTTGTCCCAATCCAGAAGGCAGCGAAAACATTTGGCAAACATTGCCCCGAACGGCACGCGTTTCTGACACATCACTCCGTAATGGAGATTTCATTTTTAGCTTTACCCCACAACCCCGGTATAGCCGGGCCATACTGTTTAGCTTCACCTGTTTTGTCCCCCGATTTGCAGTTACCATCTCCGTTTAACCTTTAACAAATATTTTGTTCCCCGATGAGTTCAGGTGGTCGCTTCCATGTGGCGGCGACCAGCCTCTTCACTTTGTTGCGTTCCTGCGGGAGCGCAACCCGCTCGGGCATTGATGCCAGGAGGCGATTCAGATGAAGACTATCGGGGAGTACATTTCGGGATGGACGCCGTTCGACGCCAAGTCCATCCGAGCCTGGGGAAGCGGATACGTGCGCAACCCCCGGCGTAGCAACCAGCCCATCCTGCCGGAGGACAGACCATGCGCGCTGTGTTCCTGGGGTCCGTCCGTGGCGCTCAGTCGGCTGCGTGTAGACGGCTACGAATACGATATGATCGAAAACGCGAATCCGATCATCGAGGAGCAGTTGTTGATCTGCCCCTGCCAGCACCGAACCTATCTCTGCGAGAGGGATTTCGCCCTGGTGGAGCGCCTGGTGATGGAAGGAGTAGAAGCGCTGTCCCCCGTGGATGTAGACGGGCACCCGCCGTGCATTACACGGCAGCGGCGCGAACAGGGTTCACGCCCGCTGGCCTGCTACATCAACACCTCCCCTGCCGCCGCGCAATCGGAGCCTCACCAGCATATCAACGCGGCGGACGCCGCTCGCCTGCCGCTGCCGGAGGGACATCCTGCCGTCTGGTCCGTAGCACGCGGCATCGGGACTACCGTCATTGCGCGCTACGAAGGGTTGGGCTACTACGCCCTTACGGTCGTCGGTGCGGAAGCGGATGCCCTGCACCGTACCCTGGAAGCGCTCCACACTGCGCTGGCTGGCTGGGGGATGGCATACAACCTGCTTGCGTATCCTGAAGATCACAATGGCATGCGCCGGCCCCGTTTCGTGGTGGTTCCGCGTGCCAAAACCTTCATCGAGGCCGTCGGCCAGAAGCTGGGCGGGTTCGAGTTGCTGACGGGTTGCCTTATCCCCTCCCCGGAACACTGGGTGGAGATGACCGAGGGCCTGCGTGACCACGTCCTCGTCGAGGCGACGCTGGATGCGGATGCGGCGTTACGTCTGGAGCGCTGTTTGCGCGGGCAGTTCGGTTTACCTCCATCCGGCTGCGCGATCTATGCGATTCCCCAAAATGAGGCGGGAAAGCCCGCTTTTCATCCCCAAATCGAAACGAACAGGAGCGTGTAAAATGCTGAACTCTCGACTCTTCTGGAAGGCTGACAGCCTCGATGCCCAACCCGATTATTCCGGCCCCCTTCTCCGGGATATTCCCTTCGTCCTCGTTCGTCTCACACGCGCCAGTATCTGCGAGTCGGACAGACGGGTGCAGCGGGGAGCCAAGGAGAGCGCATTGGGTTCCGGCGAAATCGTACTCGGACATGAAGGCGGCGGATATGTGGTGGATGCCGGCCCGTATAGCGCAGAACTCCCGGCGGGCAGCAAAGTGGTCATTCTGCCTCACCTGACGTGCGGCGAGCCGGAATGCATGGCGTGCCGGAGCGGCCGCACCTGCCTCTGCCCACGGATGCGCCATCTCGGGTTCCATGTGAATGGTGTGTTTGCCGAGTTGATGGCATTTCCACGCTCTTGCCTGTTGAAGGTAGAGGCAGATTTCCCGGACGATGCTCTGCCCCTGGTGGAACCGTTGGCCTGCGTACTGCGGGCGCTGGACCGTATCCAGGACGATCTGGCACGGTTGGCGTTTTCTAACCCTACAGATCAGGTAACCCTCTTTGGCGCAGGCCCGATGGGTTGCCTGATCGGCAAAGCGCTTGTTCGGCATCGGCCTGGGATTCGGATCTGCCAGGTGGATCCGAATCCGATCCGCAGGTGTATCGCCGCCGGAATTCTCCCGGAAGTAGAGGTAGTGGCTGAACTGCCCCTGAGCTGCGTAGGCTCCCTCGCATTTGTCGTTACCAGCGCCTATACAGCAGCCTGCAGCGCGGAAGCCTCCACACAAGACGGCGGGACCATCCTGCTATTCGCGGGAATAAACGCGGAAGCGCTGACAGCTGCAGACAGCGCCGTACGCCGCCGCGCGAACTTCTATGAAGAGATCCATCGCACGGAGAAGATCGCCCGCGCGACGGATCCGCTGATGGCAAAGACACTCACACTGAAAGGAAGCAGCGGCTTCAATCTGGAAAACGCGCAGGCAGCAGTACAAGAACTGCGACAGTTCTACTCGCACTATGCTCCGATTCAGAACGGGAGTATCGCTGGCCTTGCCTCCCAGGATGCGCAGATCGCTGGCAAGCAATACACGTTTCCACACGAAGTTGCCGCCACGGCGCTGCTGGCTCCCAAGAGCCTGGACGATGCCACATATGGCGAACCGATCTCCTGCTTGTGCAAGGTAATCATTCGTCTCGCGTGACGCTTTCGCTGGCCGCCAGGTGGAAAAGATCGTCATCCACCTGGCGGCCAGCGGTTGGGAGGAGTTAAAAGCAGGAGCATCAATAACGGTTATACTGGAACGAAACCCCTACGATCAGATCCGAGGTTTTCACATGCGCGCTGGGATCGGGATGTTGCTTGAGGAATGCGAGGATCCAGCGGGGTTCGACATAGAGTTTGATACGCGTATGCGGTCCGAACTGCCACTGTGTCCGCACACCGACACCGCCGATCAACCGATTTTCAAACTCGTAGTCCCGACGGGAGCTGCCGTTGATATCGAGCAGGATATAGGGCATGATGGGATACCGGCCAGCCTCGAATTCGTACCCCGCCCGAACGTCGGCTCCATAGCGGATAGAGTTGTAGTCTGTCTGAAAGAAGTCAGTATCATGCCAGGCAGCGCCAAAAAAGAGTTCGGCCCACTGTCGGTCGGGATTGCCGGGACGGTCGCTGTCTACGGCTCCGAATTCCTTCCAGTGGTCGAATCCGATCACCAAATCGTGCCGGGGCGAAAAGTCGGGTTTCGCTCCGAACCAGAAGCCTTGCAGGTCGTATTGCGCATAGAGACGCATCGGGCGCAACCAAATGGGAGCCCGAAACCGCCCATGATATTGGTCAATAAGCGGGCGTATCTCGACGCCGATACCTCCGGTCAATGTGTTATCGACCGCATTGACTGGATAGGCAAAAGCCGGATTGGCGTGCAGATAGAAACGCAAGCGCGAGGCACGATTTCGATCTCCAAAAAGGAGACGAATCTCGGGGTTGAGAAATTCATGGGAACGTTTAGGGACGCCGGAACTGGCATCAACACCGGCCAGGCCATTTTCGTGGTAACCTGCGTCCCCATAAATAACAAGCTCGGTCGGTGACTGCGCCATGGCAACGCCATAGAGGCCTAGCAACAGCATCGCAGCCAGCAGAGTGATAGCGCATCTCTTCATTGAAACCCTCCCGTCGTTTGTAAGTTACTCCAATACAGCTATGAGACACATTCCTCTCACGGTTGATGGTTGTCCTTGACTTTCGCGCTCTCCATGCCATAAAGAGGCGGAGGCGGAGTGGCCGCCGGAATCTGATAATAGGGGTTCCATTTCAACTCGGCAAAGATCAGCCAAGCAAGCGCTGCAAGATGGTTCTGGGAAAAGTAGCGCCACTTAGCGCTTTCTGATTTGTCTTCCCCCTTGGATTGGTCTTCGGAGGCGATATGGACATAGAAGCCAGTGAATAGTCCGTCACGTGTTGCAGCGACGGCTCCGCCATCCGGGCTGGCGGCCTGAATGCGTTCCAGCTCCTTCAGGTACTGCTCCGCCTTATCCTGGGCTCCCAGCAGCCAATAGGCAACGGTCATCTGGCCCGTTCCTTCCGTCCACACGCCGGTAGTATCCGCGGGCGAGAAGGAGAACCCGGAGAATCCTCCCGCCCCCTTGTCCACCCTGCACTGATCCTCAGCCCAGCGTATCCCCTCTTCGGTTTCCGGGGTGCGACCGAGTGCCAGGACCGACCAGGAGTTGGTGTCCAGTGGCAGTTGATCCGGATTCTCATTCGCCACCCATTTCCCTCCAGGATTCTTGGGATCGGGGGCTTCACCAGCCAGAAAATGGCGTATTCGCGACTGGCCCGCCTGGCTAAACTTTCCGAGGACGAACTGGCGCGCGCTGGCGCAATCCGCCTCCCAGCTTTTGTCGCCGGTAATCCTTGCCAGATGATACATCGCCACGGCGAGATCGAGGTTCATCTCGGTCGAGCGATACTCCGCTGCTGTTTGGAATTTCATCCGTTTCTTGACCGGGTCGAGGCCGGTTTTATCGGGATCCTTCACGTCTTTGCGCGGCCATCCTTCCGTACCCCCGGTAAATCCCGGCGATGCATCGCCCGGACGGCGGCAGAAATCACGAACCCACTGGCCAAATCGCACGGCAGCCTTCCGATACCGGTCGTCTCCGGTTTTGTCGAACAAGGCCGCCAGTGCGATGATCGTCCAGGCCGTATCGCCGACCGAGGTTGATACATGCCTGTAATCTTCGAGCCATCCGCCTTTACATTGATTGGCATTCGGATCCCACCATCCCGCGACCCTACCCGATAGATCCTTCCCACGGCGCGCAGGAAAACCGGTCCACTGCCGAGCATCACCGGCCATCATCCCGTTATAGAGGCCGCCGTCATCGAAGAAACGATCGTTCTCCGAGCAGTAGAGAAGCCCATCGGCAATCAGGCGTGCATGTCGAATATCCTCCTGTGCACCGCGCGCCAGATAGCTGAGCACAACGAGCGCCATATCATACTGATAAGCCACGTTACGGGAGACTCCCTCACCTTCCCGAAACAGCTTCTCACCCAGAGGAAAGGCTCCGTTTGCCGACGGCCGCGCACCATACGAGGCCGGAAAACGGGGAATATCGGGGCGCGCAACGTCATAGCTGATCTCATCGAAATAGAGGTCAAGCGGCTTTTCACCGCCAGCATGGGCGGCGTCAAACACAATCCCAAGGCCATCCCGTACGGCTGCCAGGCGACTTTTAGGCACATGGCTCAAATCCATCTCAAAGCGTGTCCATTCGGTGGTATTGAGGCGTGTCCACTCCCCCTGGCGTGGATAGACTTGCTTGAAAGGATTACGCCCACCCCCCACAAAGAGCTTGACGCTGATGCCTGGAGTGTCTGTGCGGACCCACCCCGTCAGACGGGATGCGCTGGAGAGATCGAGCGGCGGCCCAAAATTGCCAAACCAGGTTGCGCGTGTTGTGAAGATGATTCCATTCCACGGCCCCCAATGTCCCGGTTTGCCGTTCCAGTGGATGTGCATACAGGTTGAGCCTGAATGCGGGGTTTGATGGCAGGCGGTGTCAACCGTGATATTCATGGGGTCGCCTGCATGCCACGGGGCGTTGAGCCAGTCGGACGGATAAAAATGATGCAGCCCACTGTCGGCGTCATCATACACGAAGATACGCTCCGCCCCCCGATCCACCGCAGCATCGAGATAAGCAAAGGCTTTCTCAACAGGAGCTTGAGCGAACGCAGGGAGGGCCAATACCGAAATACTCCAAAGAGTAACTGCAATCCGGCCGATGGTCATTGTATCATTGCCTCCGTGAATTAAGATAGAAAATCGACAGTACGACATGTCAGACACTTTCATGTAGACGCTCCGACGTGAAATCGGAGACAATCGCATTCATCGCATATTGAGACAGAACCCGGCTCTTCAAGGTGGGGTTCGCATCGTCATCTGCATCCACGAATGCCGTTGGGGGCAACACAAAGAGATTCTCGACGCCGTTAAACCGGAAACTCGAATCCACCGCTTTGCCCACCCGGAACGCACCATAAAGGTGATGATTGGTCAGCAACGGGCGCATATTGAACGCGGGCTCTGACAGCCCGATGGTCGCGGCTACTTCACTCATGACCGCCACGATCTCTCCGTGAAGCGAGGCATCGCGCGCGGACATGACCGGCGGGAACGTGCTGGCAACGTTCAGGAGATCCATGGCAGGAAAACGGTCGTGCATGGTTCCGATGGCCTGAATCTGAACCCAAAGCGACGTATCCTTCTGAGCCCCACGTAGATTGTCCCCGCTGGGCATGAAACCACGGTTCCATAGATCTCTGGGCGCCACCTTGATTTCGAGATGGTAGGGAATACCGCCCTCGCGGCTCCGGCATTCCATCAGCAATACCGCTACGCCCAGTTCCTCCATATTGAAATCGCCGAAGGCGTTGCCTGCCAAGCTGCCATGGAGATCAATGCGATGATGGTCCGCCGCCTCGACCGAAACGGAGAGCCCCGCGACCTGGCTGACGAGAGGCAAGCTCGCTTCCACGCCGACCCCCAGCACCAAAATGCGTGGTCGGAAGATCCAGGAACGCCCATCAAACCAGTGTCCACGTAGGGAGGCGACCCGACCGTTGATGACCTCGATCTGCGTACCACGAAAGCGTGGAAGCATCTTCACGCCGCGTTGAACAAGCGAGGGCATATCATCCACAGGGCACCAACGGCGGCCATCGCGGTCAATGGCAAGCGGCGCCGATTGTGTCTTCCGTTGCGGAAATCGGGTTGCCAGAAGATCCTGGAGACGGCGTTCCAGAGCGCGCCCGGAGAGCGGGATCGGTTCAGGAACTCCCATCTCCACCTCCACGGTCTCAAATCGGTGGATCAGGTCTTCATACGAATAAGGCCATCGGTGTAAAATGTCCTCTGGCGGACGCGGAGCGGACATCCCCCAGAGTAAGAGCTTCCCGCCGAAGCGCTCCGTACTCGCATCGAGGAGGATACGCCGGGGTAACTTTGTGTGCGCCATGTGCGTATAGAGGTCAAACGGCCCGGCATCCGCTACGACGATACGCAAGGGTCTCCCTAATATCTGCAGGGCGCTCTCCTGCAAGTAGTGCGCACATGATAGCCCGATGCCGCTGCCCAGAAACAACACCTCGACATCCATACAGGATTCAGGCGTACAGCAGAATGCGTTTTCAAAGGGGAGTGGGTAAGGAGAAATGCGATGCGCAGAGAATGTCCCAACATATCCATAATGGCCAGGGGGAGCGCTTTCAGAGGGCATTGTTTGCATGATGGCATCCTTCCAAGAAACGACAATCGTGGCTGAGTGCCGGAGCCCTATGCAGACACCGATGTCTCCTATAAGCAACATGTGCTGTAGCCGACGTTGTACACTTCTATTATCCTCCGGCAAGTGTTACGGCAGCATTACGCCAAGGGAGAAAAAGCGTTACGAGTTACGGGCGTGGCAGCGTTTTCTCCAGGAACCAACCACGGCGGGGTGATCCATCCGACTTCTCACCCCGCCAAGTCTTTCATCCCGGCAGGAAAAAGGATCTCCATTGGGGAATGTGTTAAAAACCCGTGAGGAGATCCGAATGCGTTTTCTCATCGTTTGCTTACTACTTTTCATCTTCTGCTTGCCTGCCCATGCTGCGCCGGATACACAGGAGTGTCCCCCCAACTTGCAAGGGGTTCATCGTATCGTCTGCCTGGGCGATAGCATCACGCAGGGCGGCGAGGGACCCGGCGGCTATGTCTGGCTCTTTCGCCACTATCTCAACGCCCTCTACCCGCAGCAGAACATCGAGATACTTTGAACAGTTTCCGCATCCCCCCGCAGGCAGAGGCGGTATTTTTCATTCTCATCGGGAACAACGGTGTGAATGATGGTACTGAGAATTTGATTCCGTTCCGTCACTTCTAATTCCGGTGTCCGCAACGCTTCTTCAACCTCCCGCAGTACATAGGTGATCTTGGCCGCTCGGTCTTTTGGTTCCTCTTGCGGTTCTATTTTTCCCAGAATTGCCAATCGGGTCTCAATCTCTGTGCGCTTGCGGCTGTGGACCGGCATGCAATAATGACCCAGTTTTAAGGCAAATCGGCCTCCAATTTTGGCCCACCTCAGCAAACCTTCTACCCTCTCTGCAAATATTTGCAGAGAGGAGTATCCCAAGAGGAGATGCTGCACGTGGAAACGATCCGTAAGATCCGTTGCGCCTACCAGCGCGACGGCAAATCCATTCGCCAGATTGCCCGCGAGATGCACCTGTCTCGCAACACTGTCAAGAAGGTGCTGCGTGGACAGGAGACTGAGTTTACTTATGCCCGTTCCGCCCAACCACGGCCCAAGTTAGGTCCCTACGAAGCCAGTCTGATCACCCGCCTGAGCCAAGACGCCGCTCTGCCCCGTCGTCAGCAACGCACTGCCGTCGTCCTTTTTGAGGAGTTGCAAGGCGAGGGATTTGTCGGCGGCTATGACAGCGTCCGGCGATTTGTGCAGAAATGGCGAAAGCAGACCCTGGGAGCATCGGTCACCGCCTTCATTCCTCAGAGCTTTGCCCCAGGAGAAGCCTTTCAGTTCGACTGGAGCCATGAGGTGGTGCTGTTGGGAGGTGTGCCCGTCAAGGTCAAAGTTGCCCACTTTCGCCTCTGTTACAGCCGTATGCCCGTCTGTATTGCCTATCTGCGTGAGAGCCTGGAGATGCTTCTGGACGCCCACGTGCAAGCGTTTGCGTACTTTGGCGGGATAACGCGGCGGGGCATTTTCGATAATCTCAAGACCGTGGTGACCAAGGTGCTTCTGGGCAAAGATCGCACCTTCAATCGTCGGTTTCAGCAGTTGGCTTCCCACTACCTGTTTGAGCCGGTCGCCTGCACGCCGGCCGCAGGTTGGGAGAAGGGGCAGGTGGAGAACCAGGTCAACTTCCTGCGCCAGCGCCTCTTCGTGCCTCGCATTGCGTGCGCCGACTTGGCACAACTCAATGCCCAACTGCGTGACCGCTGCCGTCGCCTGGCCGCTTCGCATCCGCATCCGGAGTGGCCCGAGCGTACCGTCGCGCAGGTCTATGCCGAAGAGCAGCCCCACCTGCTGCAGGTTGGAACGCCTTTTGCGGCTTACAAGGAGCAACCTGTTCGGGTTTCTACCACGGCTCTGGTGTCCTACGATACCAACCGCTACAGCGTCGAGGCGGATATGGTGGGAAAGACGGTGATGCTGCGTGCCTATGCCCAGTGGATCGTAGTGGTGGAGGCGGGGGAAGTGATAGGCGAGCATCCGCGCCTGCTCGGACGTCACCAGGTTCGCTACGATCCCTGGCATTATGTGGGGGTGCTGCAGCGCAAGCCTGGCGCTCTCAGGAATGGCGCCCCGTTCCGCGACTGGCAACTGCCCGAGCCGCTTCAGGCAATGCGGCAGGCATTGGGGACGCATGCAGATGCAGATCGGCAGTTCGTGGGCATCCTCGGAGCGGTTCTTACTTATGGCCTCGAAGCAGTCACAACGGCCTGCGCCCAGGCGCTTGAGATGGGGGCGGCCAGTCGGGATGTGGTTCTCAATCTTCTCGCCCGCCTCAAGGAGGAGGCGGAAACACCCCTCTGTGAGCCTGCTGAGCCTCTTCCCGCTCTCTCCGTTGCCCCATCGCTGACTGCGCTCGCTACGATGCCTTGCTCAAAGGAGGCAAAGATGCTGCGAGATAAGGTACTTATGGCGATGGAGCAGTTGCGCCTGTTAGGAATGCACAGCGTTTACGATGAAGTGCTGGCAGTCGGCCTCAAACAGCGGCACACTCCCGAGCGGCTTCTGTTGGATTTGCTGGAGGCGGAAGTGGCGGAGCGGGAACTGAGGAGCATTCGCTATCGTCTGGGGCAGGCGCGCTTTCCGCTGGAGAAGGATCTGGACAGTTTCGATTTTCGCGCCTCGCCGGTGCAGGAAATGCAGGTACGCTCTCTCTACCAGGGCAGTTTCCTGGCCAGCAGAAGTAATGTGCTGCTGATTGGCGGTACCGGCACCGGCAAGAGCCATCTGGCGGTGGCGATTGCGCGTAACCTCATTAAGCAGGGGCAGCGCGGTCGCTTCTTTAATGTGGTGGATCTGGTCAACCAGTTGGAGCAGGAGAAATTGAGCGGGCGGGGAGGCAAGCTGGCGGAGAGTTTAGCCCGGCTGGATCTGGTGGTGCTGGATGAGTTGGGCTATCTGCCCTTTCCCAAAAGTGGAGGCCAGTTGCTGTTTCATCTGATCTCCAAGCTTTATGAGCGGACGCCGCTGCTGATTACGACCAACCTCACCTTTAGCGAATGGCCTCAGGTGTTCGGCGATAGCAAGATGACGACGGCTCTGCTGGACCGAGTGACCCACCATTGCGAAATCGTGGAGACCGGCAATGACAGTTGGAGGATGAAGAACCGAAACGCCGACGACACGAGTGTATAAACAATGCTGGAGGCGGGTCAATTTTCGACGCCGATGGTGGGTCAGTTTTCGATGCCGGTTGACATTTTACCACTTTTCACTCGCGATACCTACCGACTGAAGCGCTCGGGCATCACCAAACGGGGTGCCGAACCATTATAGTACCAGAGTTGACAGAGGTAGCCGCACTCATCGGGTGAGGACATCCGCAATAAATTTGGTCCTGGTATTGATTCACAGGGAGGAATTCGACAGATAACGGTGAACTAAAAAACACTGCGCCCGTTCGCTCTCTTCCTCGGATTTGCGTATTTAAGTGATGGTTATACGGACACGCACAAAAAATAACTGGTCCGGGACAGCAACATTTGCATCTCGGGATGCGCGTAGAATTGAACTACTTATTTTTGCGCGATTAGGAGACTTCCATGGACAAACTTTGCCCCCAATGTATGACATTGCAAGAAAATTTTATTACGAAGATAGAACTCCCCAATAGCAGGGAAACAAGGTGGACTGTAACGAGAATTTTTTGCGAGAGATGCGGTCTGGAAATTCCTTTTCGGTATGTAAATGAATACGATAAATATCATCCTGTCGAATTTTCCATCTTCGGATGGGAAGGGCATGGTAAGACAGTATTTCTAACGGGTATGCTGCTTCAAATGAATCAGCTTGCGGGACAATCATACGATTCTGCCTGGAAAGATCTGACATGTGAGATGCTGCCCGTTACGGAAGACATCGGCAAAACCTACGAGGAGAATATCCTTAAACTTGAAAGAAGCGAAGCGCCTAATAGAACTGTGGGGGTACAACCGCCGGTTATTTTGCGCCTCAGTAACATACCCACGATTGGAAGCGCCCAGTTAATCGTTCATGACACTCCGGGCGAAGCCTTTACAGATCGCCTGAATTTCTATCGCTTTGTTAGACATCTCATTCATAGCCGATTTATTATATTGCTGGTAAGTTTTCCCGATTCGAATCCCAGGACTGAACTGAGTCCCAGTTCCGAGCCGGGCTATTGGGATCCAGGCTCACTCCCTCAACCACCTAAAGAAAATAAATTAATAGTAGATCCGTTTAATAGTGTGATTCGAGAGTTCATGAAGGGTGTTGGGTCGATTCAGAAAGACGGTCAGGGGATAGATTTGAAAGAGATCTCGGTTCTGGTAGCCGTTACAAAAGGAGATGAGATAGCCAAAAGACCCAGCTTTGAAACGGAACACAAAGAACTGTATGACTTTCTCACCATGAATGGATCTCCTGAGCGTGAACTTTTTCACCTCGACAATTTGCGATCCCATGTGCGAAATTGGCTCCGTAGCGAACAGGTCTTCAATAACTGTCTCTTGTTGGAACACAATTTCAAGCAAGTGGACTACTGTATACTTAGCGCCTCCGGTGGTCCCTTCGAGCAGAGTGGTGGTGTCAAGAAGATGTCTACGCCTCCTTGCCCACGGGGGGTTCTCTTGCCTCTCTTCTGGGCTCTTCTGAAGCGTATGGAAATACAAGTACGGACGCAAATCGAAGAGATGGACAACCTGATTTACGATGCCCAACAGAACCTGATACCCTTTTTAAGACAACAGACTGTGCAGTGGAACCGTGTGCGTACGCCGTTACAAAAATTTAACACAGCAATAGAGACATGGAATCATTGGGTCGAGCAGCATAGTCTCCGAAAGCCAGTGCTTGACTACCAGCCTTCAACAGAAGAGGAAAGCCGTCTGTGGCTTCTGGGCGAAAGTACGCGCAAAGCGCAAGAGACACGGAATGTAATTAGGCAGATCCAACCCTATGTGGACTTAATTCAGGAGGTGAACAAATCCGCAATGGAATATGCGAATGGGTTGAGTAACCTGGAAAGGGAGATATTGCAGGGGCCATTCGTGCCGAACAATACTGAACCGGATGGCGTGGAGGAGGATCTGCCCGCCCCGGCCATACTCTCCTTAAAACCTTTGCCCGGCTCCCACCCGCGTCTTGCTGCCGATATACAGGATTACTTCCATATTCTCTGGGGGAACCTCTCCATGGTACGAAGAAAACTGCAGGTGGCCTTCGATTGCGAGGATCCAGATGCGTCAGATTACTTACTCCAAAGCGTTAAAAGCAATCTGGCAACCCTGAAAACGGACTTAAAGACGACGCAGGAGGGTCAGGAAGCTCTGAAAGTAACCCCCTGGTCACGCATCCTGCACAAGATCGGTTTCACCGGGGTCTTCCTGGCGCTTTCGGTTCTAATGTTGAACTCGCTTCCGATAATCGTCACATAAGACGTCATCTGGTTGCCTGGCACGTTTGTCAGCGATTGTATGAGCCTCTGGCTGTGCCACGTTCAGAATTCGTCCGGAGAAAATACGATGCGTCTGAGCTTATCCTTTGATCGCACTGAGGTGCCGTATATAGAAATCAATGTCGAGGAGGGAATGCATTCTCACCTGGACAGTATCTGCGCAGTGGCGATGTTTCCAGTAGACTGGGCTCAATATGCCATTTATCTTGAAGATCAACCGGAAATGCGCCGCCCCTGGTACGATTCGGCCTTGTTGGCAAGATTGCCAGTTCAACCGGAAGAGATCACCGACAAGAACTGGCCCGACCTTTGGGTACAGGGAATATCCCTCTCGGAAGCCATGGACTATTGTGCTTGGTTAGGTCCAGACTACGACTTGCCCACATCCACAGAGCAAAATGCCATATATAAGTACTTTGATGCTATTCCTCTAAATAGCGCAAAGATCCAGATGCCTGGAGAAAATACCCGGCAACTGCTGGATCAACTCCAAGCGATTAACCATGCGGATACGGTTGCAAAGCTTGTTTTGATGCAGTGTGGACTCTCGGAGTGGGTATCTGATCCGCCCGCGTCGCCTCAAAAAGTGCATGCGGACGGTTCCGATCCTTCGCGGACTGCATTCTTCCTGACAGGAGAGGCGCCGTCGCTGCTCGATAGTCGGATCTCTGCTCCGCAAGCCGATCTAATCTCATATCAGGGCTTCCGTGTTGTAAAGAGAAAACCATCGGACAAAGTGTCGGGTTCTCAATCGATCAATCAACTGATCTATGCAACGGTACGAGCCGATGAGTGGGTAGGCAAACGAAACGGAACTCACCTGGCTTTCCGCTGCGCTGGTAAAATGAGCGCTGGAGACATAGAGGAGCTGATGCACCATCTGGTTAATCGCCTTCCGAAGGATGAAAGTGAGCGTCTTGTGTTTGTTCGACTGTCTTCAGACACGTGTGTTCTGTTTCGTTCTATCATGGTAGACCGGCCAGAGGTCGTAGACCGCAGCGGCTGCATATTAGTACACATCCTTCTATTTACTCAAAGTGAGTGGAGGATTCGAGGAAACAACCTGTTCACGGTCATTCCCGATTTTCAGTTCTTTAATTCCTTTGAAGATGTGCTGAAAGTGGCGAAGCCTCAATCCCCTGTAATACGGCCCGCAGTGGTTGCCTTTTCGCCTGTGGAACTGACACCCGAGGCATTGGCTCCTCTGGAAAAACTTTGGGAGACCCATCGGCAAACCGTATATGATTTGCTGGTCCTGGCGACGTCTAAACAGGGAGTGAAACCGAAAACTATCAACTTTGTTGGCGAAGCAAAGGCGTTCCTGGATCTACTGCGAGCGCTGATGCTGTTGATACCTGCACCTCTGCGTCCCGAATGCACCTTCGATACGGCGCATCGCCACGATGAGCCTAATACGATGGGGTACTGGGCTGTTGTCACAAAACAACCACTCTCTCATCCAAACGTCATCGGATACGACCTCGCCAACCATATGTTTCTTCAGCCGTTGGAGTTGAGGGCGTCGAGTCCGTGGCACCTCTGGTTGAACCATATCTACCAACAGCCTTTTCTAACCCTGACGAAATTAGCGCTGCAGTCGGCTCCCGCATACCGCCTGAGCGAATGGATAAGCAATAGCATACAGCGATTTCCGTCTGAGGATCCACTTGATTTCGATCTGGTGATCGAATTCCTGAAGATAAATCATGCGGGGCTTGTGGAGCGGGCGGTCACGGGCCTGGAAAAGTTCCTCACTAATCTGGAAGAAATCATCCCTCAAGATCCAAAAGATAACTGGAGAAATTGGGGCGCTCTGGCGCGCGACATGCACCCGGTTATCCAAAAATGGCTGACCGCCTCTCTTGATAACCATCTAGATTTTGTCCGTGACGGGCTTACGCACTCGCTCATCATGACATGGTTTACAGACGCATTCCTCCTGGTACCTCGAGACCCGGCATCGCCCTGGGTTAGCGCCCTCAGGGGACTGAGGCGTCATTATAACAGCACAAATAGCGAACCCTCCAGATACACCGTGCTATGGAACCTGATCCTTGAGTGTTTGGAAGAGAATACTCCGGCAATCAAATCTCTTATTAATGATCTGCCGGATGATCAATATCTGGGGTTCGTGGCCTGGGTTTTCAGTAAGTATAAATTTGAAATTAACTGGACGCTGGCCCGTAACAGGGAGAAAAAAATTCATTTCGACGCATGCTATAATGCAACCATTTATAACCCAAACACGGATGACAAAGCTTATATGCTCATACGCGCCCTTCTTGGTCTCGACCTTAATCCGAAAAAGCATTGGACAGTGGCCGATCTGACCGGTGCATCCGATGAGATACCGGAAAACTTAGACACTCCTATCCTGCGAAAACGGCGCATTCAGATATTGGAAGCACTCTCCAAATCCTGAAGCCAGCCCTGATGCTCCCTAAAACGGCTTCCTCGCCGTTGCCTTGCAGTTAGGCTCGATGAGGGCTCCAACAAGCCGTCTGCCGCTCCTGCTCGAGCAGTTTTTCGGAGAGACTTGGTCTCTCCTTGGTGATATTTGTGCCAAGTGAATAATTCTCTTTCGTAGGTATTTGAGAGGAAAGAAATGCACCGACCAGACGTTATATTAGATAGCCACTGTAGAGCCATTGATACTGACAAGGAGTATCAGACCCCATCGTGTTACCGGTTTAGGGGAGAGGACGAGCAGTAGTTCTGCATGAAGTTTGCGCACAGGAATCGGCTTTGACATATGTTCTCCTGGCTCTGACGCAAACCTAATGGAAGGAGGGGATCTTGCGTATCGAACCCCCTGGTCGTTATGGACGATTGCAGAGTGCAATGAGCGATCATGCGCGTTTGCGTAATGCGACAGTGCTTTTGTTAGGCATCGGGGCGCTTGGTAATGAGGTTGCCAAGAACCTGGTGCTTCTGGGCGTGGGACGCCTCCTGATTGTGGATTTCGACCACGTCGAAGAGTCCAATCTCTCCCGCTCCCTGCTCTTTCGCCTGGAAGATGCACAAAATCGCCGACTGAAAAGCGATGTTGCTGCTGAGCGTCTGCGAGAGATGAATCCGGATGTGGATATTCGCAGTTTGCCGCTGGACTGTACCTGGGAACTGGGTGACGGCGTGATGCGGCATGCTGACGCTATCGTGGGAGCCGTGGACGGCTGGTTCCCCCGCTGTGTGCTAAATCGGGCAGCACTGCGGGTGGGGAAACCCTGGATTGTGGGGGGTATCAGTCACGATCATGGCTGGGTATGGGAATTGGATCCGAAGGAGGGCGGTTGTCTGGAGTGTTTCCTACCGAAGGAGATCAAGAATCGATTCAGCCCGGGTGGATGCACGGAGGAGATAGAGGGCATTATCGAACAGGGAGGCGTACCGACAACCCCTATGACCGCTGCAATTGCCGCTGCGTATCAAGTGGCTGCGGTGCTGAGACACCTCGGATGCAATCCGAGTGATCCCACTTCGCGTGGTCAGGGAATCAATTTTAACCTCCAAGACCGGGACCTTGGTCGGTTCGAATTATCGCGCAGGAGCGCCCGTTGCCCGGCCCATACGCCGTATACCAAAATTATCGAAGCTCCCCTGAGCGCAGAACGTACTACCTTACAGGAACTGTTCGCATGGCTACGTCATAACCTGTCTTACGATCCGGTCGTGGATATTACGATCGCAGGCTTCGAGCGAGTGGTCTATCTGCACTGTCTCTCCTGTCACTATGCGGAGAAGTGCGGCAAGCCTACCTTCCTGGGGCTGGGAGCGCCACTCTGTCCACAATGTAAGAGCGCGCTTCATAAGGTAAAAATGAGCAAATGGTCGGATGTCGCCCTGCATCGAACCGAATTGGAGCCCCTCTGGGACATGACGCTGACGGATTGCGGCATCCCGAGGCTGCATATCCTGCCGGTATCCTCTCTCTACGACCGGGATGTCCGGATCGGGGTGGAACTGTCCGACGACCGGGCTCACTGGTTTGGGCATGAATGCCCGAGAGAGGTTTACAATGGATCGGCGTAAATGGAGAAGTTCCTTCAATAGGGGGTTCCGCTCCTGCATGCTGGCGCTTATCCTGTCTCTGGTTGTGGCATCCGCCGCTGCGGCTTGCCTCATTCTGATTCGGCCCCTGTCGCAGTTCCCCTGGGCATGCGCGCTACTGGCCCCGCCGGCTGCCACTGCGACCTTAGGATTACTGTCGCTCTTATCACCATTCCGGTTTCAAAGCATAACGGTACTCGGTCTGGGACTGTGGAGTGCAGCGGCGTTGACGCTGGCCGAATATGCAATATGCGCCGACCAAATTGTAAGCGGCCCTTTGCAAGGGCTGGCGGCGTTCGCGCTGGCGATTGTTCCCGCAGCAATCTGGAGCCTATGGATACATCGGCAACAGTTGAAATTGCAAGAGAATAATCATTGTGAAGTCTGCCTTCGAACTCCAAAAGAATTAAAAAAAGACGAAAGATTGATCAAGTTTCCCAATCCTGAATGCAAACACTGGATTTGCTCAACAGATTATCCAAAGTTTGTGAAGGACAAACACAGTCAGTGCCAGAATGGGCAGTGTCAACTGACGGCCATCGAATTGTAGAGGAGAGGCGAGTATGTGCAATGGAGGGGGAATTAATCCTCTCCAGGTGTCAACTGACGGCCATCGAATTGTAGAGGAGAGGCTACCCATGCAAAATAACAAAAAAATAATCATCGAACTGGGCCATTCGGGTGCGCGTCAGGTACTGCTTTACGCATGGTTACAACATTCTCCACTTGCTTTGCCTCAAGGCTGGAAGCGCTTCCTCTCCCGCTCATCCGATGTCGCGATGCAAATAGGAGCATACGTATACGAGAGGTTGCTGGAATATGATAAAGCTTATCCACAGCAGGGTTTCTCTTCAGGAAAGGGCGTCGAGAATCTTCAAGGGTGGCTAAAATACTTTGAAAAGAATAAATTCAAGTTCTATATAGCCTACGAAGACAAGAAGGAAAGCATACGTCGAATCGCCTCCTTGCAAGAGTGGAACGAATGCTTAAATAAAGCGCTTGTGATGCGCCTGATTCCTATCGGCACTATCAAAGTACAGATTTCCAATCGTACTCTCTATCCAGAGGCAGAATGGGATACGCCCATCTGCAAACAGCGTTGGTGGCAATCACTTCAGGCTAAAGGAAAGGGATGGCTAAAATACTATTCCAAAGACACTCCTCTTGATAGCAATGCCACATTGATTGAAAACAATGTTACCAGCAACGCTTTGCTGATCTGGACGGAGGAGCCACAGGACAAAAGAATCATTCCTCCCAAAGCTCCGACCACTCCAGAATCCCCTCTGGCGGAGGCTGGCATCCAGGTAAATTGCCAGAATCACCAATATCGCGGTGAAAATGCGATAAAGATTAAGTTTTCCTTAATAACCACCATACGAAACGTTATTGCGGATGTTGTTACAAAAGAGTCCGGCAATGGGATATCCGGAACAGAAGCTTGGCTGATGCATCAAAGCTGGACTAAGTATACACGACTGCCACAGGATAAAATGCTGCCTGAAGTGCTTAAGGAGTACTCGGATATTACAACGCCGCTGACACTCTGGATCGGCGATGCCCTCTCTGTCACCATTCAGCAAACCAATGAGACTATGGACCTACCTGCTGACATTCCAGTGGCGTACCTGCTCCAGCGCATGGCAGCGGAGCCCGAGTGGCAGTTGTGGGTCGAAACAGAAATCAGTGGAGGAGAACGGCGTGGGAGAATCTTATCCTGGAAGGAAAACCTCGGTGATTTCTCAAGCCAGTATAGAACAAATCAGATTGACTGCTATCAGGTAGTGGCACAACCAATCGTTATTTCCAGGTACGGCAAGGAAGAACCAATTCAGGTTACCGTTCCAAAGTGGATTCGAGATAGAACACCAGAAGCTAAAATACTGAAATGGAAGGATTTGCCGTCTTATCTCTGTCGTTGTAAGCCCGATCAGTTCCCTGATAATCCCGAGGAACTGAGGGTTTTCGATGACCATTACATGGAGTTATCCGACTACATCTCCGACACTCATCCTATCCATGTCGAGCCAACTGTTGCGGTTGAATTGCACTTAGGCAGTGAGGAAACGCGTCTCTGTTTTCTGCCCCGAAATATTCCGCTCAAAGAGTTTGCCGAACATCTTTTGCCTCAAGAAGACAGTAGGAACCACAAATCTCGTATGCGTCTGCGCCACCCTGAGTCAGAAGCTGGTTGGCTGGACGAGACACGCTCGCTCCAAGATCAGGGGGTGATCCATAGGGCCGAAAAGCTCCCGATCCCCCTGGAGGCATGCGCTACATTTCAATTCTCCATTCACTATCCTGGGGATGGCAGAATGATCGAAATGGAGACGGACATCTTTGAAATAACACAGCAGGTCTCAACCGTAGCCGAAGCAGCATATCACAAATTGTCTGGCGCGGAACAGACACATGCCGATGAAGCCCGTTTACATTGGATGCTATACGATCCGCAAGCGAAGCGATGGTTGCCGCAAAAAAATAAGCTGAATGAGGTAATCCCTGGAGAACCGGAAATCGCGGATGATCCAGGAACCGCCAGGATATCAACATTGTTGCTGGAGTTGCATGAAGGGCGGACCATCACATTGGAGCGATCCCAAATCGGCGGACGCCAGCAAGCCGGTATCGAGCTGTTCTTGTCGCGGTGGCACACAGCCGATGATCTGGTGGAGCAGGTACGCCATTCGTCAGAAACCCAATTACCTAACACCACATTTGGCATGTTTCTGGAAAATGATGTATTGCCTCTGCCTTCCAAAGAGGTAGTGTGGAAATACATACAGCAATCGAACAAAGTCAGAATGTTGAGTGTGATACAGGTGACGCTCAGGCGTTCGGATCAAGAGGAGCGAGCCGAGCGCATCCTTGTATTGCCGGACATACCCGTAGTTATATGGTTTGAAATCTGGGCCAGGAGAAGGATTGGCAGTGATTGGGATAAGTATCGTGAACGCTTTATTATCGGCACATGCCCCTGGCAGGAACTGGAAAACACGCAGGTGACAGTGAAGGATTTGGCTAATCGGATAGGGAGTTATGAGTTCTACTATAGCGCCGATTTATCGCTTCAGATTCAGGTGGCGGATAATGAAATAAAGGAGGTGTTGGACGTTCCCATCTATGAATCATGGCGGAACCGGCTGAAGATATGGACAGAGAGTGAAACTCTGCCCCTCACTCTCCCGGAGAATGCCATCGAATGGCGTGTGCAGCGAGAGAAAGATCGTAAATGGCTTGCGCTCGATCAGTCCTGTGGTCAACAGGGTATTGAGCCCGATGAAGTCATCCTGTTGCAGCCGGTAACAGGGGCCTATGTCGTAGATCTGAGTGCCGGATTGATGGGGCGGGTGTTGTATCTTACTTTTCCTACCGGCCTCCAATTTACGGTCCAAAAGTTGGTGAACGCTGTATTTGAGCACTGGCCTCTGCCTGGTACTCCGGCAGATTATCGCCTAATTATCCTCGACTCGTATATGCTGATGCGACTGGGACAGCGACGACCCGTCTTGGACTTTCAGGACAGCCTCTTACAGGAAGGTAGTTATGACGGATTAATTATGCTGGGTCTTTGTAAATATTATGAAAGGCGGGATCCAATTGATTGAAGTGACGATAACAGATCACCAAGCGCCGAGGTCTCCTCTCTTCATGTGCTCTCTCGCCGCGCCGCCAACCAAAGGAAAGAGAATACCATGAAAAAAATTTTTCTCTTTCAAAATCCCAACTCGGAGATAGTGATACTCGACGTCCACGACAGCAATACCTGGAAGGACGTTATCCCCTATCTGAATTTAGGCGACCCAGGGAAGGACAACTTCTGGTCCTTTCAGATCCGAGTTGGCGAGAGGGATCTCGTGCTCAATGAGGAGGATCTTGAATCCGATACAACGTTCTCAGAATACAATTATCCGGAAGGCGCTCTGATCAAAGTTGTTTCGATGGTGTCCAACACTGGAGAACTAAAGGAAACGCGCTAATCTACTACGGAAAGGAGAGTACCATGAATAGAGTCTATTACTTCCAAAGACCCAACACGGAGCAAGAGGAAGTCGAAATCCACGACAGCAATACCTGGAAGGACGTTATCCCCTATCTGAATTTAGGCGACCCAGGGAAGGACAACTTCTGGTCCTTTCAGATCCGAGCCGGCAAGAAGGATATAGCACTGAATCAGGAGGATCTTGAATCCGATAAAACGTTCTCAGAATACAATTATCCGCCAGGCACTCTGATCAAAGCGGTCCCGACGCCACACGGCGCCTTCATGAACAAAATTTTGTATATGGAGGCAGGAAAATGAATACGGGTTACCTGACACGCTTACGCAAGGAACAGAAAGCCCTGGAAGATTTGAGCAATAATTCGGATACCTGGAATATCGTTGCGACCTCCTGGGAAAAAGAGGGCGCAAATCCGCCCGCCATACAATATCGCATCCGGCTGGCGGCACGAAGCATTATCGGTATAGATAAACAGGATGAGCCGATCTATGCGTTCGCGCATCAGTTCCGCCTGGAGATCCCATCCACATTTATTGAACCACGCGATGTAGATCCCGCTTCAGGCGATGAACAAGGCGCAGGCCCTTATATTTATGCGGAGACAGCACTATGGCATCCGCAAGTATGGCCCAATCAACTTGTCTGTACCGGCAAATTTTGGTTAAGCAATTTGATCGCCGACTCGCAGTTAAGGCTACTATTGCTGATTGTCACGTACAAAGACTACAATGATGATAAGTTATCTAAACGGGGTGTGGCCGGAGAAATGGCGGCGGAGTGGTGCCAGCAGTATCGCGCCCGCCACCCTAAGGCTTTCCCGCTCGATCAGACGGATGTACCTCCCATAGCCGATCTGGAAGATGAGTTCGAGCAGCGTCTGAATCAATCGGGCAAACGTAAACGACTTGTGATTGGGCCCCGCCCAGATCCTAATTAGGATAGCCTCGATAGTTAAGGAATGGTGGACTATGCATCCGAAGTATACAGAGCGCACTAGGCGTTTTCCGCGTCTGGAATGTTTTGCAACGCTTGATCGCACCAGAACACATACCCGGCCGCTGGTATCAGAGGACCCAATCGTGGTCTTCGGGGACAATGATGTACAGCCCTTTGCTTCCGTGCATCGCTGGACAGGCAATCCACGCTCCAATGCGCCACACATTTATATGACAGCAACCGTAGCAGCCAATCTGCATATAGCGGCGGCGGAGCGCGCCGATCCACCCAATCCAAAGGAGATCTACGGCACGCTATATGGGGAAGTCGGACTCTGGAACGGCGCGTTGACCATCTGGATTACAAGCGCCCTCTGGGTCAGGGCGGCTTCCAGTTCGTGGGCCGAGGTAAAGATTCCACCGGAGTTATATCATAAGGTGTGGGCTCATGAAGAATGGTACTGGCCCAAGAGACGACTGTTGGGCTGGTTTCACAGCCATCCAGGCCATGGGCTAAAATTCTCTGAGATTGACCAGGACAACCAGCTACGAAATTATGATCTGCCCTGGCAGATCGGCCTCTTGCTGGAAACAAAACAGAGAAAGGCAGCCTATTACTACTGGAACGCGGCTAAACGCCTGGCGGGGCCGGGTATTTTCGCATATCAAGAGGTTACCGACTGCATGTCTAAAGAAGAAAAAGAGGTCTACAGGCGAAGAAAAGCTCTTATTTCGATGTCGGGGCGGAGAGAGTTTGTGCTAATAAATGCGACCGAAACCGATAGGGAAATAACGGCCTGCAAGCACAAACCATCACCTTCTGCAGCCGCAACAGACATCCAGGCTAACCGCGAATTCCAGGACTGGAGGCAGATACCGCCCCGTTTTGAGTTTTGCGAGTTAAAGCGAGAGCAAGGGCAGCGCGAGGTCCATGATTTTGCCGAAGTAAAATTGGCGCCTTCTGGAGGATCCTTATTGCTGGATCGCAAATTGGCAGCCGACCTGGTGCGGGTGGTGGCAGAACAGAAGCAGGGGGACCCCGCCTGTTTGTTATGCGGGTACCTGGGGGGAGAAACGTTTACGCATCAAGGAGAACGCTATTTCCTGATCTATGCCGCCGTGCTCGGTTGGGATAAGCAGGACCCGAGGAAGCCAGACCTGAAACTGCAAGGAGCGCTGCAGGCGGTCTGGCGGAAAATGATGGGCCGAATGCCTCCCCTGGCGCTTTTGTGGCAGCGCGCGGATGCAGGTAAACCGGTTGAGATATGGTTTCGCTTGCCGTTGGACAATCAGAGCCTTCTGAAAACTCAGATATATAAATTGGATGCTACAACCCAAATCCAATTTGAACAGTCTTCCCCCTTTGATGGGACAGCCATCTATTCCCTTCAAGAGGAACTACTGATGGGAAAACAGTTTGGGAAGGGAGCGCGCTCCATCCATCGCATCACGGTCCCGCCCAAATCAGGTTAAGAGAAAGCCATGTCGTATAGCAGAAAAGCCTATTATATGGCGTTGTATGGAGCTCTGGGGGCACTGATCGGCTGGGTTTTGGCTGCATTAGAGGCGCCCTACATCAAGGACATGTCGCCCATCCTGCAGAATGCATTGCGGGGGTTGCCTGTCGGCGGACTGATCGGTGCGATGTTGAGCCTGGGAGCGGTTTTTACCGGAGATGCGCCCGAAGGCATCTTTCGTTCGATGTTTGTCGGGTTATGCATCGGAGTATTGGGAGGGGCAATCGGGGGAGCGGCCGCTGAGGGATTCTTTTTCTATGTATTCGATCAGGGCGGGATGTTTCCACGCGCATTGTCCTGGGGGTTGTTTGGAGGGGTGATCAGTCTGGCGCCCAGCATAGCCGCGCTGCTTACAGTGTCGCGAGATCGGCGAAACAGGGAGACGCCTCTGGATGCCGACCATCTTCAAGTGCTGCATAGTATGAATAAAAAGCTCTGGATCGCGACCTTGATCGGCGGTTATATCGGGGGGATGTTTGGCGGTATGTTGATGGAGTGGACCACTGCCCATTCTGTGCCCTGGTTACAGTTGGTCGCATTCCTCACTGTGGGCGCGAGCATTGGCATAGGGCGCACGATGATGCATGGGCTGGTTACCAGCGCTCACTTCACCGAACAGCTTATCGGTTCCGGCGGCAAGTTGATGCCATCTCAAATAGCTCAGGTGATCAAGACGCACAGCCTGGATGGAAACAGCGTGAAACTCCTCGGGGTTAACGTAGATCCTCTCAGCCAGATACG
>Ga0209060_10001604_pt1 | contig 23998 bp, 18 predicted proteins | sample Coa_R1_8_FD_187155 | JGI IMG/M metagenome (GOLD analysis project Ga0209060, IMG submission 187155) | Surface soil microbial communities from Centralia Pennsylvania, which are recovering from an underground coalmine fire - Coalmine... | ecosystem: Environmental > Terrestrial > Soil >...
GAAGGTTGTTGCGGTTGGCCCTCAATCACCAGACTGCTAAACTTACCGGTTCGAGAATGGCATGGTGATGGTAGTTGCGGTTGGCCCTCAATCACCAGACTGCTAAACTAGGGGACTCATCGTTTGTAACGACCACGCCGTTGCGGTTGGCCCTCAATCACCAGACTGCTAAACTTATTCGCGACCGGAAATCATTGTGCTTTTCGTTGCGGTTGGCCCTCAATCACCAGACTGCTAAACTGGCCATCGAGCGTTTGAAAGAGCCGCAGGGGTTGCGGTTGGCCCTCAATCACCAGACTGCTAAACTTTGCAGCGGTCGAGCATTGCGAGGAGGCGTTGTTGCGGTTGGCCCTCAATCACCAGACTGCTAAACTGTGCGCCCTGGACGGGAGCCGTGATTGGCGGTTGCGGTTGGCCCTCAATCACCAGACTGCTAAACTCACACTCCGTTGCTGCGCATCTGCCAGCCGGTTGCGGTTGGCCCTCAATCACCAGACTGCTAAACTTGCCCCTTGATTGGCGAGCGCGGTTGCATTGTTGCGGTTGGCCCTCAATCACCAGACTGCTAAACTCTGACCCCCGTGGCGATATCTCGTCTCACCAGTTGCGGTTGGCCCTCAATCACCAGACTGCTAAACTGGGTGGAAAAAGCGAACGCGCCGAGGCTGTGTTGCGGTTGGCCCTCAATCACCAGACTGCTAAACTCCGATGAAGCCTAAGGCCCTGTTCCCAGGGCCTTTTTCTTGTCTCCAGCGGCACAAAAACGTGCCGTCCACCTTCAGAACAAGGCGAACTGATCCGGATTTTTCGGGCACTGTTCGCGGTTTTGTCCACGGTAGGTTCGGATGTTCTCATATTGCTTGTCGGTTATCGCCATAATGTGGACTTTGCCGGAGGCCGGCATCGCCTGCTCGATCTTTCGTTCATAGGACTCGGCCTGTTCCTTGCCGGCGCAAAAGCGCAGATAGACTGAATACTGCGTCATCTCGAACCCTAGGTCGAGGAGCTTCAGACGGAAGCGCGTTGCAGCCTTGCGCTCTTTCTTTGATCCGACCGGGAGGTCGAACAAGACGACTAGCCACATGATGCGATATCCTGAAAGAGCCGTGGGTCGTCCGTTTGCGCCTTCCGCCACGTGTTGCCTCAAAATCCGAGCGGCAGCCCGGGTTCGGGCAATGTGAGCCTGTCGCTCTCTCCCGCATAGGCTTTGGCGAGCGAGCCCGCGAGCCGGTCGAGGCATGTCATCAGTGGACTCAGGCCCTCCTCCGTTGGCAGATCGAGAACCATGATGCGCGCCAGTGTGGCCTTCGCTTCGCTCGTGACTTCGACAATTCCTTCACCTCTGAGCCTGTGCACCTCGCGATCGGCGAGCGGTCTGAAAGGCTCCATCAAGTCATCGACCAGCACCAACGCGTTGCCGCGGTTGGAATGCATCAGGCCCAGGCTCGGATGCAGACCTGCCGCCATCACGGCGCGCGCGGCCGCGGCGCGCAGGATCCCGTAGCCGTAATTGAGAAGCCCGTTCAGTCCACCGCCGCCGGTGTCGCGACGGAATTGCTGGCCGAACAGCAGCGGCCAATAGCGTCGCGCCGCCTCGGCCTCCACGTTATCGGGGTCGCCGGGGCGCACTTTGCGGGCGAGCAGGCGGAAGCCGCCTGACTCTGCGCCGATGGACGCCAGTGTCGCGCCTTGTGCCAAGATTTTGGCGCGGATGATTTGCTGCCACAGCCGCTTTTTCAGGGGAACGGACGCAGCCGCCTGGTCGCTCATGCGGCCGGCCTGCATATAGTGGCCGTCGACAGGCCACACCAGAGCTGCGGGCCGGTGGTTAGGGCCGCACAGCACGACCGCGACGCCGCGCATCGAGAGCGTCACCAAGAGGTTGTTCGAGTAGGTGAGCCCGTGCGCGTTGGCGACGACGGCCGCGATGTCGTCGAGCGGCACGCGCGCCACTTCGCTGCCTTTTTCCGCGACGGTCAAAAACCCCCGATCGAGGGCAACATGCCGCCCATCCGTCGCAATTTCGACAACGCGCCCGACCATGACCGGCTTGCCGGCTGCCCGCCCTCCCGTTGGCACGGGAAAAAGTAACAGCTACAAGCGCCGATTGGGCAAGAGAGAAGCGGTGTCATCCTTAAGAATTAAGGTTGAATGCGCCACACGCGGCCGAGCTCGTCGACGCGGATCGGAACTGCGCCAAGCCTCTTGAGCGTTCCATAGGACGCCATCAGCCATCGGAACGGATCAATGTCGTTTGCGGTCGCGTGCCGGCGGTCGAGATTTCCGGTCTCGTTGTGCGGCGCGAGCTTGAAGCGCCCCGCGGCAGCATCGAGCCGGTGCACGACCATGACCTGGGATTGCCCATCATGTTCCAAGCGCAGCAGATCGCCCTTATGGATGCGCATAACACGGCGCGCCGCCGGATGCTGCTTTTGCCAGCGCGAGCAATATTCCTGCTGGTTTGCGGCAAAACGCGTGATGGCCTCGCCGCCCCAGGTTCCGTCAGGCATTTCGTAGATTTCCACGCAAAAATTTTCGCCGGCGCTGTATGCCTTGTACGGGACGCCACTGCGGCGATCTCTAATCGGAACCAGGTATTCCGGCTTTTCCGGTTTGAGAAGCCGCACGCGGCGCAGCCCGTGTTTAATATGAGGGTCGTCGGTCTTGCGATGAAGCTCGCGTAGCGCGTCCGCGAGTGCGATGCCGTTTGCGGCTGCGGCTTGAACGTGCTGTTGGACCATATCCCGCAAACGACGATCGCGAATACGCTCGATCTCATTTGCGTTGAGGCTCTCGATCGGCTTGCGGTAGACGAGGTTGGCACCTTCCTTCTCCGGCTCCTTCACGAAGCCATATGCGGTATCCTCGTGCAGCTTGCCTTGCGACCCGTGGTCTGGCTTGTGAGAGACGATCATGCGATCCAAGGCAGCCTTGAGTTCGTCACGCATCCCGTCCCACGGCGGATCGGTGATGATGCGGTCGCGCTGTTCGTCGTAAGCGTTTGCCATTTTCCAGAGCAACGACCGATCCGTCAGAGCTGCAACGAGCGCGTCGATTGCATGGTGACGGTGGTCGGCGCGATTTTTGACGCCGGAAAACTCCATGTCATCGGTAGCCGCGAGAAAATCCTGAGCTTTCTCTTGGACACCCGCGTAGTTGTGGTCGGGCAACAGCGAGTTAAGCCCCCATTTGGCGCGAATCATCGATGTCAGCCGACCTGGAACGACCCATATCTGATATGGATCGGTGACGGCGCCGAGGTATTGCTTGGCGACTCGGGCCAACCATCCGGTCTCATTGAGCTGACGGCCAATAAAGCCGCCCATCTTGTCGAACTTCTCGCGCGCATCGGGGTCGAAGCGCCAACGCTTGTTGCGGGGCAGGTTGGCGGCGCGTGCGATGATCTCGTCCCATCGATATGCAAATCCGTCGATCGTTGGACTCGACCCGAAGGCTTCATAGGGCGTGCCTTTGCGCTTTGCACGATTGGCATGTCTGAGGCAGACGACCTTGTTGGCGGCGCTATCGTCCAGACTCTCCTTGAAGGGGATGAGGTGTTCAATCTCGACTTCATCCGACATCAGCCGCCTCAGGCTGATGGTCTCACCCGTAAATGGACACTTCCGGTCGAGCGGATCACGCGGATTAAGTTCTTCCCACAAACGCATCTTCAACAAATTGCGTTGGTTCCGCTCAATACCGAGTCCGGCAAGCTCGGCAGCCCAGGCATTGTTCTTGTCCTGATTGCGGCGTTGCTCGCGTCGGACCTCGGCCTTTTCCTTGGGCGACAATTTTAGCGCGCGGGTGAACTCGACGGCGATCTCGGTCGGTGCCCCGTATTGCCTGATAAGACTGTTTACGAGGCGGCGTAGCTGGCCGAGGCCAATGTGCACGGTAGGATTCGGAAAAAAACCGAATTGCTTCTCTTTTGGGTCTCGCGGGTCCCCAGTGCCCACGACCGCGTCTGAAAGCTGTGAGCCATAATAGGGGAGGCGATCGAGGACTTCCCCGGTCGGCAGTTTGGCGTGGTCGTAACCGGCTTTTGCCGCAGCCTCATGATAGCCGAGTCCCGCTTCCATATGCGGCAGCAGGTTGTTGATCGCGCGGAGCCCAAGCCGGCAATGCCCATCGGGTAACGGCGTGTCGGCGACTCGCTGGGCGGTCTCATGGTCGAGCCCGCACGTGGTCTTAAGCCATTCGACCAACTCCTTCTCATCTTGCTCATTGACCAGCATTTCGATGACTGCGATCTGCTGCTTGAGAGGCAGGCTCCGCCAAGCTTTTCCGAACCGCTTGCGGTCGGAGAGACGGGCGGCAGTCTGGTCACCAATCAACAGGGGCCGACGATCTGACTCCAAATTGAAACGGGCTTCGGATGGCAAGCCCAGGAGATAGCGAATCTTGTCGAAGGGCAACTCGGCCTTCGCGTTCGTCGGCTGAAGCAAGGCGAGGACGACCTTGTCGCTCTCCTCCTTGGTGAGCTTGCGTTCGCTCTTGCCGGCCTCTCTAACTGCGAGGTTGCGTGCCTCCTGGAGAATGCGAAAGCGCTGTGCGAGCGGATGCGCCCAGGGTGCGCGGTAACCCTCCGGATCCTCATCGAATGGCCGGGTCGCAGGATCAAGCGCGCACTTGCCCACTATCGGTGGCTTGAGCGGACGTTGAAAGAAAATGACTTGTTCGATTTCCTCGCGCGCCTTTGGCGTCATCGATGGAAGGTGCTCGGATTGCGCGCTCCAGATTTGCTCGAATTCGTCGTTAAGGAGGTCTCGCGTCGGGTAGAAGTCGTACTCCGCCTTCTGCCCTGATGCGCGGTTGCGTGCGCGCACAGGACGGCGATGCTGGTGTCGTCGGGCCAGGAATTCACCCAGCGTGCGCGCGTTTTCTGCCGCCATCGCCTCCTTCAATCGGGAGGCGGCCTGTTTGATTACGCCCTTGTCGTCATCCTTCTTTTCGGCCTTGCGATTGGAGAGGAAGCCCCGTCGCTGGTTGAGATGAAACAGCGCGCGGCCGACGTGAGGGGCGGGGAGGGGGCCGTCGAGCGCCTTGGCGCGCAACTCATAGGGATTGAGTGCCTCAAGCGCCTTGCGGTCCTTCGCATCCGCCGGCATCAGTCCGTGGCGGATCAATGCTTCCATCAAGTTCTTTTGCCGATCGACAAAACGGTCGCGCCGCTTGCGTGCGCCACGAGCGGTTCTGCGGTCGACCGCGTTGGAAGTGCCAGATTGAGGATCGCGACCATCCGGAAACACCCGCACGCCGCCAGGACCGAGGCGGGTTGGCCGCCAGCCATCGCGGTCGCGTTCCAGCCAGACTATGAACCAGCCGAGTGAGTTGGTGCCGAGGTCGAGCCCCAGACGGTAGGATTGTCGAATGCTTGTTTTCAACTATGCTCCCCGACGGCTACGATTCTGTAACGAGGCCGGCGAGGTACCACCTCTCGGAAACAGTTTTGCCCCTGGCCGATAGCGCGGCACCTCAGCCTTCGCCCCTGTGGACGGGTGCGATAAGCGTCACCTTAGCCGTGGGCATTTCAGTTTTCTACCCTTTCGCCTATCACGTGGGACATGCTAAGCTTCCGAACTGTGGATAACTGCGTTCGTCCTTCCTGATCCACAGTGATAGGCGAAAGCGGTGGTTGCGATTGGCCCTTGCTCAGGCGTTTGAAGCGTTGTACGCCTTGCGCGTGCAGTAGCCGTGGGGAAGCTGACTAACCAAGATTTAGCAGTCTGGTGATTGAGGGCCTCCCGTTAACAAGCGAATGCACAAAATGGGGCAGGCTGCGGCCTGCCTCCTCCTTTTGGGGGCCCATCTGCATCTTGGGAGAGGCTGCTTGGACGAACGCCCGGCGGCTTCGCCTCGATAGTAACGGCCTCACCCCAGCGCCCACGAAGCGATGAAAATCACACACCCTGCGCAGGCGCCGACGATGGTGCCGTTCATGCGGATGTATTGCAGGTCGCTGCCGACGACGAGTTCGAGGCGCTCGGTGAGCGTGCGGGTGTCCCAGCTGCGCACCACCTCGGCGATGAATGAGCCGATCTCGCTTCGCCAGCTGATCAGCGAATGAGCGAGGCGCTCCACCGCATTGTCGATATGCTGCTGCATCACCTCGTCCGTGGCCAGAGTCTGTGCCACCAGCGAGATCGGTTTTTCGAGGGTGGCGGCGAGGCGCGATTGGGGTTGGCTCAGGTCAGCGACGGCGGCATCGCAAAGCTGGTTCCAGACCGACGTGAGCCAGGCGCGCGTGTCGGGATGCGCGAACAGGCGCCTTGCGGCATCATTGACCTGCTGTCGCTGCTCCGGCGAGTTGAGGAGGTCATCGATGAGACCTTGCAACGCCGCCTGGAGTTTGGCCCGTGTGTCGCTCTGCGGATCGCGCAGACCGGTAAGCACGTCCGTGATGCCGTCCATGATCGCGGAGGCGATGCGTCGATCGATCGCCTTCGGGATCCACCAGCGGCTGCGCTGGCTGATCATTTGATTGATCTCGGCGCGGTTATCCTTGATCCATCGGATTGCGACTTCGACCACGCGGTCGAAGAGCACATCCGCCTCGCCGCTCGTGGTGATGAGGCGGATGGCATGGCCGAGGATGGGCGCCACGTCAGGAGGGCTGACTTCACCGAATGCGCGCTGCACGAAATCATGCAGGTCGCGATTGCGCAGCGAACGGATCAGATACGGCAATGCCGACGTGAGCGAATCCGCAATGAAGCCGGCCGTTGCCGGTACGGCCAGCCAATTCGCGAACCGACGGCCGACCTGAAGCTGTCGCAGCTTGCGAAACAGCACCTCAGGCGTGAGGAAATTGTTTTCGACGAAGCGGCCGAGGGTGCGGCCGATCCGGTCCTTGTTGGTGGGAATGATCGCGGTGTGCGGGATCGGGAGGCCCAGCGGACGGCGGAACAAGGCCGTCACCGCGAACCAGTCGGCCAGGCCTCCGACCATACCGGCCTCGGCGCCAGCCTGGATCAGCGAGGTGAAAAAGCCCGGCTCGGGAACCATGCGGGTCACGGCGAAAACGGCTGCCATGCCGCCCAGGAGGGTGGTCGCCAGCAGCCGGTTGCGCCGCAGCCGCCTACGCCGAACCTCGTCGGTTCTGGATAACACAACGCGAGCGTTGATCGCCTTTGCCCCCGGCAGCGCGGATTGGTCAGGGCTCATCGCGCATCCTTTCGCCGATCAGGCAGGTTGAGTTCGGGTGCGGACGCCGGTGTCCGATTATCAACGCTCCAGGACTGGCAATTGCCCCACCGCGATCCGAAATGGGGAATATTGATGCCAAGCAAGGAGGCGAGCTGAAAATGATCCCGGTCGCCTACATCGAACATCAGTTGCCCGGAAGGGTGCGCCTGCGCGTTCCATCAAAGCGCCGCCAGGTTCCGTTCTTCGAAAGCGTCGTGCAGCAGTTGTCCAAGCACCCGGCGCTCCGCGAAATCAGCGCAAGCCCGCTTACGGGCTGTATTACGTTGCGGTATCTGGAACCGTTGCAGGAGATCACGGCGGCGGCGGCCGCGCAGCAACTGTTCCAGATCGGTCAAGTGGAACGCCAAGCCGCAGCCGGCCGATCGGAAGGCGCCGCACAACCGAGAAGAAGCCCCGGGATCGCCAACGAAATCGCGACCGGATTGACCGGCTTGAGCCTCTTGCAGGTGACGCAGGGAAACGTTCTGGGGAGTGCGACGGAGAATTTGTGGCACGCCTACAGCGCTCAGCGCATCCTCGGTCGGCCGGACATCGCGATAGCGTTTGTCGCGATCGGGCTCTATCAGGTGCTCAGAGGCCGCCTCTTCGGTTCCGCCGCATCCCTGCTGTTTTACGCGTTCGTGATGCGCCGGGTGGCCGCAATAGAGGAAGTGGGCGCGCGGGGCCATGCGATCGCAGCGGCGCGGGCCGCGAGCTTTGCGAAGAACAGCACCGGCCCTGAGAAAGGTTCCAAAGAAGGTTCCAAAGAAGGAACCGGGACCGAGACTGCGCGCTCACAGGCGGCCAAGATTCCAAACCCGTTGTCATCATAATTTCTTGTACGACTTTTAAGCGTCGTTCGAGGGAGGCTCGGCCTTCCTAGTCGAAACCTCGGATGACGAGCACTATGGACGCAAGAAGCCGGGCCTTCGTGGTCCACCGGACACCAAACCGAATTCGCATCAAAATTCCCGGACGGGAGCGGCACGACTCTTATTTCGCCACCCTGCAGCGGATGCTTGCGACCCATCACGACATCATCGCGGTGTGTATCAACCCGTTGGTCGCGAGCATCGTCATTTATTGTCGTAACGAGTTTGACATTGCGTCCGTAGACCGCTGCCTTATCGACTGCGAATTGGTCCTTCCGTCCCGCTCACCGGATGGCCTGCCGCAGGTCGCGTTCCCGTATCGCGACCGCTCGACAGGCTCTATTTGGCTCGTCAATCTCGCGGTCAAGCTGACGATCGCGATTGCGACGAAGCGAGTCGAAGCGCTGATCCGGGAATGGGTTATCGGCGCCGTCGTGCCAGCGCTGCTGCGACTGTTGTGGTGGACACTGGCGCAGCAGGCACGATCGGAGTCGCCCCGGGCACTGCTCGTTGCGGCGGCCGCGTGACTCTGGCAGGCCACTCGAGCGTTGTTGCCTGGCTCGTCTTTTCCGGACCAGCACGGAAGTGCAACTTGGCTTTGGTGAGACTCGGCTCGGCCCTGAGCGCTTCGTTGACGAAGAACGGCAACACCCCACCTGCCACCATCGCGACGGCATCGACAATGTCCACCGGGGCAACGCCCAGAACGTTTCGCACGCCGGGGAGGAGCATCGCGACCAATTGTGCGATCAGCGATCCACCGATGATGCCCGGCAACGCCGGATTTCGACGCAGACTGCTGCTGTCTGGGCTGCCGCGCCGACGTGACCGGTACGTGAGGGCGTGCAGCAGTTGTGCGGTCACGAGACTGCCAAAGGTGAGCGTCCGCGACTGCGGCGCCGCGTGGCCATAGCGAAGGGCTCCAAATAGCCCGGCCCCGAACGCGCCGGCGCCGATCACGCCGGCCTCGGTGGCGAGCCGGCCGATGTGGTCGTGGCTCAGGATGCTCTCATCGGCCCGTCTTGGGCGCTGTCTCATGACGTCCGGGTCCGGAGGCTCCAGCGCGAGACCGATGCCCGGCAGCACGTCGGACACGAGATTGATCCACAGGAGTTGCATCGGCGTCAGGGCGTCGCCCTTCCCGGCGGCACTGCCGGCCAGCATCAGCGCGACCTCGCTGCCGTTTGTGCTCAGGATGTAATGGATCGCCCTGCGGATATTCGCATAGGTGGCGCGGCCGCGTTCGATCGCGCGCGGCAGCGTTGCGAGGTCGTCGGTGGCGAGAAACACGTCCGCAACTTCCCGAGCTGCGGCGGTGCCATCGCGGCCCATGGCGATGCCGATATTGGCGGCACGCAGCGCGGGGCTGTCGTTGATTCCATCCCCGAGCATTGCGATGACGGCGCCTGTGTCCTGCAAGGCGCGCACGATCTTGAGCTTCTGCCCGGGACTGATGCGAGCAAATGCATGTGCCCGGCGCGCCACCTGACCGAGTTCGGCCGGACTGAGGCGATCAAGCTCTGCCGAGTCGATGACCTCAAGTTCTCCATCGCTCAACCGGATCTGCTGGCCGACGGCTCGTGCGGTGGCGCTCTGGTCTCCCGTCAGCATGATGGTCTGGATGCCGCTGCGGTGCAGCGTGTCCATCAGTTCCGGCAAGTTGCTGCGTACCGGGTCGGCGAGGCCGACGAGCCCGATCCAAACAAGTCTTTCGACCTCGATCGAGTCCGCGGCCGCCGCGGGCTCGTGAGTTTCCCGGTACGCGGCCGCGAGCACGCGTAGTCCTTGTGCGGCCATTGCGGTATTGAGGTCATTGATCTCGGAACGCCGTTGCGCCGTGAGCACGCTGCGGCTTCCGTCGGACTCCAGCTCCCACGTGCAGCGTGCCAAGACCTCGATCGGACTACCCTTCACGGCAAGCAACAGCTTGTCCGCAGCAGCTCGGTGAGTGGTCGCCATGAACCGATAGGATTCGGTGCGTTGCTGGATCGACAAGCAGTCGAATTTCCTACGCAACTCGGGTACATCGAGCCCCTGATCGAGGGCCGCCTGCACCAGCGCATTCTCGGTCGCGGTGCCGCTGAGCACGTGCTGCTCGTCATGCTCCGTCACGTCGGTCTCATTGCAAAGGCTCACGATTGTCAGCAGCTGGTGCAGGCGAGAGTCCCGGAACGGCTGCACCGCCGCGTCCTGCTCGTGTACAAAGACGCCGTTGTCGCGGCGGTAGACCGAGCTGCCCAAAACGATGCGTTCGAGGGACATCGAGCCATGGGTCAGGGTGCCGGTCTTGTCGAAGCAGATAACATTGACGGCGGCGAGGGTTTCGATCGCCTCAAGGCGCCGGATCAAAATGCCGTGGCGACGCATCTCCTCGACCCCGAGGGCAAGAGTCGTAGTGGCGACCATCGGGAGGCCTTCCGGGACTGCCGCCACGGCGACCGAGAGTGCGGAGCGCGTCAATTGCATGAGCGCCAGGCCGCGCAGCCAGCCGACACCAAAGATGACACCGCTCGCGGCGAGCGTAATCCACGCGAGTTGCTTGCCGAGTACTTCAAGTTGCGTTTGCAACGGAGTCTCGGGCGCGATGGTGGCGTCGACCAGCCGATGAATGCGGCCAACCTCCGTGCGGGTCCCTGTCGCCACCACGATGGCGGTTCCGCTGCCCCCGGTCACGATGCTGCCGCGGAACACCAGGTTCAAGCGATCGCCGAGCGCCACATCTGCGCGGCGCAGCGGCTCGACCGACTTCACGACGGGCAGGCTTTCGCCGGTCAGGGCAGCCTCGCTGACGGCAAGGGCGTGGGCACCGATGAGCCGGCCATCGGCCGGCACGACCATCCCACGCTGCAAGACCATGACATCGCCGGGCACAACCGCTTCGGCCGGAATCTCCTCTTCGCGGCCATTGCGCACGACGCGCGCTGCGATCGTGCCTACACCATCCAGACTGCGTATCGTGCGCTCCGCCCGACTCTCGGTCACGTAACCGATGCCACCGTTGAGCGCGACGACGGCCATGATGGCAGCCGCCTCCAGGAGGCCGCCGGTCGCTAGCGAAACCAGCGCGGCACCGGCGAGCAGTGCGACCGGCAAGCCCTCGAACTGGCCGAGAAGGATGCTCAGTTGCGAACGTTGTCGGAGAGACGGCATCACGTTGGCGCCGCCGCGAGCGAGGCGCCGGCCAGCCTCCTCGACGGAAAGGCCCTTAGAGGCGGATGTTCCAAGCCGGTCCGCGACCTCTGCGCCGTCCGTGACGTGCCACTGCGCTGCTTCGCACTCGGGCTCGTCGCTCGCCGGGACGACCTCGCCGCGCAGAAGGGCCGCAATCCGTTCGACGATCTGGTCGAGTGAGGTCGGCCCTGCATAATAGACGGTCACGTTCCCGGTCAGGGCGCTCGCCGAGGCGGCGCGCACACCACCGAATCCACTCAGTCCGCGCTCGATCAACCCCGCCAGTTCCAGAGCCCCGCGCAGGCCGCCGACTTGGAACCGCGCTCGCCCGCTTACCGCGGTGTGTACCGGAACGATCGAGACAGCAATGCCGGTCCTATCAGTGTCTCCAGTTCTGCCGGCTTCTGTTGGTTCGTCATCATGGCCGGCCGCGGCGCGCGCCGCCAGCCTGGCGTTAGCATTCACTCTCATAGAGGCCGGCTCGATTCTGTGCGAAAGCCAAGATCCGTGTGGCCTGTCTCTCAGGAACGGCTTGTTTCTCGGAGGCGATCATTACCACAGCCTGTGCGAAGCGCTTTGAGTTCGCACAGGATCGCCGATTGGTGTCACTGTAGGCCGAGCGCAGGAGAGAATGCGGAAGATCAGCCGGCGTGCTCTCCGGTGGTCGCTTTGCTTGCTTCCGCAAGTTCCGCCCGGGCTTCGGCCAAGATGTCTCCGGTCTGCTCATTGAGTTCGGCCAGAGCAACCCGCCCTTGGTCATAGGCGATCAATCCCGCTTTGAGGATCGATTTGGCGACCGGTCGTAGTGCCGGGATCACGACCGGCGCCACCACGGCGGCGCCAATCCCAGCAGCGAGTCCCATCATTATTCCTCCGCCTTTGAAGGCGTCCTCGAACAGCGCCATTCGAATTTCTCCTCTTGCAGTTGGAAGCTCGAACCCACGCTCGTGAATCCGAGAACAACGGGTCACCGTGATATCGGTTCCCTATGTTTGCTAAGCACTTTGGAGGCGTGCTCCAGAGCCCTGCGCTGCGACGCGCGCGCCCGATGGTGCGCTCGCGAAACCGCATGGTCGAACTTGGCGATACGCTTGCGATAGCGCCGCGACACATCCCGTTGGTCGCGGCCACGCCGGTGCGCGTCGGAGCGGGCGTTGGCAAGAAACCGGTTGACCGCCGTTTCGGCCTTGTGGTCGAGCTCTTTCTCTGAACCGCCCAACGTGACGCGCAGTAGGGCGTTGACGGCGGTATCCGCAAGGCGGTCGGCCAGCGCATCGTCGGCTTCGAATTCCGCTTCCAGCGCGAGCTTGGCACCAGCCTTCAACAGCGCCGCGAATTGCGGCCGCAGGGCTGGAAAAACTATCGGCAGTGCAATACCAAGCATTCCCAATCCGATCAGGCGGAAGGGAATTGCTTTCAAGAAATCGTCGAGCGCAGCCATGACGTGTCTTTAGCGGCAGCAGAACCGCGATGCCGACTTGTCAACGCGTCGCGATTTTGCTGGATTGCGACAATCGCAAGGGGGAACGCGTGATCCCGTTTTTCGTTCAAATCAAATGTCACCTCGGCAAAGCCTATGCGGTCGCCAATGCGCTCGCCGATGCCGAGATCGCCTCGGAGATTTATTCGACTGCCGGCGACTTCGACTTGCTGGCAAAATTCTACGTCGAGCACGGCACCGATATCGGCCATTTTGTGACCGAGAAGGTCCAAACCATTCCGGGCATTCTCGACACCAGAACGATCATCACGTTCAAGGCGTTTTAGCGCGCGCTTCACGGATCTACGTCATTGCCGGCTTGACCCGGCAATCCGGCGCCCTCCCTATCCTCCCCGCAAAGCTGGGAGGGTAGGGAGCGATGGACCCGCGGGTCAGTCCGGCAGGTGACGGCTGCACGACGGACCGAAATTACTTCACCTCCACTTTTCGTGCGCGCGCTAAGCCGAGCTGACGTTCGCGCCAGATGACGAACAGGCCGGAAGCGGCGACGATGACGGCGCCGGCATAAACGTAGCGGCTCGGAATTTCGCCGAACAGCACGTAGCCGAAAAAGAATGCCCACAGGAGCGCGACATAGTCGAACGGTGCCACCACGGAGGCTGGCGCGTGGCGGTAGCTCTCGGTAAGGAAAAGATGCGACAGGCCGCCGATGACGCCGATCGAGATGAGCGCGGACAATTCGGTCGCGTTGGGCGTATGCCAGCTAAACGGCAACGAGGCGAGACCCGCGAGACTGCAGATCAGCGAGAAATAGAATACGATTGACGCCGTGGTCTCGCTATCGGTCAGCCGTCGCGTCTGGATCGTCGCGCTGGCGTTGGTAAATGCGGCCGTCACCGCACAGGCGGCGCCGACCGTGCTCACAGTCGAGCCTGCGATAAGAGCGCCGACGTTGAGATATGGCCAGAGCATGATCAGCACGCCGATAAAGCCGGCCACTACGGCCGACCAGCGATAGACCCGCACGGGCTCCCTGAGAACGAGCGCCGCGAGGGCGACGGTAATGAACGGCGCCGCGAAGGAGATCGCGGTGGCGTCGACAAGCGGCAAGCGCGCCAGCGCGGCGAAATTGAGGAACATGCTGACGACCGCGATCAGGCCGCGCGTGAGATGACCGAACGGGCGTCCGGTTCGGAATGCTGCTCCGAGTTCGCCGCGCCAGGCATAGATCAGCATCACCGGAATGATCGCAAAGACGCTTCGAAAGAACACCACCTGGCCAAGCGGAATCGTCTCTCCGACAAAGCGGACCAAAGCCGACATCACGGCAAACAGCAGCACCGATACGAGCTTGATCGAGATGGCGAGGTGCACATTCATGCGGCAGCACGCGGTCTGGCGGGGACGCGAAGATGCCGCGTACGCAAGAGCGGCCCATCGTTCTTGCATGAGGTGGGCTGGGGCGGAAGGCCGCTTACCACAACTCATGCATGACACGAGTGGATGGCACAACAGCAAATGCATTGAGACGTCGTTTGGCGGCGCTTCGTGAAGATGTGCCGATCTCCTGGTCGATTTGATCAAAAAAACGTGTCGAAACAGAATTCCGGGCTTCACAAATCGCCGAGGCGCGCTAGAACGGCGGTCGGGGAATTCGGGAGAGGGGTGGCAAATGATCGTACGGCGTGCAACCGCGCTGATCATTATGGCTGGCATTTTGGCCGGATCAGCCTGTCATCGCGCAGCAGCCAAAGAAATCGGAAAGGCCGGGGCGAATCCGCCTTATCAAATCTACCTGCTCAAAGGCCTTGCGGACATCTTCTCAACCGGATTGGATTTCCTGCAGGCGAAGCTGCAGGCCCGCGGGGTCATGGGTGAAGTTCACAGCCACGCCGAGGCCGAAGCGCTGGCCCGCACGGCGATCGCGAAATGGCATGACGGCGCGCACGGGCCGATCATCATCATCGGGCATTCGCTCGGTGCGGACGCCGCGATCGCAATGGCTCGGCGCCTCGGCGACGCCCAGGTTCCGGTCGCCCTCCTGGTCACCTTCTCAGGGCTGGAGTCTGCGCCGGTGTCGGCCAATGTTGCGCGGGCGGTCAACTATTTTCAGTCGAACAGCGCTTGGCATGGACAGATCACCAAGGGCGCAGGATTCCATGGTGTGCTGGAGAACGTCGATCTGGCCCACGCACCCGGCATCGGGCATTTCAATATCGAAAAAGCGGAACAGCTGCACGCCGCGACGATCGCGCAGGTGCTTCCGCTTGTCTCCCACGCGAAGGCGGCCGCGCAGCATACCGGTCCATTGATGGGTGCCCGGGCCGGCGTCTCCGCAACAAGTCAATCCGGCACCTCCGCAACAAATCAATAAAACGCACGACGCGTGTTGCCTGTTTCGATCGCTTCGCTATTTCGATATAGAGCCGAATCGGCGATCGCGCACTTGCGAACGTGGTGTCGTTTAGGCACCCTTGCCCCAAGGGTCGTCATATGAGTCGCAGTCTTACACGCAGTTCTGCTCGCGGCGCCGGCGAGCGCGAATGCGCGTTACCCGCTGCGCCACGGCTGCCCTTGGGCGAGCCGCCCGTGCGGCCGACCTTTGCGCGTGAACGTGCGGCCATCAGGCGCGGTGTGTTCCCGGTAGCGGGGTGCGATGAGGTGGGGCGGGGTCCACTGGCGGGTCCGGTGGTGGCGGCCGCCGTGATCCTGGATCCCAAACGGATCCCCCGCGGTATCGACGATTCCAAGAAACTCACTGCAGCGGAACGCGAAAAGCTCTATGGGCGCATTTTTGCGACCGCTGAAGTCGGCATCGCGTTTGGCTCGCCGGCCCGGATCGACCGCGATAACATCCGGCGTGCGTCGCTGTGGGCGCTCGCTCGCGCGGTTGCAGCACTTGCGGTAAGGCCACAGCTTGTCTTCGTCGACGGTATCGATCGAATCGAAGCGGGCTGCGAGTGCGAAGCCGTGGTTTCCGGCGATGCACTGGTGCTATCGATTGCGGCGGCTTCGATCGTCGCAAAGGTGGTGCGCGATCGTTTGATGATGCAGATCGGGGCCGCCAATCCGGGTTACGGTTTCGAGCGACATATGGGATACGCGGTGCCGGAGCATTGCCGCGCACTGGCTGCGCTCGGCCCGACGGTCCACCATCGCCGCAGTTTCGCGCCGGTCGCGGCCGCCTACAGCGAGCGCGAGGAAATTGCGGACGGGCTTTGCGATGATTTTCCGGGCGATCTGCTTGCGCCTTAGGCCACCCCACGCATAGTCTGCCGCAATCACATGGGGCAGCGCCACTTCCTCTCTCGGCTTGCGGGCGGATGAGGGCCTTTCCGCGAGTCCGAACTTGTGAAAAGGCCTCCTCACTCCGGCCCCTCTTCCGGCAGCAGGCAGAGGAGATGCCCCATGCGATTCCCTGGGTTGTTCGCAAAGTCAGCTGCCGATGCTCCACATCTCGCTCATCGTTGAACTGTTGCGGTCGCAGCCGCGGCTGGTGTTCTGGGCGGCGACGCTCGCGCAGGGGGCGCTGTGGTGGATCGTGCCGTCGCTGTTCTATTCCTCGCCGCCGGGCGGACTACCTCTGGTGCTCGCGATCGGCCATGAATTCCTGCTCGGCAGCCCGTTTGGCCCGCCGCTCGCTTTCTGGATGGCGGAAATCGCTTTCGATGTCGCGGGCTCCCCGGGTGTCTACCTGCTCTCCCAGGCCTGCCTTGTGATCGCCTATTACGGCGTGTTCACGCTCGCGCGCGCCGTCGTCGGGATACACCATGCGACGTTCGCGATCCTGCTCATGGCCGGCATCTTCGCCTTTGCGGCGCCGACGCCCGAGTTCGGACCCGCCATCTTGGCGATCCCTCTTACGGTCTTCGCCCTCGTCAATCTCTGGCGCGCAATCGGCGAGCGTCGGCGTATCGGCTGGTTCCTGCTCGCCCTGCAACTCGGCCTGTTGCTACTGACCACATATGCCGGGCTCATTTTGATCGGTGCCATAGTGTTGTTTCTGGGCGCGACGCGGCGGGGCCGGCGGGCGCTGAGATCCGCCGACCCATGGCTTGCCAGCATCGTGATGGTGGCCGTGCTGTTTCCCCACCTGATCTGGCTTGATCTGGCCGGGGACAGTTTAAGGCGCGGGTTCGATTTGATGGCGCGCCCGGCAGACTCGTACGTGGCGAGCTTAGCCGACTTCATCGAAATGCTGATCTTCAGCCATCTGGGCCTCGTGGTTTTGGTCGTGCTCGCCAGCGGGTGGTTTTCGCGTGGCGAGGAAAAGGTGTCGGTATTCGTGCGCAGCTTCACGGATCCGTTCGGGCGACGATTCGTCTATTTCTTTGCTATCGTGCCGGTACTCGCGGCGGCGCTGTTTGCCGGTCTCAGCGCGGACCCGCAAACGTTCAAAGTTCTGGCGCCCTATGTGACGCTTTCGGGGCTGGCGATCGTGGTGGTCGCCGGCAATTCCATCCCCTTGCATCGGCCTCGCCTCATCGCGACGGCCTGGTCGCTGTTCATCGCGGCACCGCCGCTTGGTGTTGCTGTCGCAATCCTAGGCCTGCCGTGGCTCGGAATCTCTGGCCCCGATGTCGGACAACCGGCCGCCGCGATGGGCCGCTTTTTTGCGGAAAGTTTCGAGCGTCGAACCGGCGTCCCGCTCGCCGTGGTGGCTGGGGAGCCGCGCACGGCTGCGCTCGTTGCGCTCGGCGCGCCGACGCGGCCAAGCCTTTATCTTGACGCGACGCCCGAGCGTACGCCCTGGATCACGCCTGATGACGTCCGCCGCAAGGGAGCGGTCGTGGTATGGCCCAATAGCGATACCCGTACGCAGGTGCCGGCCGACATCGCCATGCGCTTTCCAGGGCTGGTGGCCGACGTGCCGCGCGCCTTCGAGCGCGCAGTGCAAGGGCGCCTGCCACTATTGCGGATCGGATGGGGCGTAGTGCGTCCGTCGGATGACAGATGACGACAGATGTCGAATAAACCGCGCGTGTTGGCTTTTCCGTGATCTGACATCTGTCATCTGTCATCTGTCATCTGAGTCCAATGCCTTCCGGATGGCTAGGAAGTCCCGCCATGCGAACCGCTTTTCCAACGGGGTGCGCAACAGATAAGCCGGATGGAAGGTGGCGATGGCGCGAATCTCACGTGTGCCGGTGTGGTAGACGTGCCAGCGTCCGCGCACTCTGCGGATGCCGTCTGAAATACCCAACAGTGCAGCGGCCGAAGGACCGCCGAGGCATACCAGGATGTCGGGATCAGCGAGCTGGATCTGACGCTTGATGAACGGAAGGCAGATCTGACTTTCCTGCGGGGTCGGCGTACGGTTCCCCGGCGGACGCCATGGAATGACGTTGGCGATATAGGCCGATGTGCGATCGAGCCCGATCGCCGCCATCATGCGGTCGAGCAATTGGCCCGAGCGTCCCACAAACGGCAGCCCTTCGATGTCCTCTTCGCGGCCCGGGGCTTCCCCCACGAACATCACCTTGGCCTCCGGGTTGCCGTCGGCGAAGACGAGCCGCTTCGCCGTAAGGCGCAGCCCGCAGCCCTCAAACCCCTCGAGTATGGAGCGCAACTCACCAAGGCTTGCTGCACGTCCGGCGGCATCGCGCGCCGCCATGATGGCAGCATCGGGACTCGGCGGAGCATCGGGGACGGCGGACGGCCGATGCGATTGCGGATTTGATGGATCATTGCTGGAGCGGCGGCTAGTTGGCCGTTGTATTCGTGCCGACCCGAACGGTGGCTCTTCCGCCAGCCCCGGCGAGGTGCGCGGCTGCGACGGCTCGGCGGTGAACCGATTGACGGGCGCTTCGTCCAACACGGCATCGACGCCCGCCTCCACATAGAAGGCGAGGAGCGCATGCAACTCGGCGGGGCGATCGATGTTCACGACGGACAGGTATAGCGGATTTCGTTTTGGCGGAATTAAGTCACCGCCCGTCGTGCCCGCAAGGCTTGTCTGCCGAGGGCGGGTAGATAGGTAGGCCGATCGCCACGGTGTCCCCGAGTCGCCGGCTGGTGTGGTCAAACCTGGCAACGATGCTCAAGAGTTGGGCGACCTGCCATTCAATTCTATGCCGCACGCCCCCTGTGATTGCCGAAATTCCGCAAACGTGGAAAAACGGCGCCTCGCTGAGCCGGGAGCATTAGGGAGACCACGATGGATTTGCCCGCCCGGGATTCTATGGAGTTTGATGTGGTGGTGGTAGGCGCTGGCCCCGCCGGCCTTGCCGCCGCGATCCGGCTCAAACAACAGTCGTCCGACATTTCCGTCGTCGTGGTCGAGAAGGGCTCCGAGGTCGGTGCCCACATTATGTCCGGCGCCGTAATCGATCCCTCCGGGCTCGATGCCTTGCTGCCCGATTGGCGCAACGAGGACACGCCCATCAAGACCCCAGTCGCCGACGACCGCTTCTACATGCTGGGGCCCTCCGGAGCGTTGCGCCTTCCAAACGTCCTGATGCCGCCGCTGATGAACAACCACGGCAACTTCATTGTCTCTCTCGGCAATGTGTGCCGCTGGCTCGCCACCAAAGCGGAGGCACTAGGGGTCGAGATCTACCCGGGCTTTGCCGCCGTCGAGGTGCTGTTCGGCGGAAATGGAGAAGTCGTCGGCATTGCGACCGGCGACATGGGCATCGGCCGCGATGGCAAACTTAAGGATTCCTTCACCCGCGGTATGGAGTTGCGCGCCAAGTACACGTTGTTTGCGGAAGGCGCACGCGGCCATTTGACGAAAGGGCTGATTGCGCGCTTCGACCTCGATCGCGACCGCGAGCCGCCGAAATTCGGCATTGGCTTGAAAGAGCTGTGGCAGGTCGCACCGGAGCGTCACCGGCCGGGTCTGGTCCAGCACACGCTGGGCTGGCCGCTCGATAACCGGACCGGCGGCGGCTCGTTTCTTTACCATTATGAGGACCGCCTCGTGTCGGTCGGCTTCGTGGTCCACCTGAACTATGAGAATCCTTATCTGTCGCCGTTTGACGAATTTCAGCGCTTCAAGACGCACCCGCTCGTGCGTGACACCTTCATGGGCGGCAAACGCATCGGATACGGCGCGCGGGCGATCGCCGAGGGCGGCTGGCAATCAGTGCCCAAACTGGTATTTCCGGGCGGCGCGTTGATCGGCGACGGTGCCGGCTTCCTCAACGTGCCGCGCATCAAGGGAACTCACAACGCTATGCAATCCGCCATTCTGGCCGCCGAGTGCCTGGCGGAAGCGCTCGCGGCCGGCCGCGCCCATGACGAACTCACGGATTACGAGACCTCGTGGCGCTATTCGGCGATCGGTGCCGACCTGTGGAAAGTCCGCAACGTTAAGCCGCTGTGGTCGAAATTTGGTACCATGTTGGGAGTAGGCTGCGCGGGTATCGAAATGTGGGCCAACACGCTGGGTTTTTCGGTGTTCGGCACGCTTCGCCACGGCAAGCCCGACAGCGCCTGCCTCAAGCCCGCGGCACAATGTCGCCCGATTTCCTATCCGCGCCCCGACGGCACGCTGACCTTCGACCGGCTCTCATCGGTTTTTCTGTCGAACACGAATCATGAGGAAGATCAGCCAGTTCACTTGCGTGTATCGGATCCGGTCTTGCAAAAGACGTCAGAGCACGGTCTCTATGCCGGCGTCTCCTGCCGGTACTGCCCGGCGGCAGTGTACGAATGGCTGGAGCAGGGCGGCGTCCTGAGCTATGTCATCAATGCGCAGAATTGTGTCCATTGCAAAACCTGCGACATCAAGGATCCGAATCGAAACATCGAATGGGTGGCGCCGGAGGGCGGCGGTGGGCCGAACTATCAGAACATGTGACGATATGGTATAAGCCGCGATGCCGGTGTTAATGGAGTGGGGGCGAGGCGATAAACGAGGCGACATCGCGCGGAGCCATCTTTCGATAATGACCTTGCGGTGCAATGACCTTGCGGCGTGTCCGCAAAGTGTTCATTGTCGCACCCGAGTGTAGGTTGCTTGACGCCGGAGGTCGTCTGATCCCGGCACAGATCATCACCCCGTTGGAGAGCAGCGACCCGTGAAAATCTTTCCGCACCGATCCTTCACCGTGATCACAGCCGCGGTCCTCTGGGTGATTCCCGGAGCCATGGCGGCGCAGGCACCAAATCCTCATGACATTGGCCGCCTCACGCCGTCCGGCAGCTATCTTGCGGCGCGTCAAGCCAATTTGGACCGCGATCCCGATGCGGCGGCCGCCTACTTTCGGGCGGCGCTCAAGTCCGACCAGCGCAACGCGGAATTGCTGGAGATGACGTTCTATGCGGTGCTGGCCGATGGCGACATCGATGAGGCCGTGCGGCTCGCCGAGCGCCTCGTGCAGCTCGATCGCAACAACCGCAATGCGCATCTTGTGCTCGGTGTGCGCTCGCTCAAGCAGAAGCAGTGGAAGGACGCGCGTGGGCATTTCAGCCAGGCCATGCACGGACCTGTCAACGATCTCATGGGCACCCTGTTGTCGGCATGGAGCGCATTCGGCGCCAATGACGCCAAAGGGGCGATCGATACGATCGATAAGCTCAACGGCCCGGAATGGTACGGCATTTTCAAGGATATGCATGCCGGCTTGATCCTCGATCTTGCCAACAACAAGAAGGAAGCCGGCAAGCGGTTCGAGCGTGCCTTTAAGCTCGATTCCACCGCGCTGCGAATCATGCAGTCCCATGCGGGTTTCCTGTCGCGCAACGGGGCGCGCGACGAGGCGCTGAAGATCTACGAGGAATATGACAAGCAACTGCCGCGCTATCCGCTCACCACCGAAGGGTTGGCGATCCTAAAACGAGACATGCCGCTCCCGCGTATGGTCGAGACGGCCCAGGCCGGCGCCGCCGAAGCGCTCTATGGCCTTGGCGCGGCGCTCGGCCGTCGCGAGGAGGAGATGAGCCTCGCCAATCGCGGGCTCGCCTATCTCCAATTGGCGCTTTATCTTGAGCCCACTCATGCGCTCGCACAGTTGTCGCTCGCCGATCTCTACGAGGCGCTGAAAAAGCCCGCCTTGGCCCTCAAGGTCTATGAGCGCGTGCCGGCGTCCTCGCCCCTCAAGCGCAATGCCGAAATCCAGCTCGCCATCGACCTCGATACGCTGGACCGTACCGAGGAAGCCAAGAAGCATCTTGAGAAACTGATCGCCAGTAAGCCGGACGACATGGAGGCGATCATTGCGCTTGCCAATATCCAGCGCGAGCGCAAACAATATGAGGGTTGCGCCGACAGCTACGGCAAGGCGATCGGCCTGCTTCCAAAGCCCAGCAAGGCAAACTGGACGACGTACTATTTCCGCGGCATTTGTTTCGAGCGCGCCAAGCAGTGGGCGAAAGCCGAAGCCGATTTCAAGAAGGCGCTCGAGTTGTTCCCCGACCAGCCTCACGTCCTCAACTACCTGGGCTATTCCTGGATCGACCAGGGTGTCCACCTCGACGAAGGCATGGCGATGATCAAGCGCTCGGTGGAGCAGCGGCCCGATGACGGCTACATCGTCGATTCGCTGGGGTGGGCCTACTACCGGCTCGGCAATTACGACGAGGCCGTGAAAAATCTCGAGCGTGCAGTCGAACTGAAGCCGGTCGACCCGACCATCAACGATCATCTCGGCGACGTTTATTGGAAAGTCGACCGTATGCTGGAGGCGAAATTCCAGTGGTCCCACGCGCGCGATCTCAAGCCCGAGGACGAAGAGCTTGTGAAAATCGAACAAAAGCTCAAGGTCGGTCTCGGGGAAGAGAAGTCGAACTCCGCCGAGGCCGACAGGCAGAAGAAGCGGGTCGGAGGCGGCGGCTGAAGTTCACGCTCGCAAGGTGGGCATGCTTCGCCTTGCCCACCTTACGAATCCGATGCGATTAAATGCGACCGACGCAAAGGTCCGGTGGCGTTCCTGGTCTCAGCAAAGTTCCTGGTTTCGCCAAATCGGAGGCGCTTCTCGCGCCCGCCAAGGTCAATCTGACGCTCCGCATCCTGCGCCGCCGGGCTGACGGCTTTCACGAACTCGAAAGCTTGGTGGCGTTCGCGTCTTTCGGTGATCGCCTGGCGTTTTGGCCCGGCGCGCCGCTCGGTCTCAAGGTGTCGGGTCCAACCGCAGCTGCAGCCGGTCCGCTGACGGACAACCTGGTGCTGCGCGCCGCCCGCGCGCTCGCCGCCCGCATCGAGGGGCTCACGCTCGGCCGGTTTGCGCTTGTCAAGCGGCTGCCGGCAGGTGCGGGGCTCGGCGGCGGATCTTCGGACGCCGCGGCCGGGCTGCGGCTCATTGCCCACGCCAACGGGCTCGGGCTCGACGATGCGCGCATTCACGATGCGGCGCGTGCCACCGGAGCAGACGTTCCGGTCTGCGTCGATCCGCGGCCACGGTTTATGCGGGGCATCGGCGAAATACTCTCGGTCCCGGTGGCCTTGCCGAAACTCGGAATCCTCATCGCGCATCCTGGCGTCGCCATGCCGACCGGCCCGGTTTTCAAGGCTCTCGGCCTTGCCCCTGGCGAGGAATTCGTCGCACCGCCGCCAACGCCAACGCCAACGCTCCTGCAAGAAGGGCAGGGCCATCGCAGCACCATGCACGGCGCCTGTTCTCCCTCTCCCAACCTCTTCCCGCAGGCGGGGGGACGCGAGGGCAAGATGGAGCGCGCTGACCTGTTTGCCTGGCTAACGTGCGAGCGCAATGATCTTGAACCGGTCGCCGTCGCCATCGCGCCGCAGATCGGCGAGGTGCTCGGCGCCATTGCACAGCTTGCGGGCTGCCGACTCACGCGCATGTCGGGTTCGGGTTCGGCGTGCTTCGGTCTGTTTGACAGCGCACGGGCGGCCGCCGCTGCCGCAAAGCGTCTCGCGGCCACGCATCCGGCGTGGTGGGTGCGCTCCGGCGTGTTGGGGAATTAGCCCTTTCGGTCGCCGCCGAATGGCTGCGTAACCCGAGTGGGCAACGTCCCAAAAAAGGGTCGTAAGCCTTCTTGAAAGTTCGATGCGCCGCCATCAAGAATGTGGTCCGGGGCGTCGCGCCCGCTTTGCTTGTGAGAGAGGCGGGCGAGACGTCCGCGGTTCGCGAGATCAGCGCAACGGCCGGCGCATTCGGCCCTGGGGGAGGAAAGCGATGAACGGCTCGCTCACGGTCGATCGCCGCAGGCTCATTGGCGCCGCAGCCGCGTTCGGAACGGCCGGCGCGTTTGCGCTGCCGGCGCAAGGCGCGGTGTCGGGCGCGGTCGCGAATCTGCCGGGGCGCAGCAATGTCGTGATCCGCAACGCCTATGTGATCACCATGGTGCCGGGCGCACCCGACCTGCCGGATGCTGACGTGCATGTGGAAAACGGCGCGATCGCCGATGTCGGCGTCGGCCTGTC
>Ga0209060_10001608_pt1 | contig 23971 bp, 36 predicted proteins | sample Coa_R1_8_FD_187155 | JGI IMG/M metagenome (GOLD analysis project Ga0209060, IMG submission 187155) | Surface soil microbial communities from Centralia Pennsylvania, which are recovering from an underground coalmine fire - Coalmine... | ecosystem: Environmental > Terrestrial > Soil >...
CGCTCCATTGTGATCACCGGCCGCTTGCAAAGTGGAATCATTGTAATCTTCTTTCTCTCAACTAACGAACAAAAACAGGATAAAGACGGTGGGCTAAATGAGAGAGCATCCAGGATTTCCACGAATCCAAGTCACTGAGAAGAAGACCATGTTGCTAACACCGGCGACAAATCTCGCGCAACTGTGCCACCCGCAAGTAGGGCCATAATACATGGAATACTTAGAACCGGGAGAGCGGCTGAGGTCTATTTCCCGATACATCTTTAGAAATCCGTGGTTTGGCAATGGTACTAGAAGTACCAGATGTTGCCAGTGGTCAAAAAGGTTTGTGGGCGCCAATTCTCGTGCGCCGGATGGTGGGTTAGGATGAGTGTTGCCAATTCTGCCATGGAGAGTGTGTCCCGGGTCTGTCAACACATAGATACGCCGCATCGAATCCTCGTTACCGGGGCCGGTGGCTTTATCGGGAGAGCGGTCGTGGCGCAACTTCTCCGGCGCGGCTGGAAAGTCAGGGCGATGCTGCGCGCGGCTGCCGTAGGGCTATGGCCGGCTGATCAAAACCTGGAATTAGTGGATGCCGACATCCGGAATCGAGCGGCGCTGGCAAAGGCCGTCGGGGGCACGGATGTAGTCGTCCATCTGGCTGCCGCGAAAAGTGATGAGAAGTGGAGTGAAGACGTTAATGTGGGCGGTGCCCAGCATCTAGTGGACGCTTGCCGTGCAGCTGGTTGCCACCGCCTCATCAACGTCAGCACGCAGTCGGTAAAGATCGCGCGGAAAGGCACGTACGGGCGTACTAAGAGTCAAGCGGATAAAATCTTCGACGAATCCGGATTGGCAGTGACCACGCTGCTGCCTAGCATCGTTTACGGCGAGCAAATGGCAGGTGTTTTTGGCACGGTGGCGCAGATGATTCGGAAGCTTCCAGTTGTCCCCATCCTCGGAGACGGGTGCTGGGTCTCCGCTCCTGTGTACGTCGGCGACGTGGCCGAAGCGATCTGCCGCTCGATCGAGCTCGACCATTCAATTGGAAAGAAATATGACATCGGAGGCCCGGACCTTATGTCCTTCGATGAACTAATAGATCGCGTGGCGCTCCATATCGGAATAAAACGGAGGAAATTCCACATACCTTTCGAAATTGCTTTGCTGGCAGCACGCACACTCAGCGCACTGACGGCTAACCCTCCGATTACCGTGAGCAACGTATTGGGATCCAATCAAGACACCCACATTGACATAAATTCCGCCCGGAATGACTTTGCATGGGAACCGATTGACTTCGCTACCGGCATCAGGCTCACGGAGGTGCCATCTGCTTGGGGTGCCGGCCGCATTGGCGCGCCGACCGACGCGGAACTGACGGATGAATGCAAGCTCCTGACCCGCTACCTGATCGATGAAAGCCCCCCGGACGAATTAATTGCCCGGTACGTGGCAGCCAATCGAATCTTATTTGCCGGCACGCCTCGTCGCCGGGACGAATTGGCCTTTGTCACACGCCACCCTTCAGCGCTGCCATTCCTTGATGCCGCGGCGGGATTCTTTCATCCCGAGTCGCCTCTTCGCAGCAGTCTTCTTCTGATGACGGCCATTCTGGAAACGACGCCGCTATATTCCGATTATTTCCTCGGCAGCCAGCAAACGCCGGTGCGCTTGTGTGGAACGCTCATTTGGAGCGGCACTTGCGCCGCCGCCAAGGCTGCGCTCGGAATCCCGATCCTCTGGATTGCGACCCGTTCATGAGTGCGGCGGCGCCAGAGGTGATCGTGGTTGGCTCCGGCGCGAGCGCCGTGCATGCGGCTTATGCGATTGCAGAGCGCCAGATTCCTGTGCTCATGCTGGACGTTGGAGTGCGCGACCGGAAGTACGAGAATCTCATCCCCGACCAGCCGTTCGTGCAGATTCGGCGGAGCGATCCAGACCAGCACCGTTATTTCCTGGGCGAGCAGTTCGAAGGTGTACCCCTGGGCCGATTAGGAACCGGGCCTCAATTAACGCCGCCCAGACGGTACATATTCGAGAATGCGGAAAGTCTATCGCCTATTGCCAGCCGGTCTTTTGAGGCGCTGCAGAGTTTTGCCGCTGGCGGGCTAGGGGGGGCATGGGGCGGAGTCGCCTTTCCCTTCTTAGATCGCGAACTAGTGAAGGCTGGATTAAGCCCTCACGAGATCGGCCCGCATTATGAGGCCATAGCGCAGCGCATCGGAGTCTGCGGAAACCAAGACGATTTGGATACGGTGCGAGGCAGACTCCATTCTTTGCTCCCGCCGTTGGAATTGGACCACAATGCGGAAAAAGTCTTCGCCGCTTACGAAAAAAAGCGCGACAAGCTGCAACGGGCGGGTATGTGCGTCGGGAAGTCGCTGATGGCGGTGCTCACCAAACCGCACGGTGATCGTCGCGCACAGGCTTACCACGATATGGATTTCTGGTCCAATGCGGGGGAGAGCGTCTATCGGCCGGCCTGCACGTTGCGGCAACTCCACGAATTTCCCAGCTTCTCATACGTTGATTCGTGTCTGGTGGAAAGTTTTTCCGAGCACAATGACTGCGTGCGGGTTCAAGTGAGGGATCTGAAAACCGGCGTCCGCAGCACGATCGAGACGCACCGGTTGTTGCTCGCCGCGGGAGCCCTTGGGACCGGCAAGATTGTTCTACGCTCGTTCGGGCAGTACAACGTTCCGGTGCCGATTACTTGCAATCCGCACTATTACGTGCCGTGTCTTCACTACCGGAATCTGGGCGCTGCGCATCGGGACCGGTGTCACAGCCTCGCGCAATTAACAGCTATCTATAATCCGACTGGAGACGGCGAACATCTGGCGCAGGCGCAGCTTTATTCGTGCCGCTCGCTGCTGCTGTTTCGTTTGCTCAAGGAATCTCCTCTAGCCTATCGTCACGCGCTGCAAATCATGCGCGGGCTTTACAGCAGCATGGTGGTGTGGGTGATTCAGTTTGAGGCATATCAGGAATCGGCGAACTGTTGCGTACTGCGTCGCGGGCCGGCGGGCGCACCGGATAGACTGGAAATTTCTTATCAGACTTCGGATGACACAAAACGCCGGGTACATCAGGCACTGAAGACGTTTCGTCACATGATGCGCGAACTGGGATGCCTGCCCTTGCGAACGGTGCAACCGATCGACGGCTCAAGCGTGCACTATGCCAGTCTCCTGCCGTTTTCCGAGGAAGACAGGCCGTTGACGACAGACCCGTCCGGGCGGCTCCGCGGAACCCGGGGAGTGTATGTAGTGGATGGCGCCGCCTTTGCTTACCTTCCCGCAAAGGGTTTGACCCTTACCCTGATGGCCAACGCCAGCCGGATCGCTCAGCACGTAGCCCAAAAACTGATCCACAGCGAACCGCCAAATTGACCCCTGCGACCCGGCACATCCACTTCTTCCGATCTCGCAAGTACTTGTGCAATGCTAGGATAGGGGTACGGTGAGGTGCGAGAGTGGTTGAATCGGGCGGTCTCGAAAACCGTTGAGCCTTTACGGGTTCCGTGGGTTCGAATCCCACCCTCACCGCCAGACTATCTCCTTCTTAATCAATATCTTACGAGAGACCTTTCAAAAATTCGTAATAAATTCGTGCCTCGTTCCGGTAGAATAGACGGGTGCTGAGCATCTTCCGCCTCCACGGGCCGCGCTGCTCCGGGAAGAAATCCAAGCACGACCGAACCTACCGTCGTTGCTCCTGTCCGATCCACGTAGAGGGCAAGTGTGGCGACCGTTTCCTCCGAAAGAGTCTACACACCTCGAATTGGCAGAGGGCGCAGAAGCAGGTTGCCGAGGCGGAAGCACGGGGTTCGTGGGACCCATTGCCCGAGGAGGTGCAGGCGCAACCGATCACAATCGTTGAGGCAAAGGAGCGATTCCTCAAAGACGCGGAGTTGGGGCGGCGGCTCGGCGAGTCCACTCTTCGCAAATATCGCTTGATGCTGCGTCATTTGGAGGAGTTCGCCGCAAACCAAGGATTTCTGTACCTGAAGCAGCTCGACGGAGAGGCGCTCCGGGACTTCCGTGATTCCTGGAAGCTCAGCCCGCGGACGGCGCTGAAGAAGCTCGAACGGGTCAAGGCATTCTTCCGATTCGCCAGCGAGAACGACTGGATCGGTGCGAATCCGGCGAAACTCGTCCGTGGACCGGCGAATATCCGTGACACTCAAAAGCTTCCGTTCGAGCCTGCCGAGATGGAACGTATTGTGAAGGCTTGCCGGGAAGTTCGACCCCAGGGTTGTACGAATGACGACTTGCTCGCGTTCGTACTAGTGCTCCGGTATTCCGGGCTGCGCATCGGCGATGCCTCGATGCTCACGCTCGAACGCTTCAAAGAGAACGATCTCTTCCTCTACACGCAGAAAAGCGGCACGCACGTTTATGTACCGCTTCCTGCCTTCGTGATGAGCCTGGTCAGGGCGATCCAAGTTCGGCACGGCCGGTATCTGTTTACCGGTCCAGAGTCCCTCCGCATGGAGACGGCGAGCGATCTCTGGCGCCGCAAGCTGGCCCAAGTCTTCATCACGGCTAAAGTCCGGGGCGGCCACCCGCACCGATTCCGGCACACATTTGCGGTAGAACTGCTCAAGAAGGGAGTACCGATGGAGGAGGTGTCCGTTCTCCTCGGTCACAGCAGCGTGCGGATCACGGAGAAGCACTACGCCTCCTGGGTCCAGGCCCGGCAGGAAATCCTCAAAGCCCATGTGGCCAAGACCTGGGAGACATTCGGCGTGATCGAGGGCGGCAGGGCGAAGGCCAAGTAACGGCTAACACACGCCATGGAAGTCGTCGTCCTCGACACGAACGTGGTCATCTCGGCGCTTCGGTCCCGACGCGGAGCTTCCTTCGCGATCCTCCGCAGGATCGGCCAGGGGTGGGTACCCTTGATTTCAGTACCACTGATTCTCGAGTACGAGGCCGTCGGAAAGCGTCAAGCACAACTGCTTAAGATTCCCGACGCAACGGTCGAAGCCATCATCCGCGCCTTCTGTTTCTTCGGCCGCGAGACTGATATTCACTTCCGGCTGCGGCCGTTTCTCCCAGACCCCAGCGACGAATTCCTCCTGGAACTAGCCGTAGCCGGCCGGGCGCATGCAATTGTCACTCACAACGTTCGCCATTTTGTAGGTGTTGAGAGATTTGGAATTCAGGTGCTGACGCCACGCCAGTTTTTGCGGACAATAGTAGAGGGGATATGAGCAAGAGTATCGCCGTACCCGAGGATTTGTACAACAGGGCTGCTGAGCTTGCAGCCAAGGACCACGTCTCCGTTGAAGAATTCGTGTCCGCAGTGCTTGCAAATCGCCTGGCCAGCCGCGAGTACATCGAGTCCCGTTCCACGCTCTTCAATAGGGAAGAGTTCGAGCGAGCATTGGAAGAAATTCCCGACGTGGAACCCGAGGACCAGGATCGTCTGTAGGTTGTCCTGCAGACTCCGAACACTCAAGCCACAAACGACATCCTACGGTGAACGCGCTCCAAGACGCTCCTTGGGATTCTAATCGTGGTGTATGCCCGCTTGAAGCGAGACTTCGGACGTTGAATTCGGACGACACCCGGCTCCGTCTTGAAGAGTTCTCGGACTGAGTTCTCGCAAAGACCCCATAGCTCGGCGATTTCTTGAATTGAGAAGTGCCGTTCGAGAGCGTCGTCCTGGTGCGGAGCGTCTCTTGTATCCACCGCCGGACTATCCGTCGGCGAAATATGCCCAAGCCGACACGAGGTTGGTGCGGACGAACTCACGTTGACTCTCCACGCCTCATTGCGGCTTCCATGCTGTTCAGTCGTGTAATTCTCGCCCCTCTACCTATAAAGGGGTGGGAAAGCCAGTTCGTGACAGCATCGCAAAGAAAAATGTGGACCATGCGTCAGAACGCGACAGATCGCGACGAAATGCAACGGATTGCAACAAAGTCATGGAGGTGCAACAAAGCGCGACATTTTGCATACATTTCGCGACGATTCGCAACAAATCAAGAAGGCCGGCCACTGTGGAAAGGCAAATAATGACCCAAAAAACGGGTAGTGGAACATAAAGGGTCAAACATCTAGGTGCGCTCCGGTGCCGATGTTTCGTTGCTTCAATGCGTTACTCGGTTCAACAAGGCGGCACCGACGTTAAACACCTGTTCAACCGCTAATTTTTTTGGTCCCAGCTGTCACGAAGTGCCTTTCCCACCCCCTTTATTAGTGAAGGGGTAAAACGCATGGCAAACCTGACTGTTTACCGAGGCGTGAAACTGACCGAAAACTTGGCGCAGAAGCTGGACGCCGCTGCCAGGGAGAAAGGATTCTCCTCCCCCAGCGCCTTCATCCGGACAGCTATTGAAAATGAACTCACTAGTAGAAAACCGGTCTTCGACGAATCGGAGGAGCGCATCGTCGCCACCGTCGACCGCCTGGCCCAGGAAATGCGAAAGATGTCCACCGGCCAGCAGGCGCTGTTCGCGTTCGTAGACTCGTTAACAAAGACTCTGTTGACCTGCCTGCCGGAACCATCCGGTGAAGCCTATGCCCAAGCGGTGGCGCGCGCCAAGGCTCGATACGAGCGCTTCATCAAGAACGTGGGCATGAGCATGGCTGGAGATTCCCGCGCCGCGTTGGCCGAACTGGTGGATCGCATCCAGTGAAAATGGACAACCGGGAGTTTCGCCTCTATCCGCGGAGGCCACGGCGGGCGTGCTCCGACGAGCCGCGGGCTTGGTCTCTGGCATTCAAGCAGGTCCTTTACTTTGCTCGCATGTCCAGGAGGGCTCGCCGGGATGGATCGTCGAGGTCCTCGGGCCGCCCGCGCAGGCCCTACCGACAACGATGTGCGGTTCGTATCATTTACTCCCAAAACAAGACCCACGGCCAATGGAAAGCCCACGGCCGGTACCTAATGCGGGAAGCCGCCACCCGGAACGACGACGGGCGCGGGGCTTTCAACCAAGGCGAACAAACCAAGGACCTGGTGGCCACGCTGGACGAGTGGCAGAAGTCAGGTGATAAGCGCCTGTTTAAATTCATCATCTCGCCGGAATTTGGCGATCGGGTGAATCTGGAACGATTAACCCGCGACCTGATGAAGAGGATGGAAGGAGACTTAGCGACGCGTCTCGAGTGGATGGCCGTCTCCCACTTCAATACCGGGCATCTCCATGTTCATGTCGCTTTGCGAGGGAGAAGAGCCGATGGTTCGGCTCTCATGCTGGGTCGGGATTACGTAAAGCATGGAATCCGGGCTGTGGCCGAGGACCTGTGCACCAGGCAACTGGGGTATCGAACCTCGCTGGATGCCAACGCGGCCTATCGGCGTGAGGTCAGTCAATTTCGGTACACGTCGCTCGACCGAATGATCAATCGAAGTAACGATGCACGACGGGTACCTGGAGACGATGACGCGTCTGCTCACTTCACGATCCACATAAACCCGAACGATCCCCATCCCCAAGGCTTTCCAAAGAGTGTGGCACACCATATCGCGGCGCGTCTTTTGACACTGAAAGACATGGGCTTGGCGGAGACAGGTGATGCCGACTCCTGGCGTGTCCGCTGCGATTTCGAAAGCATTTTACGAGCCATGCAGCGTGCCAATGACCGGCAGAAGATGCTGGCAGTGCATGGCGCCATCCTCTCCGATGAAAGGCTCCAACTGGTCGTCGAGGACCTGCGAAAACTGACGTTGCTTGAGGGCCGCGTCGTCCTGCACGGAGAAGAGGAAGCGGGCCGGGAAGCCGGCGGGATCTACCTGTTGCTCGAAGGGACCGACGGCAGACTTCACCACATTTACTACACGCCCGAAATCCACTATGCGCGAAGCCTCGGCAAGCTCCGGACGAACTCTTTCATTCGCTTGCGCAGAATGTCTGCCGAAGATGGCCGCCCCACACTAAAAGTAGACGACCTGGGCGATGCCGAAAAGCTACTCCAGAATAAGCGCCACTTTCTCGAGGGCGCACAACGGCTGATGAAGCACGACATTATCCCCGTCGAAAGTGGCTGGAACGGATGGTTGGGACGGTATCAGTCTGCGCTTGCTCACGCTGCTGAGGAAGTGCGCAGGGACCGCGCCAGGAAAGTCGAGATCGAGGTGGACCATGGGTCTCGCGGCCGGCGTTGATGTGAAACGAACGTCCGTGAGGGACATGACCAACCCGCGGCGATTAGGCGCCTCGGGCCGCTGCTCGCTGTCGCTTCACGGTCCGAGACGGACTCTTCTCTTGAAGGTCTGCAATATCGGAGCCGAAACGAAAGGCGGTATCTTGCAATGAATTCGACGAGAACCAAAGAGAAACCCCAGCAACAGACCCTCTCCATTCGTATTTCAGAAGCACTTCGCAACTTTCTCGAACGTTCCCAGCACGTGATCTCGAGCAACCGCGGGGAGTCGGTGTCCCTGTCGGACGTGGCCAGGATCCTGCTGGAATCCGCCAAGGACGACCGCCTTGATTTTCGGCTCGAAGTGGCAGAATTGCAACAGGACCCGACCGATTCTCTGTGGGCCATTCGCAAGAAGTGGGAGATGAAACAGGCGCTGTCCCGAGCGGAATGGATTTTCCTGGCCCAATACATCCAGCTTGCCTGCGAGGGGATATCCGAGAATCCTGAGATGCCGCGGCCGCACGCGTTTGGAGTCGTGCTGAAGGCGCTGATGGCGGTGCGCCGGCTACGGGCCGACCGCGGTGCCGGACTGGACCGGTATTATCTGGGCAACCTGGGCGTAGAGGACCGTGACGTATTCAACGAACGGCAGTTTGATCCCGAGGCGCGCAGTGAGACGGCTCAGAAGCGGGCTCACCAACTGTGCGAGTACCCTCCGCTGCTCCAGCGGTCGCGTGGAGGGAGGATCTCCACCGTCTACGAACTGGCCGACCTGGGCGTTACCATTGTGCCGGTCAAATCGCAAACCGGCCCAGTCAATACCGCAATGGGCCGTCTGCTTTGGGCTATCCAAGCCTGGTATGGTGAAATGGAAAACGAGGAGCGCAGCGAGAATGTGCGGCTCGGTCAGGCGAGGGCTAGGGCACAGGGTAAAGAAATCGGCAGGCCCCGCGAGGTAGCAAACGATGTTGAGCAGAGAATCTACCGGCTACGCGCTGACGGGTCAGGTTACAAAGCGATCTCGCAGGCTACCGGAGTGCCACGCTCGAACGTGAGGCGGGTTTTGAAGGGGGCCAAAACATCGGGGAAATTCAACTCGCAAATCCCGCAGTATCAGTTCCCGCAGAAGCCGTTTTGTAGGGTGCCAGAAGTGGTTGTTTTTGGACCCCATGCCTCGACTCGCCCCCCTTTAGCTACTGCTTGTCGTAAACCAGCTTCAGCGTCATCGCCTTTCCATTGGCATCCATCCCTTTGGCCGTTGAGGTCATGGTCTTGCCGTCCTTCGAAATCACCGTGCGTCCACTGGCGTGATACTTTCCGTTCGTCTGCTTGGCTTCGTAAGTAAGTGTATTGGCGTTTACCTGCTTGACCGAGATGCTGTCATACGGTGATCCCGAGCCTGTGACGGCAGTCGCAGAGCCATCGTATTTTGCCGTATATGTGGCGTTGACTGCGGTGCCATCCGTCCTTTCTCCGGTATTAGTGACCTTCACGCCGCCTGGTGCCTCTTCCCGCACCGATGTCAGGCTCTTCACCGGAAACGGCGCCGGTGTGTACTTGGACTTTGTTGTATTGACCTTCCAGGTGCCAATGGAATTGTCGGCTCCCAAAGCGGCCACGGCGGTGATTGCCAAAACGACCAGAGCTCGGCTGAATGGACTTCGCATGTTTGATTCTCCCTTTGAGATTGGGTTGACGTGTCGGAAAACGCCGTTTGTGAGCCAGTGGTGCCGATTCGTCGCCGTTTACGGCGTCCGCCTGGTGGAAAATGCAACACGCCGATCGCCCAAACAGCATCCCCTTCGATCAGCGATGGGCCTTGATGCTACCACAGATGGAACCTTGCCATCGTGCCGAATTGCGATCAGTAGTCGTTCACGAGTTGCAGATGTAGTCTACTTTCCGTTGTTTAGCGGCCTTGCCAAGCGCTGACCCGGCCTTGGCCAAGATCTTGTGTGTTCATGATCGGCCGCAAAGAGACTCGTGCTTTGAACGCGAGAAACCAAGGGCTCAGCCACCGCCGGGATCTCTGACGGGTCCTTCAGGTCGAACACGATGGAGCCCGACCGGTTGCTGCTGTCGTCCGCGTACCAATATGCCGCTTCCGGCTTGAGATCGGCTAGAATCGGTGGTTCTGACCTTGCCACAATCACAAGGATTTGGAGAGGAATCTTACCCCCTTTTAACAGCGGTGGCGTTGCGGCTCCAAAGCTGAACGAGTCTAACTCTATTTGAAATCGAACGGGAAAAGTCCCCAGCAGAGTTAGAATCGTCAGAATACACTAAGCCGCCGATGGCTCTACAACTGCCGCCAGCGTGCGCAGGTTGTCCCGCATCGCATTCAACGGGGCAATCAATCCGCTGGCATCGACACCCGTCCAGCCGGTGGTGTAAATCGCCAGCCTGAACTCGACGTACAACATATTCCGACAAAACCGGAACTGTTCCTTCATCATCAGAGCAGCCAGATCGGAACGATCCACCGCAGCATTAATAGCCTGTAATTTGATCCGTCGGCAGATTCGGTTGAAGTCCTCGGAGAGCAATTTCATGTAGTTTCTGAAGATGTGAACCCGCGCTCTTCTGAATCGCCTTATCATTCGCTGGGTGCAACCAGGATGCGCCGCCAGAAAACTCTCATCAGCAGAGTCGAGCAGCCGATCCATCGCACGATACCGTTCCATCGAGAAGGGTTCTTTGAGGATGTCGGAGGGAGAGAAGACGGTATTTTGCAGCGACAGTAGCCGCGTGAAAAGAATATGAAACGCCCCGACCACCAGGCACGCAACGGCTGCAACGATTACGAGCGCCATTCCATTGTTATCGAGCAATTCACGTTCCACGTTCGACTGGAGCGTTGTTTACTGAAAGCAGAGGGTTAGTAAGCCGCGATGTTAACCAATGGAGGTATGCAGAGTCTAGTGTTTTCCCGATTGTGGACATATTGTCACCTGGAGGAGGCTTCGATTCTCAGCATCGCTTCAGTCCTCGCACAGCGGACCAAGTATTGCAGCGGTTATTGCGAATGCTCGGGGAGCCGAATATCCATCGCCTTCAATTTATGGGCATTGGGAGTGTGCGGCTGGAGAAGCGGTGGGAGCGGCGGCGTAGTCCCCATCGCGGCAGCTACGGATGCCGTAGCCCATTAGTGGCGGGTCGGGGCTCCCTCTATGCTGATGCCCGAACCACCCGCTGCAACAGCACGTCGTCGGATTGCGCGAGGTCGAGCGGCTCCACGTGCGGCTGCGGGTAAGATTCCAACGCACCCGTCGGCCAGTAGATCTCGATCATGTTTCCATCAGGATCTGCAAAGTAGAAGGCAAAGGACACACCGTGGTTGAAGGCAAACTTTATGGGTATCTGCTTCTCCAGCACGCGCGCGTGGAACGATCGCAGTTCCGCGAGCGAGGAGACCTTGAAGGCAACGTGGGCATAAACGGGGTTCGCGAACAAGGCGATCTCGTGCGACTCCTCGTCAGGGCGGCTGGATAAGAATGCGCTAGCTCCGAGGGGATGGTCCGAACCGCTTCCCCCAACTATCTGCATCCCTCGTGTCCTGAGTTAGAAATGCGTTGAATAACCGCGCGGAGGTTATCTGCACTATAATGGTTGCGGGAGAAGTGAACTCACGAAGGTAGCCTGGAGATGCGAGAAAAGCCATCTCGCGTGCCGTTGGTCTGGAGTTGCGGAACGCGCACCTTATCGCCCGTCTTGGATGCAGGCGCCGGGGAATATCAATCCGAGAGCTCCTGCACCTGCGTTTCTGGACCTCACCCGCCTCAGTCCATTTGGCGGGTGGAGATGGTACGATCCAAATTGCGGTTAAGGGCGACTCCTTAGCTGCGTTTACTCAGCGCTAACAGCCAGTCCACTATTCAGCGAATTTCTAACTCAGATCACTAGCATTTCGCGGTAGAATTCCGCCGACGCAGCCGGATCTTTCGCGTGTAATCCGACGTGATGGATACCAGTGTTGCGGCAGCTTGTTGGCGTCTGCATGTGGTGGCTCCGGTGTTCGGATCATTGTACTTCAGACTGTTCTGACTGTTCGCTGGAATTCGGTGACGTGGATTGTGACGTAACCGGACGCGATCCAGTGGCAGTTCCGCTATTCCCCAGCGCCAGCAGCGTCCTGCTGCCCTTTCAGTTTCAGTTTGTCCTTGTTGGCTTCGAGGGCAGAGGATATGGCCGTGCGGACGACGATCCAGACGATCTTTGCCGAGCACAAGCGGCGCTACGGCTACCGGCGCGTTAGCAAAGAGCTGCGCCGCCGCGGAATGCTGGTGAACCACAAGCGCGTATCGCGGCTGATGCGCGAAGATAATCTCCTGGCGGTGCAGCCAAAGGCCTTTGTCATCACGACAGATTCTGATCACGACTTCGAGGTCTATCTCAACCTGGCCAGCCGGATGAAGCTAACCGGCATCAACCAGCTATGGGTGGCGGACATCACTTACATCCGGCTGCATCGCGAGTGGGTATTCCTGGCGGTGATCCTGGACGCATTTTCACGCAAGGTGCTCGGCTGGGAACTGGATCGAACGCTGACCGCTCGGCTGCCGATAGCCGCGCTGGAGAAGGCCATCGCGGATCGCCAGCCGGCGCCAGGTGTGGTGCATCATTCCGATCGCGGCGTCCAGTACGCATCTGACGCCTATGTCGGCCTGTTACGAAAACACGGCATGATCCCCAGTATGAGTCGGCCGGCGAATCCGTACGACAACGCAAGCTTGCGAGAGCTTCATGAAGACTCTCAAACGAGAGGAAATCTACGCCAACGAATACCGCGATCTGGATCACCTGCGAGAGAACCTCGGAGCGTTCATCGAGACCTACTACAATCGCGTACGGCTCCATTCGGCGCTCGGCTACAAACCGCCGGAGGAGTTCGAACAATCTGCCATCCCCGCAGCGATTTCAAAGGGCGCGACCTTGAGTTTTTTCAGGCATGGGAAGATCTACCGGCCCGATGGGCATAAAAGCAAGGAGCCGCCCGTAGACGGCCCCCTGGCTCATCGTTCCGATGAGTCTCCGGCTGACTATTCCTCGGCGAGTTGCTCTCCAGCAGAGCTCGCTTCTGCTTCATCAGCCGAGAGTTATTCTGAGCAAGAAGATGTCGACAGGCAATGAGATTTCAGCAAACTGACCCAAAACCCGAAAATGAGACAGCCGGAAAGTTGAGACGGGCAGCCGGATGTGGTCCTCTGGACGGAAGTAGAAGGAGGACGAATGCCGAGGAAGAGTCACAGCGAAGAGCAGATCATCTACGCCTTGCGGCAGGCCGAATCTGGCAAGAAGGCCAGCGAGATATGCCGAGAGATGGGCGTGTCGCCGCAGGCATTCTACCGTTGGAAGCGACGATATGCAGGTCTTGGTTTGAACGAGCTACGCGAGTTGCGTCAGCTGCGCGACGAGAATCACAAACTGAAGACCTTGGTGGCAGACCTGACGCTGGACAAGCACATTCTGCAGGAAGTGCTATCAAAAAAGGTCTAAAGCCCGCGGCGCGTCGCGAACTGGTACGCAGGGTCCGCCAGGCGTATCAGCTCAGCGAAAATCGCGCCTGCGGGCTGATCGGCATCACGCGTTGGATCAACCGGTATCAGAGCCGGCGCGATCGGCAGGAGGAATTGCGCATCCGTTTACGGGATCTGGCGGGTAGCCGGGTTCGATACGGATATCGCCGGCTCACGGTTCTGCTGCGGCGCGAGGGCTGGCAGGTGAATACGAAGCGGGTGTATCGGCTGTATCGGGAAGAGGGTCTGCAGATACAAAGAGTGAAACGTGTGAAACGCGCCGCCCATGTGCGCGTTCCGTTGAGCGGAGCGGCTCGGCCGAACCAACGCTGGAGCATGGATTTTGTGAGCGATCGGTTGGCGGACGGCCGCTGGTTCCGCATTCTCACCGTGATCGATCAGTACACACGCGAGTGCCTTTGCGCGTATGCGGATCGTTCACAGACGGGCGAAAAAGTTGTCGAGCGAATGAAGCATCTGGTGGCAACGCGGGGCGTCCCCGAGTCGATCACGACCGACAACGGCGGCGAATTCGCCGGCCAAGCCATGGACGCCTGGGCCCACAATGCTGGGGTGAAGCTCGACTTCATCCGGCCCGGCCGCCCAGTTCAGAACGGCTACATCGAGAGTTTCAACGGCCGCCTGCGGGGCGAATGTTTGAATGGGGAAATCTTTTTCCATCTCGCCGATGCTCGAGAAAAACTGGAACACTGGCGCCGCGACTACAATCAAAAACGCCCACACAGCGCTCTGGACGATCGTACGCCGGAAGAGTTCGCCCGGACCGTCGGGTGCCGGCCCTTCGCCCTGCCCATGGTGGGTAAAGCAGATCCACGGGCGCGTCAAGGGTTCGCGGCCGCCGGGCAAAAACCGCCCGCCCTTGACGCGCCCGCGGATCTGCCTTCGGATCCTAAAATCAGGGCGAAGGGCCTTTCTGAACGGCTGGGTTTGATTGAGAGGCGCAATTGAGTTACTTTAGGCTACGGAACGCCCGAATGACAGGGCTCTGGACCACCTCCACGGGCTGGGTCTCAACTTACCTCTTGTCTCATTTCTGGGGGCGGGTCAAACAGCAAGTGTGCCCATGGCGGTTTGTCTCAATGGAAGGGTTCACCCCAGATTTTTGTGCCCAATTCTGTGCCCTCGCTCGGTAAGAATCCGCCTCAAATTGTCGCAGTAGGGTACGATGCAAGGTTGAACATCAGGCTGCTAAGGTACTCAAAATATTGCTGCGTAACACTCCGTAGCGCATTCTCGACAAGCAAAAATCACGGCTGTTAACCGAAGGGTTGTAGGTTCGAGTCCTACCTGAGGAGCCAAAATCAACAGTTTCCGTCCATAAATCCCCTCAAATATCTAGCTGGTCGGCCTGACTTGTAGGGGAACTTGTGGGACCACGCTCGAATTTTTAGGGACGGTGCCGGGATCATCGGTTGCGGTGTGATTGAGGATTTGAGCTTGTTGTGCTCGATCTCAGCCTGCCTGACAGCGACGGATTAGAACTCACCCGGCAGATCCGAGGCGAACTTCCCAACTTGCCGATTTTGGCAATCTCGGGATTCATGGTTGGGGATATGCCGCGGGAGGCGTTGGCGGCCGGGGCAAGCGCAACATTGCCAAAACCGGCAGCAGCCTTAGCGTTGCGGCGGAGCATCTCAGGACTGATCGCGGATTCCGGCGTCGGGCGGTACCAGATAGCTGGCTCATAGTCGGTCCCGCCGGTACCTGCTCTGCATAGGGCGCGGGTGCAATTTGCCATCGGCGAACAAAAAGCTCGCCTGCGGTTGCCAAGTTCTCCAAGGAGGTCCTGTGCCGACTCCCCGCGCCTGCCACGTCTTCTTCCCCGACACCGAAAGCATTCGGCACAGTGTGGACGTGGTGGCGAGCAACCTATACGAAGCCGCGGCACTGGCCATCGCGGAGTTCCGGCGATGCGGGTTTACAAGCGATGCAGCTGGACCGGCAACCCGCTTGAGCGTAGCCGTCAAACAGCCAAGCACCCGTCACGAGGTCCAATGGGGCAAGGTCGAGACGTGGATTCAGAGCGCCGGGAAACCAAATGAGCAGGCGATGAAGACCAGGCTGAAGGAATTGCTTCGCGGATGATTCCGAGGCAAGTCACTCTCCCTCGAAGCTTTATTGTCAGGCCTAGTTTAGCGGCGCCGCAGGCGGGACGTAAGCGGCTGGCGTAAACATGCCTCTAGGCCCAACCCTTAACCCCCCATCGAGGTATTGACGATTCCGAAGAATGGCCAACCAGTTGCACTACTTCCACAAACTTAAAACAATGTCGCCGAAATGGTGCGAGGAGTGCAAAAAGCTGCTCAACAAGGTAGAAAGTGCCATGTCGGCCCACACGAATGCAATTTGCGCGTTTGCAAGAAGCGGTCAGATCCGATCCTGAAAACGACCTAACAGGAGCATTGGAAGCTAACGTCAGGGCCACCGGGCTGGTGTACCAAATGTGTCTGGAACGCTACGAATTTCACCGGGCCTACCATAATGTGAAGACGATGACCGCCGGAGTCGGTACGTCAGAATAGATTTTCCAGCGCGAGCCCACGCACAGCCCGCGCTTGATATCCTTTTTGTTTCGCACGGTGCTCCGCTTGGCAAATCGTGAGGCCTGTCGGGACCGCCGCCGCCACCAATTTCAGCCAGCGATTGAGGAGTTGTTCAGGCGGTGAGGTTTGTGGGCTCAAGCATTCTGAGCGCCTCTGCGTCGATGCCAAATGTCCAACGCTTCTTGCAGCGTGTGCCAGCGGCCGCTCTGCGGGTCGCGGTATATGATCCACCCACGATCGTTTGAGCGGAAGGACCACCCCGCCCAGGTGAGATCTCTGTGCTCGGCTGCTACGCTTAATTGGCGGAACTCAGTCATCCACGCTTCCTCCGGCTGCTGCTTTTGGCGGCTGCAATCTTTTAGGGCAAAGCAGCCATGGACCGGAAAAACCTCCGGTGTCCACGCAGATCATATCGCATGTAGAAGCGAGTTGTACGGCTCGTGGCACCAGCCGCAAAATCTCAGCATCGATTGGCGCGGCTGCTGGTGGACAGATACCGGCGGGCTCCGAGCTTCTCAAACATGCGCCTGGCGCACCATCGTTGTTTTCTGCTCGAACTCGCTCCAATCCATCGCATACGTACTTGCTACCCGGTGCGGACTCACTGGTTCGAAAATTACTCGTGCGCCGAATCGGTGGACATTCGTCACACCTTCGCCTCGGTTGAAGCTTTCCAGACGGCTTCCGTCGAAGCTGAATACGGCAACTGATGTATCAAATACCCGCGTTTCCACAAGGTTCCCCATTTTCTATGCCGCCAATCCCAGCCGCGCCTAAGATTCCCATTCCCGCATGGCTTCATCGGCAGCATTGGAACAGGTCACCGCTTCACACAATGCATCCAGTTCTCTTGCCCGGCGATTGGAACCCTTCAGCTCGCCGCGTCTATGCGCCGCCTGAACAAGTTCGGCTTGGCGCAACAGATGCTCCCGTTCACGCTGTCGCCGTTCCTCTGCGATTCTTCGACGCTCGTCCAGAACCGCCGCAATCCGGTTGGCCAAGTCTTGAGTGTTCACTTGCGCTAGGGCACATGCCTCGAAGTCTTCCGGCCGACCCAGACGAATTAACGTATCGTGGTGTGATTTTCCGAATTGTTCCATCTAGATATCTCTCAGCGGGCACTGAAACAAGCCCCTCAAGTCACTGTATTCTTGGATCGCAAACTTCGCGAAAATACGATCCCACTTGTCGTTATCCTTGCACCACGAGCAACGTCCACACTTGCAGCGTGGAAATGGAGCCAGCGGATCACGAAGGAGGAAAGCTTTCTTTGGTCGGCCGAGCCCTTGCATCGCTTCGGACTGCGGGTCGGATCTAAGACTGCACTCGTTCATGGCGCTTAGGCAGCGCAGCCGAATTGCCAAAAGGTATGGCCCTGCCGTGCGGGAGTTGGGCAAACAAAGCAAAGACATTAGAGGAATTGCGGTTACATGTGATTCGTAGCTGCAATCTAACGAAGGTTAAGGGTCGAGATCTACAGCACGCGTTAAACGACTCACTGCGGGGGGAGATTTGTGGGGCAAATCACCCAGGTGCTGAAAGTACCCTACGAGAACTCGATATCGTTCTCGTTAGATCTGTTGTTAGCCACGTCCAGCTAAGAGCTTGCCTTTCAACACGCGCATCAATGGTCACGGCCTCGCCGCACTTGGCGACTCAACTGCGCGGACGGTTGCCATGCCCCTGGGCTGTCTTTGGCTGAAGGGCTGACGAAAACGAATCAGTAGCAGGAGAATCAAAATGCTTCAAAGTAACCGAAGAACTTTGCCATGCGAACACCGCGAGCGGCTATACAAATATATGTCGCAGACCACCAAAGCCCTGGTTGCGGCGCAGGAGCAGCAGCTCACCGACATGCCCCCCTCTGCACACAAGTCGAACCATTTCTCCGGTCGTGGGTTTGGGTCGGATCTTATCGCCGCCGCAATGGCTTGGAAACGAGCACGATTGTCTTATGAGCAGCACGTCAAGGAGCACGGCTGTTCAGTCTGTTCTGATCGTACTGTCGCGGCGTGAAGTTGGGCACGAGCTTAAAGTTTGACAGAAACCAACGGAGGACGGATCTAATGACAATGCTTTCTTTGCTTCGCAATTTCGTCAACGATGAAGACGGCCAAGACCTCATTGAGTACAGTCTGCTACGGGCATTCGTGTGCTTGGGTTCCGCCGGGCTGTTCATTGGTGCTGGCCGTAGCGTGTCTGGCATCTGGGTGGCTACAAATTCCCGGCTTGCCGCTGCGAATATGTCGGCCAGCTAAAGGACAATGGCCCAAAACTCGTTGGTGATACTGTTGATTGTTTTAGCGGGCATCAGCGGCACCGCACTTTGCATTGAACGACTCTTCCAGCGCTGGAACAAATAGACCGAACACGCTTCGGCAAGCTGTCGCAGTCTGAGTCGGAAACGGCATGACCCACTAGTGATGCAACGCCGCGCGGGCTGCGAGATCGATTAATAGTGGCGCAGGATAAAACAAAGCCTACTAAGTCGTGGCAATATCACTGTGTGGTCGCCGTCATCTCGGTGTGAGGGGCCCATGGCTGGTAACGCAATACGTCATTCCGAATTTCAGGACACGCCGGTGATGACGCTATCCCCGCTCTACCGCAAACCGGACGTTGCGAGATTCGTTTCGACCGACAAAGTTGTCGGCATGTTGGGCGAGTTCCCAGAATTGACGAAGGCTGTACGGGAGGGAGATCTGGAGACAGTCAGTATTCTGTGTGCGCAGGTATTCATCTTGAATCCGTGCCAAGCGTCCTGCCAGCTTTTCGCTCAATTGCCTCGTAGGACTCCTATCATCCCGCCGGACGTGCTAGTTCATGTGCTGCGTCCGCTCTTTCCGATGCGCCGCCAGCAGAGCGGTCTTCGCTGCCACTAATCGTTCAAGAATTGTTTGACAGATCCGCAGCTAGCAGCCGTGCATCTTGCGATGGTCTTCCAGCGCCCGCCGTGCTTTGTCGTGTTTGGTACGAGCTTGTTGGGTTTTTTCGAGGGCGTCCAGAAATTCCGGTCCATACTGCGCCACCTGGAGTACCGTTGTCGCCTCCCGAAGCTTTTCTAGCGCTTCAACGTATGCTGCCCGCAATCGCTTTTTCTCCTCGCAAGGTTGAGGCGCTCCCCGCACGGTTAGATAATGTTACAACGCAGCGCGTGCAACCGTGCAATGGAACGCAGCAGACCGGGAAAGCGTCGGAGGTTCGCCGTTGATGGCCATTACTTCGGCCAACCTTCAGTCTTCTCCAGATCGTGGAATGCTTTGGATGCTGCCCGCGCCTTCTTGAGGTTGAACGTCCCCTTCTCGTTGTACTCGCGGGCAAGTGCAGTCCAGGAAGCGATGAACTTCTCCGTTTTCATCCAGAATTGCTGTTCCTTCTGGTGCGCCGTCCTACGTTGCTGCTCTGGCTCTGTTCCGCCGTCCGCCATCAACAGCATCCGTTGGTAGGTGCGTTCTGCCTGTGCGCACTGACTAAGGTTGGGAGATTGCGCCATTGTGTCTGGCGCTGCAATAGATACAAGTACAAGCAAAGTGATGCTCGCGTTTTTCATTTCAAGTCTCCAAGTTGTGAATCCTGAAGGCTCGACTGGGAGTGGCGTACTGATCGAAAGAACCGTTTACAAACAGTTCGGGCGGGGATTACCTGAAAACAGCACCGTGGCTTTAGTCTTCATTTATAGTCGAGGCGGCATCGTGATGTCAAGGCCGGTAGAATGCTCTCGCCCAGGCAGACGTTGCCCAGACCGCGTGCCGCCACGAACATCGTTAACCCGTTCCTGACACTACCGACGGCTAGGGTAGGCGAAGTTGCCCGTTTCGTGTCCACCGACAAAATTGCCGGCAGGCTTGGCGAGTTCCCGGAGTTGACAAGGGCGGTGCGTGAGGGGGATCTGGAGAAGGTCAGTACTCTGTGCGCACAGTTATTCATTTTGAACTCCGTGCCAAGCGTCCAGCCTGACATTCGGTTCCACGATGTCGCACTCTAAGATGTCGTAGCCGTCCCATTAACCAGGTGGACGCGCTAAACCTGCATTTCAGTATGAAGTCCTGGTAAGGCTCGACCAACACACCGGGGATCGCTAACGTTGGGGTATTGCAGAGGAAAAAGCGAGACATCCAGACGTGCACCACCTGCAACTGAATGTTTACCAGCCCCTCACACACGGACTGGAACCCCCTCGATGCCCTGCAACACCGCAACGCGCTTTGCGAAGGGGTAAAGCATGTGGAGTGCTCAGGCCCTTCCGTTGAAGCGGTTGGCGATTCGAAATACTAACACGAAATCGGCAATTCCGCCGGAGCGATTACGCACAGGTTATCCCGGCGGCTTGCTCCAACGTACCGAGCACCCCGGCAAGTGTTGGCACAGTCAATGATATTGCGATTCCTAGTTGTTAGGTTTTGTTTCCAAAGTCTGGTCTTGGCGAAGTCAGGGACCACTAAATCAGACTTTTCGCAAGATGTTGATCCTGCGATTGTTCCAGGAGGCGTCGGTCAAAAACATTACATTGGTCCGTGTCGTGCGCGTACAACGCGCCATGACCCAGGCTCTGATTTCCATCGCCCATAGCGTTGCGAAGATCTCCAGCCCCGCCAGCATTATGCTCCTCGGGAGTCTATTAATCTGCGTTGCCATTGGGCTTCGGAGTGTTAGTCGCCCATCCTAATTGAGCCAGCCCTTGCCAGCGGTATAATTGCCACATTATGCCCACTTCAACCGATGTACGTCCGCTTGCCACTGACCAAATAGTCCAGCTCCGCAACGACCTAGCCCTTGTCGAAGACCGCCTTCACGACATTGGCGTTCTGATGCGAGTCAGCTATGGCGAGGAAAGCCAAGCGTTTGTTCGGGCAGAAGAGACGTTCGCTGCATTACAGCGACTCAAATGGGAGTTAGAGAGAACGAAGTCGCTGACGCAAGCGGCGGGTTCAGCCTGAAGAGCCAGAAACGATAGTGCTTTTATCCTGCAGTCGCCGTTTTGGGCCAAGAAAAGTCTTCATGTGTCCGGCGGTGGGATAGCAGCAGCCGCGCAGCAGCATTCCGCTTGCGCCGTGCCTTGCGGGTCGCACTCTCAAGAGCGCCGTCATCCAGTTTGCCGTCTCGGATCATCTGGTCGTGCCGGACGATCAAACCGACGTAACTCTCACTGGCAAGGCGGAGATCCTCGTCCAAGTTCGAACAATCGCGACAGGGTTCCACGTTTTCTCCGGCGTCGGCCATATATCAGGCACTTTCCACTCGCTCGGCATTAAGCGCCGAGGTCCGTGATTTCCTGCGCAGTCAAGCCGACGTGCTTGAACATAGCGTTGATGGTCCGGATGCGCGGATCATTGATCCTCCAGGAAGCGCGGCAGATAGATGGCGCTGTCCAGGATGCCGTAGTCTCGAAATAAATGCACACCGCTCAGCCGCACCCTGACGAGTGCACGCCATGAGGTTGGCATCGGCCAGCGTTACGCCGGCGGTTGAAAGTGTGCTCCGCGAAGCTGCACCCTTCGAGGCTCAAGCGTCGGCGGGAGTGACCACGATCGGACTTTCTCCTCGCAGGCGCGGAGTAGCAAATCGGCCAATGTCCGCCCACGCCCCACTTCAGGCCGCCCACCATTCGTTTCGTCCGCTCATGTGAAATCGTTCAGGGCTTCAATGCTCGTATGCTAAAACCATCTGAGCATTGGTGTCGCACATGCCCTTGAGAACGTTAATCGTGGACGATGAGCCGATAGCTCGGAAAGTTCTCCGCGAGGATCTGGAGTCTATCGAAAGTGTCGAGGTCATCGGAGAGGCCGCCGACGGAGCGTCGGCCTTGGAGCAGATCGCCGCGCATCAACCTGATCTTGTGCTTCTGGATCTGCAGATGCCAGCAATGGGTGGACTTGAGGTTGTGCGTCACTTGAAGCAAGGGACGCACATGCCCGTTATTGTCATCGTGACTGCTTACGACGAGCATGCCTTACAGGCTTTTGAAGCAGGTGCGGTCGATTACCTTCTCAAGCCCGTCGGACAAGACCGTCTGTCGGAAGCAGTAGAACGTGCAAGGCGGCTTACGGGCAAACAGGCGGTCGAACGGATAGCACAGATTCAGGAGATTGCCGATCCCGCTGCGCCCCGAGTACGAAGAATAGTCGGAAAGATTGGTGATGAATATTTTCTACTGAGTGCCGACGAGATTTACGCCTTCCAGGCTGACGGGGAGATGGTCTGGATCCTGACGGCAAAGCGGAAATACCTCGCTACTCAAACGTTGAAAGTTCTCGAGCAGCGACTTACGAATTCCAGCTTTCGACGCATTCATCGAAATGCGCTGGTGAATACCGACCACATTCGGAAGATGAGCGCCCTCAGCAGCCAAAGATGGCTGATTACGCTCAGTAACGACCAAGAGTTCGTTGCGAGCAAGCGTCAGGGCCAAAGTGTTCGCCAGCTATTAAGGTCGTGAAGGTCCGAACAGATTGGATCGCGCCAGTGGCGTCCTATTTGAAGTACCGTTGGATATCCGTCCGGTCAGCGAGTTTGGCTCGTGCTCGCTCTAGTGTGTACAGAGGTTTGGAACGGACGAAGGGTTCCGGCGAGACTCCGAAACTGCCCCATACCCAAGTTAGGGCCCTAGGTGAAAACTGGATACGCTGTCCACCTTCAAGGTGAATGGTGATCATTTGGTCGCGAATCCGGTGGGCGGGGTGCATGAGGTTTCCGGCTTCAGGCAGCAAAATGAATTCACTCATCCATTCACCTTTGCTGACCGGCCGCCCGCCGTCGAACATATATCCGAGAACCTGAACCTCTGTACCAGCGGCTATCTCTGCACTGGCCTTTCCACGGTAAGGTGCATCATCTTGTAGCAGCACAGACCAGTTCAAAACGAGGTAACTGCCTGCGTGATCGTTAATCGGGGTGAGTTCGGACAAGTCCGGCTCGCTCGTCGACGTGGTTACTAATATGGTTCCAAGGATCGGGACGCCGGCAATAACGGTTACTAGAAGCAAGGCTCTAATGCTTTCCCCTCGTGAGACGATAGCTTTCCTCTTATGTACCCGACGACCCACTCAGCCAAAGATACACCCAGCGTCGCTCACTTCAAATGATTTCCAACAACTGGTCCACTCTTAGCTGTGAGCGATGAAAAAGAAGCGATCAGCGGACATCCCGTCATCCTCTGGCTCGGCTCGGTGGAGGAGTGGGCGTACGCGGATGCCTTGTCCGCTCATGGTGGAGACCAGATCGTTCACCGACCATTTAGGCCCCTCCGTCAGATTTTCCTTGAGTGTTGCCTGTTCTTCTGTTCACAATCAGAGAATGCTAAAGCTTGCTTCGGTGGCTCTTGCCTGCCTGACCGTTTCTTTGAGTTGCGGTGTGTTGACCTATGCTCAGTCATCATCCGGAACTATTCGCGGCTCAGTTCTGGACCAATCCGGAGCTGCCATCGTTGGGGCTATTGTCGAAATTCAGAATCCCATATCCCACTATGACCGGAGTGCGCAGACGGACGCTCAAGGAAACTTTGAGTTTGACAACATTCCCTATAATCCGTACCACTTGACGGTGGTGGCAGCTAAGTTTCAGGCTGGCACGCAGGACGTGGACGTACGGTCGGCAATACCAGTCGGGTTGAAGATCACCCTGCAAGTCGGCACCTCGGCGACAACGGTGACCGTCGAGGGGGGTGCAGACCTGGTCGAAAACGACCCTGTATCCCACACGGATGTGGACCGGGCACTCTTTGATAAGCTGCCTCTCGAGAGCCAATCATCTTCTCTCAGTTCGCTGGTCACGCTGGCTGCTCCGGGAATCAGCGCCGACTCAAACG